>WOR8_10009206_pt1 | contig 27904 bp, 23 predicted proteins | sample DeeMarSeWOR38_10_FD_19890 | JGI IMG/M metagenome (IMG submission 19890) | reverse complement strand
AGCTAGGCTAGAGCGCCAGGCTCATAACCTGTCGGTCGGGTGTTCAAATCGCCCCGGGCCCACCATCAGCTTGTTTGCATTTAGAAGAGAGCTTAATAGATTATATTCAGTTTTTGTTTTTCTTCTTCGGATGACTTAGTTTGCTTCTTAAGCGTCTAAGCGCCAAGACGGCGTCAGGTGTTCCGAAACGTTTGATTTCGATGGCGTCGTGTTCACATTTTATGTAGCATTCTAAGCATTTTGTGCATGAGGCTAGGGAACCTTTGTCGAGTAGGTTGATGTTTTGGGGGCAAACTTCTTCACATTGTTCATGGTCCATCTGACGGCAAAAAGCACAGTAGTCCAAGTGGTAATCTTCGCATGTCTCAGGGCACCCGTTTATAATACATTTTTCAACGTTCACGGTTGGCCTGAAAAACGGACTGAACGACCCTGAAATGTTAAGGATTGCTCCTACAGGACAGATTTTTCTGCACCAATACCTTTTCTCCCTTAAACTAGCAAGTACCGCAATAATCGGAAACACGAAGAATTCAATGATAATTGGCATCATTCTTCCTGTAAGGAAGGTCCACGATTTGAGATGAAACATACCTCTATTTACTACCCCTATTGGACATATGCTACAAAAAACAGGAAACCTAAAAATAGCGGAACCAATAAGCGATGACACTAAAACTCCATTTGCTACTAAAGCGTTTTTGTTGGCTATGAGTCTTCCAAATGGACATGTAGGACAGATGAAACCGTTTTCCGTCTTTCTTTTCTCTTTATCTTGTTTGGCGCGCTCTTCTCGTTTCACGTTTATTTTTGGCATGAAGCGTTCAACGGCTTTATCGAAATAGTCGATAATCGTTCCCAACGGGCAAGCCCAACCACAGAATAAGTTTCCAAACAAGAAAATTGGAATAAGGAAAAGAAAGAGCGCCACTAATGTTGAAATAAGAAGTGGCCCGTATACGTTGCCTGTTACCAGAGCTTGCAAGCCTCCTACAGGACATGTTAACCAAGCGCCCGGTCCAACGTAATCATAGGAAACAAGTAGCAAACTGCAGACTGACTCGCTATAGGGCAACGTAAAAAGTGGTAGCCGGTCTAGACCTCCAAACGCTAAACTATACACGGGCATAGGAGGAGCTATAACCAAAGGGTAGTAGGTAATAGGCAAAATGTAAAATAGAAGAAACCCGGTTTTAACCGACCACCTTAAGTACCTAAGAGCTTTCTTGCGACTCCTCTTCTTTTCACTCAAAATGTTCACTGCTTAGTCTTATAGTGTTGATTTAATTAAATAAAAAATGAGACTTAAAACAAAAAATACTTTTCTTAACTATCAGCCCATCTGTTAGGTTTGAATGGAATTGCTGCCTTTAGCTGAATTCTTTGATTATGTTGTCAACCGTCATTATTTTCGCGTTGTAAACTTCTTCTAGGTACGTTAAACCCTGTTTGTGATCTTCTTGTGTAAAAGCTTCCACCCCGTCTTTGGCGACAATTATATGATATCCTCTGAAGAAGGCATCTGCGGCGGTGTGCCTGACGCACATGTGTGTATGTAAACCACCAAGAACAACAGTTTTTACCCCTGTTCCCTGGTAAAGGCTTCGTAAAAGCGGGTCTAAACCCGTTTCGTAGAAGCCGCTGTAGGTTCGCTTCTCCACTAAGTAGTCTTTCTCAGAAGGCTTAAGCTCAGGAATGACTTCAGCACCTTTAGTGCCTTTAATGGCATGGTTTCCCCATTTCTCAACGACCTCCGTATCTTGAGGGTAATGTGCATCGTTACTGTATATGACTGGAACACCTTTTTGGCGTGCTGCCTCAATCAACCTTTGCAAGTTTGGTATTATGTATTTTGTTCTTTCAACTTCTAGTTTTCCAGTAACAAAATCGTTAAGCATGTCAATAATAATAACTGCTAGATTTTCCAGAAAAATCACCAACACAAAAAAGCACAAACAAACATTTTAACTTTATTGAACTTACTTTATTCTAAATCATAGGTTCCGTTAGTGAGTTTTTCTGCGCCTTTCATATGCACTAATATTGTGTCTTCTATGCGGATCCCGCCATATCCAACAAGATAGATACCGGGCTCTAAAGTCACTACGTTTCCCGCAGCCAGAAGGTCTTTGCTTTCAGGGCTCAATATAGGTTGCTCATGCACTTCCAGCCCAACTCCATGACCTAAATTGTGTACAAAATATTCGCCGTAACCCGCAACGGTGATTATTTTCCTAGCGATTGCGTCAACATCTGCGGCTTTCGCGTTGGGTTTTGTGACTTCAAACGCTTTGGCTTGTGCGGTTCTTATGGTTTGATATAGTGTCTTTTGTTTCTCCGAGGGATGACCAACTACAAACGTTCGTGTCATGTCGGAACGGTATGATCTGTAAATTGCGCCCATGAGGAAATGCTGAACAAACGCCAGATGCAACGATCGTTTCGAAAGCTGTTCCCTGAGAACCCATCTTCCGCATTGCATACTCGATTTCCGCCGCTACTTCGTACTCTCTCTTGCCCACCTCTACCATTTCACGAGCCACGCGCATGCCTTCGCTTGTTAGATTAGCAGCTTTGCGCATCAACTCAATTTCTTTTTCATCTTTAACTTTCCGAAGATCCCTGATGAATTGGGGGGCAATTGCAATACTTCCCTCGCTTCCTAATGACTTTACAAGGGCGCGCCAGCTTTCAATGTTTAAAGCGTCCACCGCCAGCTTTTCTATTTTTGATATTTTAACTTGCTTCGCAATTTCATCAGTCAATTTTTCACTACGCCTTACCAGTTCCACCTTAATCTTGGCTGATTCTGATTTCGCGTGTTCATAGTTAACGCCATAAGCGTAAACCACACTTTCATCATCCCTCGGAACTAATAATGCAGTTGCTCCTGAAAAACCAGTGAAGTAAGTCAGGTTAGTGCTGTTAAGAATTAGGAAACCATCAAACCCGCCTTCCCTGAAGGCCTTATCCTTAAGAGCGTTTATCCTTTTCAAAGTAGTCGCCATTAGGTTAAATTACTGACTGCTAGGCTTAATGGTTTCGCTTTCATCCTCCGCTTACAACAGGCATGAAAATTAAACGGTCACCGTCTTTAAGTTTGGTTTCCATATTGTTCAATTGATTTATCAGCAACCCATTTACAGATAAAATGTAATAGGGTTTCAAATCTGAGTCTCTGGGGTCGTAAACTGATGTTTTGAAGGGTGCGCCATGTTTTTCAGCGAGAAAATACAGCAAGTCACATACAAGGGCGTCATCTTTCAGTTCGACTTGCTCAGCTTGCTTCAAGTCTAATGCTTGTTTAACGCTGCCCAAATAATCTACTTTCACTTTCAAAAACAACTACCTCAAACACATCAAGCAATACAATTGCCAAAGACGTTATATAATAATTACTTAGCCAATTAGAAGATTTTGACATTTCATGCAGATTGAAATCGGCAATTTCTGATCGAATTTACTTGCAAAGCATATCGAGAATCTATTCATCATTTTTGCGTGTGAAATCCATTAAATTAATATAGTTTCTGTTGACGGTATATAAGACAATAACACGTTTAGGAGAGAATTTGTATGTTTGCTTATGCAGGTAAAATCTTGCGTGTTGACCTTACAACAGGAAAAATTTCTACTGAATCTTTAAGCGAAAAAATGGCTAGGGAATATATTGGTGGCATAGGATTGGGCATTCGCTTGCTCATGGATAATTCCAAACAAGGAACAGACCCTTTCAGCCCAGATAATCCGCTCATTTTTACCACTGGACCTCTTAGCGGCACAATGGGACCAACAGCTGGAAATGGCTATGCTGTTGTTTCCAAATCACCTGCAACTGGAGGCGTAGGTGAAGCAAAAGCTCATGGCTTTTTCGGTCCTGATCTTAAACGGGCAGGGTACGATGCGGTCATTATAACTGGGAAGGCGCCCAAGCTTTCCTATTTGTGGATTGATGATGACAAAGTGCAAATAATGGATGGTGAATTCCTTAAGGGAGCGACTGTTGGCGAAACAGATATGAAACTCAGAGAAGAGCTCGGTGACTTCTACATCCGTGTTTCTGCAATAGGTGAAGCGGGTGAAAAACTTTGTCGAATTGCTTGCATAATAAATGATGAATTCCGGGCCATCGGAAGAACAGGTATGGGAGCTGTTATGGGTTCTAAAAATCTCAAGGCAGTTGCCGTTCGGGGGACAAATGACGTTAACGTAGCAGACATGGATGGCTTCAAGGAATTCGTGAAATTAATACATGAGCGCATGAAGGGCCCTGCCACAAAGAAATACAAGACTTTGGGAACACCTCAGAATGTTTTGGTTTTGAATTCTCTAAATGCATTGGCAACAAGGAACTTTACTAACTCCCAATTTGATGGCGCTGAAAAAGTAAGTGGCGAGTGGTTGAACGAGCATTATGTTAAGAAAATAGTTGGTTGCGCAACCTGTGGGATGCGTTGCGATCACATTGCCGTAGTGCCTGAAGGGCCGTATAAAGGGTCTACTTCACGTTTAGAGTTTGAGTGCTTATGGTCTATGGGTCCTTTGTGTGGTGTTGACCGACTCGATGCGATAATTGAAGCAATGCGTATCGTAAACGAGTACGGCATGGATGGCATATCCATTGGAGTGGTCGTCGCTTTTGCAATGGATTGTTACGAGCATGGAGTAATAACAAAGGAGCAAACAGATGGTATAGACCTTCGTTTTGGAAATGCTGAGGCACTTATAGAGATTATTCATAAAATTGGCAAAAGGGAAGGTTGGCTTGGCAATACGCTTGCAGAGGGTGTTGAGAAAGCAGCTGAGATAATTGGCGGTGACGCGTACAAGTACGCTTGTCATATTAAAGGTTTAGAATTGCCAGGTTATGATCTGCGAACTTTGAAGACGGCAGCATTGGGTTTCAGTGTTTCATTCCGTGGTGCTTGTCACCTCAGAAACGGTGCTTATTCACCTGACGTGAAAGGAAAAGTGAACCGCTTTAAAATTGAGCCAGGCAGAGGCAAAATGATTGTACCTGATGGACATGTTTACAACGTAATCGACTCGCTAATAGTGTGCAAGTTCTCACGAGGAACCTACTACGATGGCTCTAAGGATTTAGCCAATTATTACACGCTAGCCACTGGTATCCAAATGACTCCAGAAGAGCTTGAAAAAGCCGGAGAAAGAATTGAAAACCTTGCTAGACTCTTCAATTTCCGTGAGGGAAAAGGTACAAGGGAATATGATACGTTACCTTGGAAGATAAAGAATGCGCCTGTTCCTGAAGAAGGCCCAGCGAAAGGCTTGGTCGTCAGCGACGAAGAGCATCAATTGGGACTAGATGATTACTACGCTGCAAGAGGCTGGACGAGCGATGGCGTTCCGACTATTGAGAAGCTTAACGAAGTCGGTCTAGGTGACTACGCTTATATTGTAAAAGAAAAGGTGAAAGGAGGTAAAGCGTAATGGTTCGAGCACAAGACAGAAAATTTGTTTCTGCAGACCCTGAAAAATGCGTAGGCTGTGTAGTCTGTGAGTACGCTTGTTCCATGACGAATGAGAACACGTTCAATCCAAACAAATCAAGAATTCGCGCTTTGCGGTTAGGACCTCTTAACAACTTGGCTGTTACTTGTAGACATTGCGAAGATCCAGCATGCGTTGCTGCTTGCCCAAGAGACGCTTTACGCCAAGAAGAGGATACCGGAATAATTGTGGTTGATGAAGAAGCCTGCGATGGTTGCGCTTGGTGTATCAGTGCTTGCCAGTTCGGCGCTATGATGATGCATCCTGATAATAAAGTAGCGTTTACATGCAACAGCTGCAAAGATGAACCTGACGGCCCACAATGCGTCAAATGGTGCCCAGAAGAAGCATTAACATTTGTCACAGCACAACAACTAGCACAAAAATCAAGAATAACAGCCGTAAAGAATTTGTTCCAGGAAGACAAAGAGAAAAAAGTAGAAAGCAAGTAATAAACCAGCTAATCAGTTAAACGCTACCTATTTCTCTCTTTCTTTTTCTTGTTCTGTTTCAGTAGTTATTGCATTTTTTTGTATGCTAAGGTGAGCAGGAAAAGCAATACTGCAACGAATACGATGAGACCGCTGGTTGCCACGTCGAATGTTGCTGAAAACAGTATTCCCATTACTGTACTTAATATGCTGAAGCCGACTGCAGCTAGAATTGTTTTTCTAAATGATAGGCTAAGCTGAAGCGCTGACAAACCGGGGAGGACGAGAAGGGCAATTACAAGGACGGTTCCTACAACCTTTATTGAAAGAACAATTGTTGTGGCGACTAGCAAATCGAAAGCTAGCGACAGCGAGTTTGTTGGTATGCCCAATACACGTGAGTCTTCTTCGTCGAAGACTATGGATAAGAGTTCTCTCCGGAAGAAGCTTAGGAATAATAGAACAAAGACGCCGAGCAAGGACACAAATAGTAAATCCACTTCATCTATTGCTAATATTGAGCCGAATAGGTAACTCAAGAGTTCGACGTTGAAACCGCCAGCTATGCTTATCAAGATTAAGCCAAATGAGAAGCCCAGTGCCAGCATGACCGCTATTGCGGAGTCTGAGGGCGCCACATTTTTTCTTCTCATATAGGATATTGCTAAAACTGCTAACACTGAAACGCCCAACGCTGTTAGCAGAGGGTTTATTCCTAGCAATAGTCCTAAAGCTATTCCGCCGAATGCCGTGTGGGTGATTCCGTCGCCGATCATAGCTTCCTTCTTCAATATCAGGAAAAGCCCGACTGCTGCACACGCTGCTGCCGCGATAACACCGCCTATGAGTGCGTTTTGAAAGAATCTGTAGCCTATGAGGTCTATTATACTAATGGTTATCACCGTTGAAGACTCCAAGGCATTCATGTCTGTGGAATACAAAGTGGAAGTGTTCGCCGTAGGCTTTTTTGAGAAGTTTGTTGGGGTCAAGGTCGCTTGATATTTGGGCAATTTCTACTTGCCTATTGACGCAGAGTACTTTAGACATTCTGCAGAAGACTGATGTTAGATCATGGGTTACCAAGAGTATAGTTGTTTTTCTTTTAGTATTTAGGTCGCTGAGTTTCTTGAAGAATTTCTCTTGGGCAGTTGCGTCAACCCCAACGATCGGCTCATCCAGAAATATGATTTCAGGATTTCTTGCCAACGCTTTGGCTACAAAGACGCGCTGTTTCTGGCCTCCAGACAGTTGTCCGATTCGTCTGTTAGCATCCTCTCCTAAACCCATAAAGGATATACTTTCATCTACAGCTTGCCAGTCTTCCCGAGTGTACCTTCGCGCGATATTCTTTTTCTTTATTCTGCCTAATGCAACGAGTTCTCTCACAGTTAGGGGAAATTTACAGTCGAAGCTCGTGGCAGTTTGTGATATATAAGCGACTTTTTCCCAAGCTGAGAATTTGTCGATGTTTGTTCCAAAGAGCTTTATGGTTCCTTTTGTTCGGGGTAGGAAGTTTAGTAGTGCGAGGATAAGAGTAGTTTTTCCCCCTCCGTTGGGCCCTACTAGGCCTACATAGTCCCCTTTTTGGATTGTGAAGCTTGCATTTTGGATAACTAAGGTTCCAGACCTTGCGATATCTACAGTTTTTACTTGCAGAATTGGACTATCTTTTGTTAATGTTGTTTGTTTCTGTGTATTCATAGTTTTTCATCTATTATGATTGAACTTGTGGCTCAAGCTTCTAATCCGATTCTTAGGTTTTCTAAGTTAATTAATTGTTGTTGGAGGTAGTTATTGCCGTCGACAGGTCCTGTGGCTATGTATAGTCTTAAGATTGTAATAGCTTGTCCTGTTTGGGTTGCGAGTTCGTTTTTAAGCGTTCGAGCGTAGTCTTGGGAGTAGACCGGATCTACGTAGATGACATATGTTTGGTATTGCACCATTAGGTTTATTATTTCTGCAATAGCAGCAGCGCTAGGTTGCTGGTCGGCTGATAGACCTATTAGCCCTTTTTGGGTGAAGTTGTATCTATCTGTGAGGTATCCGAAAGCTTCGTGTGAGACAAATATGGTGCTTTTTTGTTTGGTGAAGAACGTGGTGGTATAGTTGGCGTCTATTTGTTCTAGACTAGTTTTGAGTTTTAACCAGTTGTTGGTGTAGAAGATTTCGTGGCTGGGGTCTTGCTGGATGATCGATTCATAGATTTTTTCTGCTTGCAGTTTAGCCATATACGGACTTACCCACGTGTGTGGATCATAAACCCCGTGATTATGGGCATTTTCACTGCCTTCTGTTTCTATTGCATCCAGGAGCACTAGTCCGTTGGTGGTATCTATGTTGATTCGGGTTTTTGTTTTTGTCAGCGCAGGTAGAATTTCATCTTCCATCCAGTGATCTAGACCTCCACCGTTGTAAACAATTATGTCTGCTGTCTCTGCAGCGGCTATATCTTGGGCCGATGGTTCCCAGTTGTGGATTTCAGTGTTGTTGGGTACCAATTGGGTTACTTGTACGTGTTCTCCGCCAATTTCTTGGGTGAAGAAGGCTAATGGATAGAAAGTGGCAACCACCTGTAGCTTATCGGTTGGAATTGTAGTTGTGGGAAATGTGGATACGATAACAAATAGTATAATGGTTGTGAGAATTGCTCCGATAACGAGCGATTTCTGCTTATAATTCATAGGTTTCAATTGTTTGTTAGCTTGACTACTATTAAGCTTTATGTTGGAATTAATAATTCTAATGCTTTTATAAGCAATAATTAATAATATTTATTAACCGCCATGTTTGATTTTATCAATAGAGTAAGAAAATGACAATAATCAGCTTATCCGTTCCTGAAGCGCTTCTGGAGAAGGTGGATGCTACCATGATTGATAGGGGATTCGCCAGCCGATCCGAAATCACTCGACAAGCCCTACGTCAATTTCTGAAAGAAGAAATCAACATCGAAAACCTCGAAGGCGAAATAGTAGCTACTGCAACCATAATCTACAAGGAAAAGGCTGACAGAGAACGCCTACTCGACGCGCAACATGTCTATAGCGGACTCGTCTCAACCTTTCTACATGCCCACATACACGAAGGCTACTGCCTGGAAGTCATAATACTAAAAGGACAAGCAAAACACATAAGAAAATTCATATACACCCTAAGAACAAACGAACAAATAACCAAAACAAACATCACCATACTAGCCCAACTTTAAATTAGTCTCACATATCAAAGCTTCAATCGTCTCACAAAAACTGACCCCACAGTGAAAAGATCATTTGATCCCGAATACGAAATGTTTTAAGTACAATATTCTGAAATTGAAAACTCAGAACCTCCAGAAACAAACAAGAAAAATTAGGATACTGCAGAAAAAAGAGTGGCAAAATGCTAGAGACACACAACTAGAGGACACAAACAAGTTGTAGCTCTCGGCATTCTCAGCGTTTTGCGTTTCTACGATGCTATTCTAAGGAGAGTTTAGACGAAATGCACTTTCACTGCGTGTGTTGAGCAGGAAATGCAGGGATCATAAGCCCTTACTAGCATTTCTAGGGTCAGTTCAATCTCTTTTGGTAATTGGATGTTGCCGTGGTTCTGATTCGTTGGGATGATACAGTTCGCTTTTGTGCAGATTCCATCTTTGTTGTATGTGTAATCGTGGAACAGAATGCCTCTTGGGACCTCAACGGCTCCAACTCCTTGACCTGCTTTGATCTCGATTTCAGGTAAGTTGTAGTCTGGCTGAATAGTCAAACCAGCAGCTTCAAGTTCATTAATCAGCTTGATAGAGTCTTCTACGCTATGAACTACCTCTACAAGTTGGGCGATGTTGTTCATGAACGGATTATGGCATACTGGTTTCAAGCTGAACATTTCAGCGACCTTCTTGGCTAGCGGAGAAAGCTTGTCGTAATTAATGTTTAATCTAGCAAGTGCTCCAACCATGTATGATTCTCGCTTGTGCTTTGCCCATTTCGCAGTTGAATTGGGGACTATGTACTCGTTAGTATACGAAAGATATTCTTTTGCTGGAGCTGCTTCAGTGTCGGTTGAACCGATGTTACCATCGTAAAGTGCGTATTCGCTGGGGCTTGTTAGTGCGATGAACTCAGTTTCTCTAACGAAATTAGGGATTCTTGGCGATAAACTTTTGAGCAGATTTGCTACAGCTTTGAGGTCTGAAACTGATGCTTTGAGCCTCTCTCTAAGCCCACTTAATTCTTTCATGGAAGGAATCTTAGAGAAACCGCCGGGGATCAGCCTTTGAGGGTGTGTTGTCCTGCCGCATATCAGATTAGACATGTCATTCGCCAATCTGTGCAAGCGCAAAACGATTTTGACTTCTTCCGGATTAGATGACGCAAGTGGAATAACTGAACCAACACCCATAAGATCAGGAAGAACTAGAAAGCCTATATGTAAAAGATGGCTTTGCAGGTTCTCTGCATGCAATGCTAGTTTTCTCAGTTTGAGATCTTGGTCGCTTATATTGATACCCATTGCTGCCTCAGTAGCTTTCAGAGATGCTAGGGTGTGACCAATTGAGCAAATACCGCAGATCCGCGAAGTGATGTGATGTAACTCGTTCCATTTGCGCCCTACAACCATAGCTTCAAAGAAGCGGGGTGCTTCGGATATGTTCCATTCACAACGCTCTATTGTTCCATTTCTTACATTTACATAGATGTTTCCATGACCTTCAACTCGGGTCACGTGGTGTACTTCTACATTAAAGTTTTTATTTTCCATTATTTTTTCCTCTCCTGCCAACCAAAATATAACCTAAACTTCTTAATTGCATCATCAACAGTGAGACCGTATTTTATCAAGACTTCTTTTTGGGAATTTTCGTTTGGATTATCCACTAATCCTCGGCATCCCCAGCACTTAGTTCCTTCGTTAACGCAACAGGAGTTGCAGCCTGCTCTAGTGACAGGACCTATGCAGAATTCACCTCTTTCAAAAGCACAGACATTCTCGTTTTTCTTGCATTCAACACAAACTGGATAGTTTGGGATTTCTGGTTTCTTTCCCAGTAGAAGTGACTTTACTACATTGAGAAATTCATCTCTGTCTATTGGGCATCCGTGAACGTAAGCGTCTACTGGTATTACTGCATCGATAGGTCTCGCTGCGTAGGTGTCAAATAGCTGGGCTTTGTCACCATATACAGTTCGCCTGACATCATCCAAGTCTTGATAGTTCTTTAAAGAGTTAATACCGCCTATTGTGGCACACGCACCTATTGCAACAACAATTTTCGCGTTCTTTCTGATTTGTTTCAGCCGATCTTCATCTTGAAGGCGTGTGCACGACCCTTCGACGAATGCTATGTCGTAATTATCGCTTTGTTCTTTCATGACTTCTCTGAAATTCACAACTTCAACATGCCCGAGAAGAGCAAGAATTTCTTCTTCAAGATTTGCGACTTGTAACTGATCGCCTTCGCAACCGGCAAAGTCAAAGAAAGCAACTTTCGGTTTCATCATAAAGCCTCCGGCACTCCCTTAATATCTGAATAATTAAACACTGGACCATCTTTACACACGTATATGTGGTTGATTTGGCAGTGACCGCATTTGCCAACACCACATTTCATTCTCCGCTCAAGAGAAACGATTATGTGGTCGTCCGGCATATTTCGCTTTTTAAGGTCTGCTATAACGAACTTGTACACGATTGGTGGACCAACCACAATTGCGTAAGTGTCTTCGGGGTCAAAATTAATTTGAGGAATCAAAGTTGTAATTACGCCGATGTTTCCTTCCCACACTTCATTTTCATTACGCCGATGTTTCCTTCCCACACTTCATTTTCAGGGCACCAGTCAACTGTATTCTTGAATTCTACGTCATCTCTTTTTTCCAGCGCAACCAATTCGTCGCCGAAAAGCTGTTCGCGTGGTTCTTTACAACCATAGAGAACAATAACCCGTCCGTATTCGGCCCTGTTGTCCAGAACGTAGTTGAGCAGCGACCGTAATGGTGCAATACCAAGACCTGCCGCAACGAACAAGAGGTCTTTGCCTTTCAAGGCTTCTGGGTCAAAGCCATTTCCAAATGGGCCTCTAATTCCAATTTTATCGCCCTCATTCAGTCTATGTAGCCCGGTGGTCACGCTTCCTATTTTGCGTACGCAAATTTGGAACATGCCTTTCTGTGTTGGTGATGATGATACGGAAATTGGTGCTTCGCCCACGCCTAAAACGGAAACTTGAACGAATTGGCCTGGCATTTGATTTAGTATGGAGCCATCATCCAGTTTTATTTCGAATAGTGTTTCTATGTCGGTCATGGGTGTTTTCTTAACGATAGTTGCCAGTTTTGGGACGTAGTTTATGTCGCCTTCAGTTTTGATGCTCACTTCAGGTGCAGCTGTCGCGTCTATTTCCAAGCCCATGTCGAGAACTTCGCTGTACATGTCGTTGAAGAGGTCAACTGGGTTAGCTATGTCGGGTAGACAGTTTGAAGAGCACCTGCCGCAGCCAACGCATGAAACGAAGCCGAAACGGTCGAACAGGTATTTTCCTTTCTTGAAGTATCTGTGGCGGTACCTTGTAGGTCTCGTCGGACGGAAGTTTTCTCCTGAGGCAATCTTGGCAAAATCCTCTAAAAGGCAACCGTCCCAAGTTCGAATTCTTTTGCCTTCTTTAAGTGATAAGTTAGGGTCATCCTTAATGTCAAAACAGTAGCAGGTGGGACATACCAGAACACAAGAGCCGCAAGCTAAGCATTTCTCGGAGTGTTCCTTCCAAAAACCATTTTGGTCATAAGTTTTGCTCAGCATTTCAGGGATAAGCTCTGTTGGGAAGTCAAATTCCTGCTGAGACATGTTCATTATTTCCTGTTTTTTCTGACCTACCAGCTGAACGTCTCTAGCAAGCGCGGCTTTAACGTTCTTGGCGTGTTTCTCCAGAAGCTCTTCTCCCTTCCGGGAGCCAATGTTGATGGCGTATCTGTTGCCGAGATCAGTCAGCATTAAATCGTAACCGTTTTCGATTGTTGCGCAGCCCATCAGTGGTGCAAAACACCTTTCAGACATGTTTTGGATGTTAAGGCCGATGATTATGGATGATTTTCTCTTTTCGAAGTAGTATGGATCTGACTTGGTGTCTCTGAAAATCTCGTCCATTTGAAGTAAAGCGGCAATATCGTAGGGGTGAACGCCGAGCAGTACGGTGGGCTTGAGGTCAGCTGGGTCCTTGGCGACAAAGCCAGTAGCCACGTCATAAGTGACTAGAGTTTCGCGTTGAGGGAAGAAATACTTCTTCGGAGGAAGGAGGGTTACGTCATAGTCCAGACGTAAGTCGTTGGCAGATTCTAAAGTGCCAAAAGCGAATTTGTCTCCCTTTGATTTAACACCTATAACATTCAAAGAATCATCGTTAATTATTGAATTAACAAAACTGTCAAAATCTTCTTTCGAAATTACACGCATTTTTATCCTCTCTAAACTTCTCAAGACAGAGTTAAGTTATTTGGAGGTAATGTGCATTTGGAGCATTTATGGTTTTCTCATTGATGAAACATAATTTTTCAATAGAATGAGCGAACAAAGAGTGTTTAAACGAGCATAGAATATCTTACCATTGCTTTCAAAGTAATGTTTATAGAAACATTTCTCAGAGATTTGGAGGGTAAAATCCTACCTTTACCTTGGTGATTGCATCTTTCCTTTTCAGATCGTGAGCGATGGAGAAAAACATTAAGAAGTGTTTGTTTATTTTTCTTTATGGTTCGCCTGTGGTTCGACAAGGGCACTATTCTCTTGAAGGGGGATGTAGGCACTCCGTATGGGAAATGGGATCCTCGGGTAGGTTGTTTTAGAATTAAGGCGCTTTATTACCGTGATGTTTTAGGCTACTTCGAAGAAAGCAAGATTCCCTTCGAAGACAACGTCCAGCAGTTGCCTCCTCTTGAAACTTTGAAAAGCACTGTTCAGCTGCGCTCTTATCAAGAATCGGCACTAGAAAGGTGGCAGCGCAACGAAAACAAAGGTGTTTTAGTATTGCCTACCGCTGCAGGCAAGACCTACATAGCCCTAAAAGCCGTTGACGTGCTGAGAGTGCAAGCTCTAATTGTGGTTCCTACGCTTGACCTTATAGACCAGTGGCGAAGCAGAATTAAAGAGTGGCTTGGCGTGGAATCTGGAGCTGTCGGCGGAGGCGAAAATAATGTGCGGATGATAACTGTTGCAACCTATGATTCCGCATATCTGCAGGCAGCTTTTCTGGGTAATAGGTTCAGGCTCATAGTCTTCGACGAGGTTCACCATCTTGCCTCACCAAGTTATATGCAAATTGCCGAAATGTATACGGCACCCTATCGCATGGGATTAACGGCAACCTACGAGAGAATCGATGAAAGACACCAGCTTCTTCCCAGACTAGTAGGAGACCTCGTTTTCAGCGTCGAGGTTGACGAACTAGCGGGTAAACACCTTGCCCCGTATACTTATGAAAAGAAATTTGTGGAGCTCTCTATGAAAGACCAGCAACTTTACGATAGAGAGATGGAAATCTTCAGGAGGTACCTCAGAGAAAACCGTATTGTGATGAAAAGTCCCAGAGACTTCCAAAGGTTCATAATGCGTACTGGGAGAGATCCTAGAGCAAGAGAGGCTCTTCTTGCCAGAAATCGCGCCCTAAAGACAGCTCTTAATAGCCAAGAAAAGATCACAGCTTTAGGCAAAATGCTTGAGAGAAATAAGAAAGAAAAAGCGCTCATTTTCACGTTGCACACTGACCTTGTTTATGCCATAAGCCGCCAATTTCTAATACCAGCCATAACTTATCTCACACCAAAGAAAGAACGGCGCGAAATCTTAGAGAGCTTTAGGAAAGGGAATTATAACACCATAGTAACGAGTCAGGTTTTGGACGAAGGAATAGATGTGCCAGACGCAACAATGGGGTACATATTAAGTGGAACTGGAAGCACAAGAGCCTACATCCAAAGACTTGGCAGACTGCTCAGGAAAGTGGAAGGCAAGAAAGCTCGCCTTATAGAGATAGTATCTAAGGAAACCCTTGAAGTTAGAATGAGTCGCAGGCGAACCCAAAAAAGCGCAGAGGGAAAAAAATAGTTGCTTCCGAGTAATCTGCTCACAGTCTGGAAACGAAAAGGCATCATCCAGCCGAGATACGCCCAGTTATCTGCGGAAAATCTTCAGGTAGCAAAAAAGCTTATAGAAGCTCATAAGCACGGCATTGGAAAAAAGAAAAAAAACTTGAAGAAAGTGGCAGACACATTTGAAGATGAAGGGTACGACTACCATTTCGTAAGAGGTTTATCCCTTTTGCTTGACAGAAGGAGCGTTTTCAAATGTACCAGTAAAGCTAACCCCTTTACACTAAGACAAAAAATTTTCCAAGCAACAGGGAAAAACGGACCGGCAACAACCATGGTACAACGTAGAAGCATAATCGAAGAAGTAGCTGCCCAACTGGAAATTTCTGGCGAAGAGCTGGAGGAGATGATATACGCTGATTTGGAAAGTGAGTTAATCCTGAAAGAGTTCAAACCTGTATCCACACTAGACTTGCTTGAAGAATACAATCTTAGTTTAGCTCAAACTCTTCTTTTTGATGCTACTGAACTCCGATTCACTGTTTCAGGCAACTGGCAAAATATCTTTTTCAAAACCAAAAGGTTGGGGTTAATATACGAAGCATACAAAGAAGACAAAATCTGGGTTAGAATCGATGGACCGGTAAGCCTTTTCAAACTCACCAGACGCTACGGCACCTCGTTAGCTAAGCTTCTACCTGCGATAATCTCGAGTCCCAAGTGGACGATTGAAGCAAAAATCCTATGGAAGTTCACAAACAAGATCTACACTTTTAAACTTGAAAGCTGGAAGCACAGTCCAGTATTTGGAACCAAAAAAACAATAGAAGCCTATGACAGCGCGGTCGAGGAAAACTTTGCCAATCGTTTCACCGCTTTAAACTCAGGTTGGAGGTTGAAACGGGAACCGGAACCAGTTATTGCAGGTAAATATGTGCTTATACCCGACTTCTCGTTTGAAAGAGAAGACGCTAAACTGTATATGGAAGTCGTTGGTTTCTGGACGACTGAGTATCTCATGCGAAAAATTGCAAAATTAAAAAAAATTAAAGAACACATGCTAATTGCTGTTGATGAAAGCCTGTCGTGTGAGAGATTGACAAAACTTGAAAAACAAAAACGCTTGAACATAGTTTACTACCGAAAAAAAATTCCTTTGCCTCCAATTCTAAGGTATCTGCAAGACTCCTACAATAAAACGCGCATCCAACAAACTGATTTTCTGAAAAACCTCAAAGTAACATTCACTGAGCCAGTTATAAAATTCGAAGAGTTTGCAAAAAGAATTGGGGTATCTACCGAAGTTGTAAGAGCCGTTCTAACCGAAAAAATTCCAAACAATTATGTACCGCTGCCAAACAGTCTAATAAGAAAAGACAAGCTAGAAAAACTGAAGAAAAGACTAGACCGACAAATAGACAAAACCGGAAGAATAGCTCTAAACAAAGCAACTCAAATTGCTCAAAAAGAACAAGTAGACCTGACTTCCGCTATCTCCACACTAGGTTATAGAATAATTTGGCACGGTATCAATACAGAAAACGCTGAAATCGTAAAAGTAGAAAAATAAAACTTAGTCAAACACCCAGAGAATTAAAAAAAACTAACGGCAACAATTCCGTGGGTGGGCTTCGCCAATTTTTATGAGTGGTGTTGTAAAGCTATATTAGATTATGGCGGGTCGGTAATTTGTTATGTTGCGTATAGGTCACAGAGGCGCTAGAGCGTACGAGCCTGAGAACACGCTTCTGAGTTTCAAGAAGGCATTGGAAATTGGCGTGAACGCGGTTGAGTTTGATGTAAGAAAGACAAAAGATAATCAGCTTGTTGTCATTCACGACTCTGACGTTAAGAGAACAACAGATGGGGAAGGTTTAGTGAGTGAGCTTACTGTTAAAGAGATTAAAGAGCTTTCTGCAGGAAAAGGTGAGAAGATCCCCACTTTGAAAGAAGCTCTTGACTTTTTGAATAAGAAAGTAAAGATTGTCATCGAATTGAAGGAAGCTGGATATGAGGAAGAGGTGCTCTCGGTGATTTATGAAAAAGAGCTGCAAAAAAATGTAATAATCATCTCCTTCAAAGAAAAAGCATTGCGCAAAGTTAGAGATTTGGACAAGCAAATTGAAACAGGATTAATCTACGTTAAACAAAAAAATCCCTTAAGAACCGCATTAGAACTTGAAGCGAGCTATCTTCTGTCTATCTTCAGATTTACACATACGAAAAATATTACTAAAGCTCATGAAAATAACTTAAAAGTCATAGTTTGGACTATAAATACACAAGAAGAAGTCGCTGAATTCCTAAAGAAAGGGGTTGACGGTATAGCAAGCGACAAGCCAGATATATTAATATGAACTGAGCAAATAAAGTCTCAAAATTAGAAACCGTAAGCTCTATATTCTTTAACCGATTTTCTTTTTTGAAAAAAGTGGGCCCGTAGCTCAGCAAGGCAGAGCAGCGGACTCTTAATCCGTAGGTCGCGGGTTCAATTCCCGTCGGGCCCGCTAAATACTTGATTGTATTACTCATGATACTTCGACTCTCCTATCATCTTTTTCACCTTGTTAAACTTGATTTTAAGAACGGTGAGAATATCCTTTCTCAGTAGAATAGTAATCAATAAGGAATCGCTTGCAAGTTTCAATAAACATTTTAGTTTATGGCTAATTATAGAAGTGGATTAGGGGCGAGAGTCGATATGGCACAGAAGAGTTTGCTGGAATACTCAGCACCACAAAAAGAGCACTCAAAAACAGAGGAGGCGAAAGCGGTAACACCCCAAACAACCGAAATCAATTCTGAGAATTATAAAAGGGAAAAAAGAAAAAAACGTCATTTTTTTTCTCCTATGTCACCTGAAAATTTACCGCCTTCATACTTTGTTTCAGCAACCTACAATGGGCGTTCAAGAAAAGCAGTAATAAAACTCTATGAACCGAAAAGCAGCAAAATCTACTTCTGGTCTGATAACACTGGACACAAGCCATAAACTGGAAGAAAGGTTTGATGCGCTACTTGATAGAAAAGTGAAGGTTACAAAAATCATCGCCAAAGACCCATTAGCTATTGGTGGGCGTCCACAAGGTTGCATAAGAGACATAATCCCCGAGGACTTTCCAAAAGTAATAGATAATCCGGTCAATCCTGAAGACATTAAAGTTTGGGAAGCAAGAATCAAGTATTACCAATCTTACATTTTTGACAGACAACTTTCTCCAGGAATGATTTACGAAGTAAAAAATGGCAACCTTGAGCCCATAACTCTCGAAGAAACGGAAAAAACTCTTGTGCAACTGAAGGCTATTTTCAAGGATGAATCGGAAGAGGAGCTTCAGTTCATCGAAGATTGGGTAAGGTTACTGGAATATCCTGCGCCAAAGTTTCGTAGAGCAGCCATAGACATAGAGGTTTATTCACCCATATCTACGAGAGTGCCAGATCCGCGAAAAGCCGAATATCCAGTGATTTGCGTATCTGTGTATGGCTCGAATAACCAAAAACGAGTTCTTATTCTGAAACGTGAAGGTATCCGCGAAGGAAAAGACCGCTTGCCAGCTGATGTTACTCTTGAGTACTTTGAAAATGAAGTAGACCTACTTCGAGCAGTGTTTGAAGTGCTATGGGATTTTCCCTTCATATTGACTTATAATGGCGACGATTTTGATCTGCGTTATCTAAGTCATCGTGCGATAAATCTCGGTATTGGAAGAAACGAAATACCTATAGAGGTTAGCAAGCGGGTTTGCTTACTGAAATACGGAGTACACATCGATTTGTACAAGTTTTTCTTCAATAGAGCAATAAAAATTTACGCTTATAAAAACCGTTACCGTGATGTAACGCTAAGCGAAGTTGGTAGCGGCATAATTGGAATAGAGAAAATTCAGCTGAAAGAAACCTTTGCGGAGCTTAATTATACTGAACTCGCCCAGTACTGCCTTAGAGATTCAGAAATTACCTTCAAACTAACCAGCTACGATGATGAATTAGCTATGAAATTGATTCTTGTACTTGCAAGAATCAGCAGCATGCCCATGGAGGATGTTAGCCGCCAAGGCGTATCACGTTGGATACGAAACTTCATGCACCGCGAACACCGAAAAAGAAAAATGCTAATTCCAAACTCTGAAGACATATTAGCTAAGAAAGGAAAAATCGCTACAACAGCAATAATAAAGGGCAAGAAATACAAAGGCGCCATAGTTGTTGAACCCGTACCAGGAGTCCATTTCAATGTAGCAGTAATGGACTTTCCAAGCCTCTACCCATCAATAATAAAAGTTTGGAACCTCGGTTACCAATCGATACTTTGCCCACACCCAGAATGCAAAAAGAACATAGTTCCTGACACGCCTAACTGGGTATGTACAAGAAAACGGGCTCTCGAAAGCCTCCTTATTGGCTCATTGAGAGACCTGAGAGTGCGATGGTATAAGCTAAAAGCTAAAGACAGAAGCTTATCTAAAGAAGCTCGAAGCTGGTACAATGTCGCCCAAGGTGCGCTGAAAGTTATTTTGAACGCCAGCTATGGTGTGTTTGGCGCTGCCAGTTTCAATTTGTATTGTCCTCCAGTAGCTGAAGCTACAGCCGCGATAGGTCGACATTCTATAACTCAAATACTTAAACATGCTGAGGGACTAGGGATCCAAGTGCTTTATGGTGATACTGATAGTCTCTTTCTGAAAAATCCTTCCAAAGAACAAATTCAGGAGCTAGCCCAATGGACTGAACGTGAACTGAAAATGGGCATAGATGTAGAAAAAGTCTACAGATACGCTGTTTTCAGTTCCCGAAAAAAGAATTACCTAGGTGTTTTGGATGATGGATCAGTTGACGTAAAGGGTTTGACTGGTAAGAAAAAGCATATTCCAATATTCATTAAAGATGCGTTTAACAAGATGAAAGAGCGGCTTTCGAAAGTCAAAAATCCCTTGGAGTTTGAAAAGGCGAAAAAAGATATTGCCAACATAGTTCGCAACCGATACTCCACCGTTACACTAAAACTACGCCTCAACATGTCAAAGCAGCTAAGATTCTGAAAAAAAGCGGAGTTGAGATAAGAGGAGGGGACCTAATTAGTTTCGTGAAAACCATCCGAGAACCTCACGTTAAACCTGTTGAGTTAGCAGCAAAAAACGATGTGGATGTTGAGAAGTACGTTGCTTATTTACAGTCTACTTTTGAACAAGTCTTGGACGCTTTGGGTTTGAGTTTCGACGAAATCATTGGCCTGACCAAACTCGAAAGATTTCTATAATAATCATCCTTGGGAAACAACTTTTAGTCCACGAGACTTCAAAGGATTAATGATATTTGGTTGACTTAAAATCGAGAGCATTAAGTATCCTATTACTGCTACAGCAATTAAGCTACTGATTGTAATGCTAGTTATCATGCCAGCCCATGCAGGCAATGTGCTAAAGATTTCTGGTGGCGGAAAGAATAACCAAAGATAGCCACCTACGATCAAGCCAATTGGCAAAGCCCCAACAATGCATGCCAACAAACGGCGTTTTCTCAGATACATAACAAGCATGGCTGCAATCAGATTAGCCATTGGACCAAAGACAACATCCGGAGCACCAATAAAGTAGTAAGCGTTAGTCACGAAGCAACCTATTACTACTCCGCCCACTATTGGCCAACCAAATATTACAGCTAATGCGATCATGAAGTCAGCGATACGTAATTGTATTGGACCGTAAATTGTTGGGTTTCCAACCGTAACCGTTTGAATAATATTGATTACTACATAAAGTGCAGCAAAAACCGCGGTCGAAGTCACATCTCTACTATCGAATTTCACTTCCACACCTCCTACACCGGGATTTATATATAAGCGGAACGGGTGGAGGTTCACCTACCCGCTTAACAATCATAAAGCACATTCGGATGTCCTATTAAAACTTACCTGAATGGGTAATCAGAAAGATATTCAAAGAAGCATGGTGATCAATCCAAGAGTCGTGAAGACCACAAAAATCACTGAAATCACTGCGACTACTTTGCGCTCTGTCATTGGACGACGGTAAGTTAAAAGGGTGACCAAGCTTCGCTTGTGATCTGATACAAGGTTTTTTCCATCAAATGAAACTGCTGCTCTCTTTCTAGTGAAAAAAATTGTCAACAATATTAGGGCAGAGTTTGCAACATAAGGAATAATAGAAATCAACAGAGGTAATTTCAAATCAGTAATAACTGCGAAGGAAGCCACACTCATACCTATGGCGAATGAACCCGAGTTTCCAACGAAAATCTTGCCTTGAAGGTTGAAGCCGACAAGAATTAACCAAATAATTAATGGTCCAAGCATAAAGATCATGTGCGACGGCGATGGTGCCATCAGCCCCATCAATATTATTGCTGGACATAAAGACTCCAATCCATTCAGCCCGCCCAACTGATTCACAGTATTAGTGACTATCATAATTATCAAGGGGATAATCAAGAAATAATATGCCTCGCCGAAGTCTATCATTCCTATTAGAGGTATTGATATTGAAGTTCGCAGTCCATTTTCGATTGCTAAATAGATAAGCGGCAACGCAGCTATCAAGGGCATAAAAGCCTTATACCGCCATTTCAAATCCATCCAATCATCCAGTAAACCCATGAAGCCCCCAAACAAGATACACACCGCCAATGTTAGAGGGGTGGAAACTCCATTTGTTGCTGGAGCTGTACCAGTGAAATAAATTAGGAAAAGATAGACTGTTGAGATAAGAACGTATACCACACCTAGCCCGTTTGGAATTAATTGTTTTCCAGTTTTATGCTGGTCAGGAACTTTTGGAAACAAGTTTTCGCTTCCTCAGTATTATTCCAAAGCGTTCTCGTACGCTTCCCAATCAATCTCATACAACGCAACAAGCGGTATGAGACCGCTGTATTTGGCCGATGCTTGAACGGCAGTTAATTCTAAACCAGCGAAATAAGCTTCTTTGAAATAGGTAGGTTCTACGCCTTCCTCGTCTGAAATCACGTTTGATCCAGTGTTACTATTCACCCAAGATTGCTTTGCCCAGCTTAATAGCTTGTAAATCGTCGAGTTTTTACCCATATCATTCCATTCCCAAGCGTTAGTCCTGTTGCTTACAGCGCCAAAATCCTGTTCATCAGTCCAAGCTTCTTCTTCGCTGATATACTCGGGTACAAATCTATTGCGGGCTTGCCCTGAAATTCGTGCCATCCATGACCATTTTCCTTCATCCCCATAACCCACAGATTGGGCAACATAGTATCCAGTATCAGAAGATGTTGCTAAACCCAGAGTTGTAAAGACTAGTATGTACTCAGCATCGTATTGTTTTAGCATGGGCATTGCTTTTTCTTCAGGTGCCATGAAAATGAAACCTATATTCTCTATTTGAGTGGTGTTCACAGTAGCGTTATCAGCCAAAGTTGTAACATTACCCATTATGCTTAACCAATATCCATAATCCCACCATGAACATACAACAGTTGTTGATTGAAGATTATTTCGGGTCCAGCTCAGCATATCCAACCATTCCTGTGCCGGTTCAGCGAGATTACCACCTCCTAGGGGAAGACTTGCTGCAGTAACGGTAAGAGGCGAATATGCTGAACCATATACACGTGGCGTACCACCGCTTTGAGGAGAAAAGGCAAAGTTCAAAACTAAAAGCATGAATAGTAGAAAAACCACGATTCCACTGTATTCTTTGCTTACACGGGATATTCGCCGTTTTGATTTTATGGCTATTTGCGGAGCTTCCTTTAATAACGTATAAAATGGCTTCAAAACACCAAGGATCCCCATAGCTGCTAAAAGACTAAACACTGGTGCAAAGATAACAAGCAAACGAACCATCGAAGCTGCGAAGTAGAGCGCCGTGGCACCAAAAAGTAACAAGAAAACGTTTCTGTTTGTGGGTTTTCTTAGAACAAAATACAAACCTGCTAAGAAGAATATTACTCCTAAACCAAGCTCGTAGTAAATGTTACCCCAAGCTGAAATTCTATGTTCAGCCACTGATTCTATTAATGGAGCAGCTGAACGAACAAAGGGATCTATTACTGATATGAACTTGCCTGCAATATCTCGCAAATAGCCAAACTGCCAAAGAGCAAAGAACCCCCCAACAATTAATCCAAACGATGTGCCTACTAGGATCACTTTTGTTCTTGAGGACACATTATGTCGCAAAACTTCGAAAATACAAAGCAGAATGAAAACTGCGGCAATTGGCAATACTGCAACTGAAGTCACATATCTAAGCGAAATATACGGAATATTTATAGCTATACCAAGCGCCAACCCAAAGGTTAGGCTGTAGGAAATCAAAAGCCGAGGGCTGTATCTTTTCAATAGGATTAACGCGAGAATAAAAAGTGCAGTCAAATCCAACAGATAGTAGGCTGCACCCCAAGCTCCAATTAGATATGCCAATGCTAAACCTGATAATGCAGAATAAATTAGCGATGAACGCATCGTTCTATTCTTGTCGATTGCTCTTAGGAATAAAAGAGTAAATGATAAAAGACCTACGATTCCTAAAACTTCGGTATCAAAGAAACCAAGCGCTGTTCTCTGGAGAAAAGAAGGCGCTAATGCTAGGAATAGGGCTGCAAACAAACCGACTGATTTGCCACCCATGTCTTTACCAACAAAATACATTAACAAACAAGACACGGTTCCAAAGATTACCGGAAAAATCGAGCAGAACGCCATTAGATCAACGTTCACACCCAACCACGAGATGATAGTGTAAAGCACTGCCGCAGTCATGGGTAATGAGGGTAACGATCGTGACATGTCCAATCCACCGGGATACCATTGTTGGTAGTTTGTCCAACCTTGACCGTCATTTTCTAGAAAAGGTGCAAATAGACCGTCCTGCACCATCTTGTTAGTAAGACTGAACTGGTAATAGGGATCAAATTCGTTAAGTTTTAAGTTGCCGGTAGGTATTTCCCAGCGTATTGGCAGAACTCTAATTGTGAAGGCAATGAAAAGAATTAGAAGCAAAGCTGAATAGCATATTATAGCAGCATGGCTTGTGTGAATACGCAATCTCCCAAAAACCCTAAGACCTTTGACGAGTTGTTCCTTAGACAATGTCTCCTTCCTCTCCTGATAGCCATCTTCTCACTTTATTGAAGTCTTTTATTTGTTGTTGTAATTAATAATTGTTTACTTCATAATAGTAGCTTATTTATTGCTTTCCAAAGTCATTGTTAAAACAGTTTCAAATTTATTTCATGGGTTTTACTTCGACGTCAATAGGCAGCAAGGACAGTTTTTTCCCGCATTTAGGGCATTTTCCATCATGCTGTTGGAGAATTTCATCGGGAGGTTTGAGATCTTGACCTTCATACAACACGAAGTTGCATCCGCTGCAGATGACGCATTGAGGCATTGGTCTTTCACTTCCCGGAATAACAGAGACTACGTTTGCGACATATTTATTGGTTACTAACTTCTTGTTGAGGTGACCAAATGTTTGAGCAAAAACGGCTCTTAATATCAAGATTGGCGCTTTCTAAGTACAGCTACTCCGACTGTGCAAACAATAATAGTAGTAAGGATCACTATGAAGGCGATTTCTGGAAAAACTTGAGAGTTGGGTACACCAGATGTGAGAGGTATTGAAGCCAATACTGCTGCGGCTAATCCCCGAGGAAACATCACGGACATTAGAGTTTCGTATGCTTTCAGTTCAGATTTAACTGTAGCCATTTTAATAACGACAAATCTAATTCCTAGAAAGGTGAAGGATAAGACTAGTCCGATAAGGATTGAATTGAATATATAAGATGAAAAACTGAAAAGGAGACCAGTGAAAACGAAGAAAAACGAACGAATTAGAAAGCTGATCTGACAGTGAAAGTCCCGAACGTTTTTGTCAATAGAAATCGTAGTTCTGAATTTCAATAGTCTGGCAATGTGACGAGAATTTCCAATCATCAGGCCAAAAAACAAAGCTGAGAGCGCCCCATTTCCACCCAGGTTAGTGGCCACTACGAAAGTCAAGAATAGCATGGCCAATGTTAACATGTAAGCGTTTGGTTTGCCTTTAATTCTTTCTAGTATAACAAGCCAAGCAACGCCAAAACCTAAGCCTACAATAATGCCGACTCCAAATGCTGTTCCCACAGAACCTAACGCAGCGTACAAGTCTATACCACTAGAGAAGCCTTCTGCGTTCACTTCTTGAAGTAAAATGTTAATTGCGGTATAGGCACCAACTGTACACAACACATCAGTTAAAATTGATTCAAGACTGAGAACTGTTTCAATTTTTTCAGTAACCTTAAGTTTTCTAATTAATGCTATTACAATGATTGAGCTACCTCCGCCTACGATACTACCCAAAAGCAAACCGTTCAAAAGTCGCCAACCGAGCAAGTATTTGCAAATAGCGGCTGTTACGGCTACGTTTAATGTAAATCCAGTGATTGCCAACACCAGAGCTCTTGGGCTATTCCTTACGGCTTCACGTATGTCCATATTTAAACCTCCATCAAAGAGAATGATGATTAATGGTGTGATCGCTAGTAGCTCTTCTTGCGCAAAGAGCTGAAAAATGGGTCCCAATAATACCCCAAACAGAAGCAAAAGTATCGAATCTGGGATATTTGTGCGGTTAAAGAATTCTTCACCCAAGAAGCCAAGAATAACAATCACTGCCGCAACGAGAAAAGCCATTACAGCTGGATCCAAACTCAGTCCATCCTTTTTTTAGTCGTCTATTTCTGTTTGAATAGAAGTTAAGATTTTCTGCTAATTGATCTGCAGAACGTCTCCAAGCTGTTTTCGCTAAATTTAAGAAGACTTCAAAACTGCGAATAATCTGTATCCAGCAAAGGCGAATGGGATTGAACTAAGTGCATAAGTAGGCTTCTGCTAAGTAGTAGCTCAGCAATATTACCGTTGGTTTTTCTAGTTTTTTGATAGATGGCATAAAAAAGTAGCTTTCAGTGAGATTCTAAACAATTCTAAACCACAATTTAATTTAAAAATCAATGATTCAATTAGCGGTAGCTTTTTGAGGAAGTTTTCAATGCTCAGATGTGGTTCAAGAATATTGAGTAAGTATACGCTGATTATAACTGAAAAGCCTAACGCTGCTATCAGAATAGCCGCGGCTTTAGATGCTGAGGGAAAAGTCAAAAAGAAAGTGGATAGCGGTGTTCCTTATTATTTGGCAAAAAGAGGCGAGTCTGTAGTTGTAGTTCCAGCTTTGGGTCATTTGTACACAGTTGCAGGAAAAAAAAGAGGACAAAGTGATTATCCTGTTTTCGATTTTCAGTGGGTTCCACGATATTTAGTTGAACGTGGTGCATCGCGGCTTGGCACTTGGCTTAAGGTAATTTCGAGACTATCAGAAAACGCAAATAGATTGATTGATGCATGCGACTATGATATTGAAGGAAGCGTAATTGGCTACTCAATTTTAAAGTATGCTTGTAGTGGCAAAGAAAAAAATGCGCAAAGAATGAAGTTCTCAACACTTACAAAAGAGGAACTTGAAAAGTCTTATACTGAATTGTTATCCAGCTTGAATTTTTCACTAATAGAGGCAGGACTTGCAAGACATGAAGTAGATTGGTTATACGGCATAAACCTATCTAGAGCTTTGACGAGGGCAGCAGAAAAATACAGCGAAAAATACGCGACACTTAGTACTGGGAGAGTGCAAGGTCCTACACTCAAGTTTCTAGCAACACGGGAAAAAAGCATAAAATGCTTTGTTCCAACTCCGTATTGGACCATTAAAGCAAAAGTCATTGTTGACGACGCTGTTTTTGAAGCGTGGTACGAAAAGAATCAAGTAGAAACTAAGGTGGAAGCCCAGGCAATAGTTGATAGCTGTCGATCCAAAACCGCTGAAATAAAAAATGTAGTAACTAAGACAATTCAGCAACATCCGCCTTTGCCTTTTGATTTGGGTTCGTTGCAGGGTGAAGCTTACCGTCTTTTCAGATATACACCGATGTACACATTAAATATCGCTCAACGCTTGTATTTGAATGCGTTAATCTCGTATCCGCGAACCAGCAGTCAAAAACTGCCTCCGGAAATAGGTTACACGGAAATATTGAAAAAACTTGGCAGAATTGCCAAGTATGAATCACAAGCATACGAGCTCTTGGCTAGATCAGCGTTGAAGCCAACAGAAGGCAAGAAAAGTGACCCAGCTCACCCCGCTATTTACCCAACTGGGAATCTACCTCAAAAAAGGCTAAGCAGTAGCGAAAGAAAACTTTGGGATCTCATTGTTAAAAGGTTCATGGCAATCTTTGTTGAACCGGCCCTTATGCAGACCACAAAAATAATCATCGATATTAACGGGAACAAGTTCCATCTAAGAGGTAAGAGTACCTTAAAGGAAGGTTGGCTTCGCTTTTACTCACCCTATATGAAGCCAGAGTCTGATTTAGTACCTTTGCTGAAAAAAGGGGAAAAAATCAGTGTCAATCGAATAATAATGGAAGATAAGTTTACAACTCCACCGTCTAGATACAATCCCAGTAGCCTTCTTAAGAGGATGGAAAAGGAAGAAATTGGTACTAAAGCGACTCGAGCAAGAATCATACAGACTCTAAACACCAGGGAGTATATTCGCAAGGAAAAAATCGAGGTTACTGACCTTGGGTTCGAAGTTATTGATGTTCTCAGGAAATACTGTCCAGCTGTGGTGTCTCTGGAGCTAACCAGAAAGCTTGAGGAAAGAATGAAAAGGATTCAACAAGGGAAAGAAAAAAGAAGACAGGTTTTGCACGATACGATTGAGATTCTCAAGCCAGTGATTGAGCGATTAAAAGAAGAAGAACAGGTAATTGGAGCCCGTTTAAGTCAAGCTTTAATGAAAACGCGCTTAGAAGATCGAGTAGTTAGCATATGTCCCGTATGCAAAAAAGGAAAGCTGG
>WOR8_10001839_pt1 | contig 27909 bp, 24 predicted proteins | sample DeeMarSeWOR38_10_FD_19890 | JGI IMG/M metagenome (IMG submission 19890) | reverse complement strand
AAAATGAAAGGGGCGACATTATGAAAAGGCATAAATTTTGGGGAGTAATTGGATGCATCGCAATGTTTTCTGCGGTGGGCCTACTTCTTTATGGATGTAAGACGTTGCAGCCTGAACCCGAAGCGAAAGTAACCGAAGCCGGGGGACCTTCTATTCAAGAGGCCCAGAGCGTAGCCTATGACGGTCCCCAGGCAAGAATTGCAGTATCGCAATTCACTGACAAGACCAGAAAAGGCTGGTATAGCCGTGATATTGGTGATGGCATGGCCGATATGTTGGCCACGGCGCTTTTCCACACAAACCGCTATATTGTTTTGGAAAGGCAGCAATTGGGCGATGTTCTCCAAGAGCAGGATTTGGCGGCATCTGGAAGAGTCAAACAGGATACGGCTGCTCCCATCGGCCAGATCGAGGGTGCGGAGCTTTTGATCACTGGTGCTGTAACCGAGTTTGAAGGCGCAGCCTCCGGGGCAGCCGGTGGCGGTGGCGGATGGGGAAGCGGCGTATTTGGAGCTGTTTTCGGAGCTTATAAAAAAGCGCACATGGCAATTGATGTGCGTGTTATCGATACGCGGACCTCTCGCATTGTTGCTGCCACCTCTGTAGAAGGGTCTGCAGCGGACATCAGTGGATTAGGTGCTCTGGGAGGAGCTGTAGGCGGCGGAGCCTTAGGGGGTGCACTGAGTGGCTGGTCGAAGACACCCACCGAAAAGGCGCTGCGAATTTGTATAAAAAAATCAGTTGACTTTATCGTCAGTAAAACCCCTGCTACATACTATCATTACGGCTCTGGTGGAAAGGCGGTCCAGCCTGCCTCATCAACTCCGGCATCGACTACTCCATCGGCACAGGGGCCCACTGTAGAGGTTATAGGCTCTTCGGTCAACATTCGTTCCGGGCCGGGAAGCAGTCACAGTATCATCGGCAGTGTGAAGCGCGGAGATCAATTGGTTCTCCTGGGCGAAAGCGGCAATTGGTTCCAGGTGCGCATGCCAAACGGTAAAGTAGGATATATTTTCAACAAGCTATGCAAATAAGCACTTGGCGAGGGGGTCAGAATACGGATTGTGCCGTGGTAACTTATTGATAATTTTCTAAAAAGATAAAAATCGATGACTTTGCCGGCTGCTTCCGGCTCCATCAGAACCCTATAAACATGAACCGACCATGCAATATTTTTTGCGCTGTGTTCACCTAAATATTCATAGCCAAGTTCTAGTTTATTTTTGATGCTATTCTGGTCCGAAATACTAGCGTTCAAGCCACTCTTGTAAAATAGAGGAAAGATCCATAAAATCTATCTGCATCTCTTTATCCGGATCCTTTTTGGCATCCGAAGTGTAAGAAAGCCCGAATCGTAAATCGATATTAATACCCTTGGTTTGGCAATAACTTTCCAATGACGGTTTGGTCATACTTCCAATCAGAAAGGCACCGATTTTTGCACCCCATTTGAAGTGCGGACCGTCTCCACCGCTGTCGCCCATCAAAATGATTTTCTCTGGAGAAATATTGAACATACGGGTAACTGTTTCAGTATTCTTGCGCTTATCTTGAATCTCAAGAAGGTCATATAGATAATTCGGGTCAGTTTCCCGCTCTGAGAACCGCATCATCGGATGCGCAGATAAGACCGGCACCGTAGGAAGAAGACTTTTAAAGAAAATCCGTTGAAAATAGCCTATCATGCCGGTTGTGTTAATCATAAAAAGAATGTCATGATTTAAACACCACTCAATCAGATCCGGTACACCTTTGTAAGTCATGAAGGATTTGTCCAGGTAGGTATCCATCTGTTCTTCCGTTATCGGACCCGGAAGCAAATTTTGGATATGCCGGTTAGACTCTCCCAGCGAAATTATGTTATCCGTATACTGCTTAAATATGCTTTCTAAATCGGATTCCAATTCGGGGTAATTAAATGCAATAAAATCAAACGGACCGCAAGGCGCCAAACACTGATTCCAGTCCGATGAAACGATGGCTTTGTATTTATGGATCTTTTCTATCATCCTGATTTCTTTTCCCATTAGACTTAGCGGTGCACCGCATTCAATAAAAAAATCTAAATATGTCTATGGCTTTATTGAGTCGCTTCTTGCAATTCAGCAAAGAGATAATGTCTGCGAACGTCTCTGTGTGTCAGTGGCTAATAACCAAGAGAAAGGGTAAGTGAAAACCAGCCCTCCGCTATTGGCGTATCATCTTAACACCCATATCGTAAGCGGAAAGGTTTGCCTTCACTTTATCGGAGGGCATGCTCCTTGAGATTACCATTTCAAAATCTTCACGCTCCATAGGAAGCTCACCGATACCGGCCAAAGCACCGATCATCATGATATTTCCGAAAATGGGATTTCCCATTTGCATGGCGGCATCGGTAGCATTCACAAACCACGCTTTTTCGGTGAGTTCTTTTACCCACTGTTTTAATTCGTCGGGTGTGGGATAAGAAACTTCGCCGGAAATGACACCTACCGGATGAATCGGACGCGTATTGCACAATGCCTTGGCTACCGGGCTGCCATAATTCATCAATACCCTTATCGCCTCTATCGGTTCCAACGCCACTACCATATGGGCCTTTCCTTTGGGTATTTGAGGCGACCAGCTCGAGGCGGCGGAAATTCTCAAATGACTCATCACCGATCCCCCGCGCTGGGACGCGCCGAAGGTCTCCCCGATGGTAACCTGCAGTCCTTTTTCGGTGAGCATGTTCCCCAATACCCTCGAGGCCAGCACGTTACCCTGTCCGCCAACGCCGGTGATAATCACATTATAAGGATCATATGACAGTTCCGATTTTTCCATTGATTATGCCACCTCCTTCTTATTGATTGCCCCTGCAGGACAGATGGATGCACAGACGCCGCAGCCGGCACAAATCACTTCGTCGATGGTGGACACCCCCTTTTCTTTATCCCAGATAAGACCCGGGCACTTAAAGACCCGGGTGCACATTCGGTTACACCCGCAGTTTTCTCCGAGACAGACAGTCTCATCTATTTCTACCTCGTACATTTTTTTGGCCTTCTTCTCCGGGCTTAAGGCACATATCTGCTTGAGGACCAAAACCTTTACACCTTCCTTGTCCTCAAGCAGCTCGAAAAGGGTCTGTTGGGTATGCTGGATATCGAATGGGTCGCACACGCTTACCTTCGCGCCGATGGCCTCACAAACGGAGACAATATCAATATGCGGTGCTTCATCGCCTTTAGCGTCGACCTGCAGGCCGGGGTGCGGCTGAAATCCGGTCATGGCTGTACCGCTATTATCTAAAATAATTAAGATGAAACCGGACTTATTGTGTACAGCGTTTATAAAAGCCGGCAGAACGGCATGGAAAAATGTTGAATCGCCGACGGTCGCCACCACCGGTTGGTCCATACCAAACATCTTCAATTTCCCAAATCCGCTGGCCAAACCGGCACCGGAACCCATGGAATGTAAGGTTTTAAGCGTTCCAAAGCCGCATGGCAGCATCGCCAGCGAATAGCACCCGATATCCCCACAAACAAACCCTTCACGATTGTCCATTTGGAGAACATTGTGGATCGTCCAAAAAGAGGCTCGATGCGGACAACCGGGACAAAAGGTGAGGTCCCGTCCGGGAGCTCCAAGATCGGCAAGCGCTTTGGCCCGATTGCCATAGGCTTGGGGCATCGCTTCATAATTAATTCCCAGAATTTTCGCAATAGCCGTCACCACAAGATCCGGATTCAATTCCCCTGCCGTCGGAATGGCACCGTTTTTTTTGCCGAAAAAGGTTTTGATGCCGATTTTTGAAGCGAGTTCGGCGGCAAGAATTTTTACGTTATCTTCCAAAAAGGAGATGACTTCTTCTACAATCAAAATTTTGTCTGCGCGGATCAGATATTGTTGCATAAGTTTGGGAGGCAGCGGCCAGGTCGTTCCCAGTTTTAAAAGCCCTACGCGATCTTTGACTCCGATGAGATCTATGGCCTCTTTGCTGTAAAGGTGGCAGGCACTGCTGGTTATAATCAGAAGCTCGGGCGTCTGCGGTCCTGTATAGGTGTTAAATGGAGATTCTTCAAATTTAGAGACTGCCTGCTGAAGTTTTTCCTGCAACTGGGTATGTCTCCAGGTGACCGGAAGCGTGGTCATCGGGCCTTCTACCGGATCGATAAATGCACCACTATGTGAAAAGTGGGCAGTTGTATCCTGCTCCGGAAGCTCATCAAATACGACACTGCCACTGGCATGCGACAGGCGCGTGACACTGCGCAACATTACCAACGATTTGATCTCCTCTGATAGTTCGAAGGCCCATTTCACCATATCCTTTGCCTCCTGGAAATCACCGGGCTCCAGCAGTGGTATTTCCACAAGTTTGGCAAAATGGCGTGATTCGCCTTCGTTGGCACTCGACAGTGCTTCAGGATCATCGCAGGGCACCAGAACCATCCCTCCACGGGTGCCGGAATAGGCTAAATGCAGCAAAAAATCCGAAGCCACATTGACACCGTTTTGTTTCATGACACACATGGAACGCAGTCCTGCAAACGAGGCCGCCGCAGCAACTTCCATCGCGACTTTCTCATTTACGGACCACTCCACATAAAGCTTTCTTTCTTTTGATGCGTCACTTAGGGTTTCGATGATCTCAGAAGAGGGGGTTCCGGGATACCCGGCAGCAACGCAAACCCCGGCTTCCAGCGCCCCGCGCGCGATGGCCTCATTTCCCATCAGCAGATGTCGGGACCCCTTCTTACCTTCCAGTATCAAATTCGACATAGTACCTCCATTTTTTATCGGAGTATCTTTTGAACAACTTCCGGTGGAATTCTCACCGCACATCTTTGATTTCTCTTGTCGGTGTTGATCAATTCCCTCCGTATCAAGGTTCTTAAGGCTCTTTCTTTTTTAGCCGCAGCCGCCCTTGAAAGATGGTTCAGGTTTTCCTGCGGCATCTCTTCGGTTTCCAAAAATCCGTCTTTGCAAGCTTTCTCAACCAGCTCGGCACCTTTTTGCGAGCGAATAAGCAACGTGTTCCATCCCGGCCGCCCTTCAAACATACCCACCGAAACATCTGACCATTCCGATGTCATGTCCGGACAAATGAAGCACGTATGCGGGATAAGGGGCTTAATCTCCGAAAGGGGAATCTCCACCTTTCCTGAGTCGGTCTTTAAAACCATCATATTTGCCGGCGGCGGTGGAATGTCCATGCTTTGGATAGCGGAAATATCCAACTTCTCGGACAGCAAGGACATCAGCTGTCTCGTGTCCAGTGCCCAGTTACAAAATAAACCGACAGCAAGCGCAACAGGATCGACAAAATCTTGCTTCTCAAGCGGATTGAGCCGCATCTGGGCCACCGCCGTTAATTGACAAGGGGTACCGACAACTCCGATCCGCGTGTAGCCCTCCCTCATACCGGTATTGATGACCGATAACGTCGGCGATGCCATAAATTTAGAGGTCGAACATTTGATCACCTCGTCCGGTGAAGTCACCAGCCGAGCAACCGGATTTAGCCCTTCCCGGTCGGTAAGGGCCGCAACTTCTATGAGTCCTTTTTTGAAGGCATAAATGATTATCGCGGATACAGTGCCACCGGCCTGATAGGAAGTTTCTTTAATCTTTTTTCCGGCGCGGGAGGCCAGTACCTTGCGGTAGTTTCCCAAGGGGCTTCCGTCATAGGGTCGTCCCCAAAAGTGATTCGACAGTTCGTCTAGGTTCACTTCAACCTTGGGACAATAGGCATAGCATCGACCCTGAGAAAGATCACAGGGAAAAAGCTGGGCAGTTTTTCCTTGATAATTCTTAAAATAGGGACAAAGTTCAACACAGGCACCGCATCCGATGCATAGGTCATTCTGAAAAACATCCTCTAATAACTCTTTAGGTCCGAAGACTTGCTGCATGTGATACCCTCCCTGGCTCAATACAGTGATAAATTGCTGAATTTAGCAATTTTGATGGATCCGTAAAAAGTCAAAAAATCGATTTATTGTCACTCCGGCGAACCCCGGATCGGGGTCCGGGGTTCGCCGGAGTGACGGGATTGGGACTTTTTACGAAAACATCAATTTTAAAGATATAAAAAGAAAACATAGAAAAATAAGATTCCTATGTCAAACAAACAATCAGACAAAATCAAAACCGGCCCCTCTGAGAGCAGTGTTTTACTTTGTATTGGTGATAATGTTTTTACAATTATTGAAATCTATTGATCTTAATGACCACTAAGGTAACATCGTCTTCGGCTTTAAGCCCTTTGGCAAACTGATTTAACTCATCATAAACAGCGTTCAAAATTTCGCTGGCCCCGGCCTGGGCATGTTGGCGGATGACATTGCGAAATCGTTCCTTACCGAACATCTCACCATCCGGGTTGCATGTCTCCCATATCCCATCTGTACCGACGGCAATGATTTGTCCTTCGGTGAGGCCGGTTTTGTGATTTTCCGGAAAAGTAAAACCTTCGTCCACTCCCAATGCAATCCCGGTACCTTTCAATTCCTCAAATATGTCCTGGGAAGGATCGTAGATGATGGCCGGCTCATGTCCGGCACGTACCCACCCGATTTGATCTTTCTGCGGATCAAGGGTCAAATAAAAAAGAGTCATAAACCGACCCGTATCCAGAACGTCCTGGGATAAATGACGGTTCATTTGTCATTAAAAGCGCCGCATCAACTCCGTGACCGGTGATGTCGCCGACCACTACACTGAAATAGGCATTCGGGTACTCCTGTCGCCACAGAAAATCAAAGTAATCCCCGCCGATCTCATCGCATGAAATATTCCTTCCGGCGATATCGAGCCCCTGAACCTGCGGTTTTGTCTGAGGCAGGAGACTTTTCTGTACTTCACCGGCAAGTGCCAGCGCTTTTTTGGGTTCGGTCATGTCCGTTACAAAAGCCATGTTACCGATGATTTCCCCTTTATCATTTCTCAAATTATTGCCGTGAATGAGGACGGGGATACGTCGACCATCCTTCGAAATGACTTCACCTTCCAATTTCCGGTATTCCTTGGCTAATATCTTTTCTCTGTTTGTAATCATGAACTGTCTGAAATCATCGCTGGCCAGGTCAAGCGGCGTTTTACCCAAAAGTTCTTCGCGCGTGTAACCAAGCATTCGACAGTACGCATCGTTAACCTCTTTGATAACGAGGTTTTGATCCATTAAGATAAACCCCTCGCCGGTGGTCTCCACAATCCGACGAAATTTCTCTTCGTTTTTCCGCAGCTCTTCCTCTGCAAGTTTTCGACCGGTGATGTCCACCACGATGCCTTGGTTATGGGTTTTATTCCCTTCAGCGTCACGCACAACCGATGTTTGGTCTTCAACCCACCGAACTTCGCCACTTTTGGAGAGAACCCGATAAATCTGGGTGTATTCTTCAACGTCTTTTTCAGCGTACTCCTTGATTTCCGCTCCTACCTGTTCAAAGTCATCCGGATACACAATATCTTTAAAGTGGATTTTTCCGCTGAGGAATTCTTCAGCCGTATATCCCAAGCGATTGATGTTGTTGGAAACATAAACCAGGCGGGGATTCTCACCTGCCAACCGGCGAAAAAGAATTGCCGGACTCTTGTCAACAATTACCTGTGCCATGCTCAGGGCTTCTTGAGTTTGATCCCGCATGGAACATTCTTTTTCAAATTTTTGGGTCTGCGCGTCATACTGCCGCTTGAGATCATTGTATTGCTTTTCAAGCGAATCCAGGCGATTTTGTAGTTGCTTGGCTTCCGCGGCGTACTTTTCCAGCGAGTTCAACTTTTTGATAAGCTGATCCTTGGATTTTTCTTTGTATGACGTCATGACAGCCTCACAATTATATGTGTATATGATAATTAGCTGCTAATTATAAAGCTACCGTGCTGGAGAGACTTAGCACGCTGAGATGTCGTCATCGTCCTCATCCTCGTCCTCATCCTCGTCCTCGTCGTCGTTCTCGATCCGTCTGGCATCGTGCTTAACAAGCTCCATTTGTCGATTACGAGAACGAGGAGGAGGACGAGGACGAGAAACAATCTTCAATCCTCAGCATTCATCGATGGACAATGCCCAGTCAACGATTAAGAATATTAGCAAAGTTGAGATGGTGTATGCAAAAAAAAATAAAATTTACAATACTCCAGCACTCCGGTAATATTCACTTTCAGAGCCGCTTAGTTCCGACAAAGACTAAAACACGTGGATTTTTATAAAGACTAAATTCTACCTCCCCGTCTTTTAATCTCTTCGACCAGCATCAATTCACCGAGTTTTCCGGGAACACACATCACCGCTCTTCCCCTGTTTATTTTCGATATCTCCCGGGTAAATTCGACAAGCACAGGATTATTATCGAGCATAAATGTTTCAATATGCATACCCTTGGCGGTCACCCTTCTGACTTCGGCCAAGGTGGCCTTGCAGGCATTAGGGCTGAGGCCCAATACGTCCGCCGGTAGTTCGATATGCAGATGTTCGCCTTCGTAATAAGCGGTGGGCTGACCATCTGTAATAACAAGCACCCTGTTGTTTCGATTTCCGCTTTTTTTGATAAGCTGCATGGCCAGGCGCAGCCCCCCTTGCAGATTCGTGAATGGATTGGTTTCGTCCCAGACAGCCAGGGCAAGTTCGTTACCTTTAAGTTCTCTGGCCTCGGTAGAAAATCCAACAACATGAAATTTATCTTTTGGAAAGCGGGTTCTCACGTAATGGTCCAGGGCCAAGGCGACCTTTTTGGCGGATTCAAATCTTCCAAACCACGACATAGACCAGGATAGATCCAACAATATCACCGTGGTCGATGTAATCAGCTGCTCTCTTTCCCGCACATAAAAATCATCGGGCTCGAGGCTCAGATGACCTCCAGGACCGGGTCGTTTTACCAGCGCCTCACGTATGGTCTTTGAAATATCCAGATCAAACCGGTCTCCGAACCGGTACGGTCGGGATGAATCCGGCTCGATCTCCCCCGATTGGAGGGCATTGCCTAAATAACCGCCCTGCCTGTCTCGTTTTATATGATGATAGAGTTTACCGAATGCCATCTCACCAAGGGCTCGCATGCCTCTTGGCGTCATATCAAAGCCTTTTTGACCGAATTCAACAATTCCCTCCTCAGTCAGTATGTCGGGAAGTTGCAAAAGGATGTGAAAGGATCGTTCGGCTCTCTCGCCCAATAATTTTTGCAACTGCGTTGCATCGATGGTTTCAAATCGTCCGGTCATTATTTGTTGCCGAATTTTTTCAATCGATTTTATCTGACGCATCAACTCCAGGGCCTGCTCAAAGTCTACATCTTGATCACCGGTGAACTTACGGGCATATTCACTATAAAACTCATAGAGCTCAAGAATGTCATTTTTCCTGTTTTGCCACCTAGATAACATTTCTTGGCTGTCTTTGTTTAGAAATTCAAAATTTTTCAACTGATTCAGCTTCTCAAGCAACCCCGGCGGCAGCTCGTCATATAACGGTGAATTCGGCGCACCTATTTTCATGCGCGTCATGGCCTCCTGAGCCAGAAGAAATTTGAGATCATCCATCGGCTGATCAAAGGCTTTTTCAAGGGTGTAGGTGGAAAACAGATCCTTTTTCCGCTGTTCGAGCTCCCGAATCATTTCTTCTAAACCCATCACCCGGAAATTCATGCCGGCCAAAGGAAATCCACGCCAGAGCATCTGTATTACGGACCGATTCGGAGACATTCCCTTCAAAATATTATCCATGAATTTTTCCAGGATTTCCTCTCGCTTCAGGCTAAAGGGTTCCTGGGTGCCGTCCCATCGCTTGTAGATTGCTTTTTTCATTTGTACACTATTCTATCTCTAACGACTTCACGATTTAATTTATTGGATAAATGCAGCCCCTCCAAAATAAACTCAATGGCGGCGGATGCCTCCGGAGCATTTTCCGGATTCACAAGGGTGCGTACCGCATCTTTGATTCCCGGAATGACCTGAAATCCCTCCATATAGGCCTCAGAAGGCAGATTTTGAGAAATTTCTGCTTTGATACCGTTTTCAAATGATTCTACAATTCCCGCTAGATCTTCGAGTTTGAAATGTTCATCAAACACCACTTTGATGGCACGCTTTGCCAGATTTTCAACGATGTCTGCTTCCTTTTTATCCGGCACTTCATATTCCAGCTCCAATTTACCCGCAACAGCCGGAAACGCGGATTCGATGTCCGTAATCCGGGGCACCACTTTATTCTCACCAAGTTCCAGGCATCTGCGCAGCGCGCTGCCGGTGATCGCCTCATAGCCTCGAATAGATACGCGACAGCTCACACCGGAATGCTGGCTGATATCCGCGCTGCTTCGCGCCTGAAAGGTTATTTCGGCCAATATTTCTTTAATGAATTCCGGCACATGGGTTTCTATACCGTCAACATTCAAAGTGCGGACTTCCTGTTCCATAATTTGAATTTCATGCATTTTTTCGTGCGGATAGTGGGTTCGGATCTGCACGTCAAAACGGTCTTTTAACGGCGTAATGATTCGACCTCTGCTGGTATAATCTTCGGGATTTGCGGTGGCGATAACGAGGATATCCAGAGGCAGCCGCACGGGAAAGCCTTTAATTTGAAAATCATTTTCTTCCATCACATTAAAGAAGGCCACCTGGATCTTCTCCGCTAAATCCGGAAGCTCATTGACGGCAAATATACCGCGATGAGCCCGTGGGATCAGACCGAAATGGATGGCGGCCTCATCATCCAATGTTCTTCCTTGGGCAATCTTAATGGGGTCTACTTCACCAATCAGATCCGCAGTACTGACATCCGAGGTTGCCAATTTTTCAATCAATCGTCTGTCTTTCGAAATGAAAGTAATCGGAAGGGCGTCTCCCATTTCAGCAAGCCTTTTTTTGCATTCCACACAAATGGGATGAAAGGGGTTATCATTTACCGGACAGCCGGCAACCGCCGGAATTTCATCATCTAAAAAATCAATCATATTCCTGATGATTCGACTTTTCCCCTGGCCTCTTTCACCCAGCAAGATAATATTGTGCCCACAGAGGATGGCATTGATCAGCGCCGGCAAGACGGTTTCATCGTATCCGATAATATCCGGAAACAGACGTTCTTTATTTTCCAATTTTCGAATTAGATTCTTGCGCATTTCTGCGCGAACATCGGGCAGGTGTGAAACATATTGCTTTAATTCGCCGAAAGTTTGAGGTTTCGAGGTAGGCATCGGATCTCCTCTCTTGTTTTATACACAGCGTCATAATAAATTGTATATCTGCCCTTTAAATCGTTGATTTTAGAACCATCGTATAGGGTCAAAAATGCAAACCGCTGTGTATGTTAGCGCAATGACTTATGTCCTTCTGAATAGATTGGCGCGAAAATAACAACGCATCGATTTAGGAAAATATACATCTCAGAATTATACGTCAAGTCAATGATTGTTTGCCTTCAAATCCCGCGGGACTTCGCACCCGGTAGCAAACGCAACGATCAGGGTACGGTGGTGCCCTCGTCTTTCCGGCCTATGGCCGAAAACCCAATCCATCCCGGCCTCAGGCCGGGATGTTCGTTGACTCTGAACTACGAGATGAAAGGAATGTATTCAGTGCGATTTTCAAAAAGGCGAAGACGAATAAAACTACTTGATAAAAAAAATCCCGGATAATATTTTCCCATCAGACCGAAAATATGAAATTATTTTTTCTGAAACGAACTTAATAAATCACATTAAAGAGGGAAACAACATGACCGTATATGATGAGCTTGCACCGCGATTTAAGCAGGCCCTATTAACCAAAGCCAAAGCAAATTCCCCATTTTGGTCGTTGCTGGACATGGACTTGATCGACGTCAAAAAGGGATGGGCAAAGACAAAAATTCCTTATTCGCAAAAACTGGTCAATGCCAATGGTGTTACCCATGGTGGTGTCATATTTTCTGCGGCCGATACTGCCGTTGGTATCGCTCTTGTTGGTTTGGTGGACAAAGACGATCTGATTACAACCATTGAAATGAAAATCAATTATCTTAAACCCTTCGACAGCGGAGAAATTATCGCGGAGGCCAAAATCATCCACAAAGGAACCCAAACTGCCATAGGGGATGTGGAAGTTCGGGACTCAAATGGCAATCTTGTTGCCAAGGCCATATCAACCTATGCGATCATAAAAAAGGGCAACTGATCACTTAATTCTGGTTTTTTTGGCGGCTTTTAGCATCACAGGCGTTGCGATGAGAATAAAAATATCACCGAGAGGGCCATTACACACCAGTACAATGGCTGAAAGAATAACCGAATAAATAAGAATTTCGGATTTCACAAAAAACCCGCTAAATATTTGCGGATAAAAGATTAGGAAAATCAAATTCACGACAGCCACAAAAATAATGCCCCACATCGCCCACCTTTTTAAATTCCATATACCGATTCCAAAAACAATTAGGGGCAACATACTCAAAGTATATTTATACCCCAGCAGCCTAAGTATAGAATCAGGCAGGTTGGGTTCCCAGGCCAACCACAAAAAGGCTTTGAAGATTGCCAGCCAACCGACTGCCCATATCTGCCAGGAATAATCTTGATACATTCTTTCTTCAGGGAAAACTCGAAACTCTATTTGGCCCACAAATCACTCCTTTTATTTTAAACGACGATATGGTCTGGAAAGTAACCCTAAATAGGCAATTTGGGTTTTCAGGTCAATTAAAAAGATGAACGAAAAAGAAAAAAATAATATACTAGCAGAGCAAATTGAGGACTGATAAAATGATGATCAAAAATGAGATGACCAATCCAACTAAACCCGAAATGACCGGATGTCGAAATAGGATGGCATCAAACGCATAATTTGACTCGTTGAGCTTATCGAATATCGGTCGCGTTTCAAATCTAACATTTAGTTTGTTTTCAATGTCTCGCATTTTATTCGGAGCAAAGAAAAGAATCGCACCGAAGAACAGGCCGAAGAAGCTGGCTACTTTCCCAACCCATGAAACCGTCTTAAAAATAATTTCATTGGTTGAAAGGTGCTGATGCGAAAGAAAAAAGATATTCGCAAAATTTGAAACATCCAGTCTGAAAAAGAAAAAAATAAGTGAAAAAACAGATCCGAAAATGAGACAGGTTCCCAAAAGCGTATTATGGCTGTAAATGAGAGAGTCGACCCGGACATCTTTGTCCAGATATGTCACTTTTTCGTCAATGCTTATATGTCGATTAAACACATCACTGATGGATCTGGTCAAATCAGGGGAAAGAAGCAACAAAAGGGAAAACGTCACTCCCAGAATTCCAAAAACCAGAGTTAGAATTTCTGCTGCACGTAATCCAATTTGCTGGACAAGCTGCATTGTTTTTTCCTTCGGTGTTTAACACTGCGGCTAATTAAAAAGTTTAAATCTAAATCGGCACTATTTGCGAAAACTTTAGTAAATTAGAGGATTTGCCATTTTTCAAGTTACTTGCCGGCCAGGGCTTCGGCGATTTCTCTAACCTCCTTATCAGCGATCGCTTCCAGTTTCTTGCGGACAACCCTTGAATAGTATTCGCGCTCGGTTTTGGTAAAGGATTCTCCATTGAGCTTTTTAAATACGAGATCCTTTTGTTTGGGTGAAAAAAGTCTATCCAAAAAAATATAAAGCTGCGTTGACCAGGCAGGTCCGATTTGTGAGGATACGGTTTTTGCGTCTTTGGGATCTGACGCAAACATTCTCAAAGTTTTATGCATATCCTTGATCGAAACCTCTATACCATCGCTAAGCTGTAAGATTTCACCTGAAAATAGATCTCGATACTTCGTCTTCAAGGATTCGGTAATTTTCTCCAAATTTTTGGGAGTTTTACTATAGTGCTGCCTAAATAACGAAGCGCTCACTAAAAGTAATTTTTCCAGATTTTGTCGTTTTGGACTTGATTGCCAATAACGTGAAAACAACGCCTGACTGGTTAACTCGATACCTTTCCGCGCGCAGATTGCAAGAACTGCCGGAAATCTTGCAATTAAGGATGGATCATCTGCACCGGCCAAAGCATCCAGAATAATTACCACCTGATCAGCGGTCATTTTTTTCTGATCAGCGTCCTTTAAAAGAGAATCGATGGCATTTACCGCGACATCTGTACTTTTTCTTTTTTCGCTTGGTATTTGCTTCATTTGATCGTGCATGTTTTTTCCCTAATCCCAAATACGGTTTCCGTATAAATCAACGTTTTCTCAAAAGCTTTAATAAGAATATGATGTTTAGTTGAATTTGGCAATATAAATTGTATTAATACATACAATGAAGATCTGGCTCGATCATGTAAAAAAGTGTTGACAGTATTAAAAAAGCTGTGTAATCAATTTGTGGAAACTGATAGGTAACAAGAAATGAACATTTCCCTTCAATGGACATTACATTTTTGTTTTAGACGCTTCTATTTTAGCTTTAGAAGCGTCCATCCGGATGTCTAGCGCTTAAATTAAGCCGTTAAACGCCCCGGGTGGACTTCAAAATCCACTCGGGGTTTTATTAATTTTGAAAAGCCCCGGGAATAAAATCTCGGGGTTTTTTTTTAAAGAAACATTAATGAGGTAAGTAGGAGGCAGTCATGAAGTTAAAACAAATTTCGGTTCCCATAGAAAATTCCAGTGATCGGACCTATGAATTAACAAAGGCTTTAGGAGAGAAAGGCATCAATCTCAGAGCGATTAATCTGGTGGATACGGGAGATTATGGTGAACTCCGCATCCTTGTCTCAAATGTTCCCGCAGCCAGGCATATCTTGATGCAAAAAGAAATTCCCGCGCATATAGATGATGTCATTGCGGTTGAAGTTGAGGATCGTCCTGGACAGATTTCAAAGTTGTTGGAAAATATCCTGCATGCCAATCTCAAACTTAAATACGCCTATGCATGTACGGGGGTTAATTCAGGGAAAGCAATCCTGGTTTGCTGCTTAAATGACATTGATAAAGCAATTCGCAGCTTAAAGGAAAATGGTGTCTACCTTTTAGACGAAAAAGCGCTTGGGTCGCTTGAAGCGGCATAGGTAAAATAGCGTTATAAAGCCGTTCGACAGCATGTTTTGCCTTTTATTTGCTGTTGACCTATGTGAATCCATTCTATCTTCGATATACGCTTTGTCTTGCGCTGGCTGCTTTTTGTAAAATGTCGACATGGACGTCCACATAGTCAAACACCCGGGCCCATTTTTTGCCGGGCGCAGGGCGTAAGACTCTGCCTAAATATTGCAATACCCGCCCACTGAAACGAATCGGCGTTGCTAAAAATAATGTAGTCAGTTCTTTACAATCAAAACCTTCTCCAATCAATTGACCGGTGGCAATAAGTACTTTAACTTGCCTTTCATTCAACTTGTCAATCACATCCTGCCTCCGGTTGATGGGCAGATCTCCGGTGAGAAGTTCGGCATCTACTTTGAACCGGTAGCGCAACAGGGCCTGCAAATTCTCGCAATGGGCTTTCCTGTCGGACAATACCAGGCAAATGCCGGCGCTGTTTAATGCTTCCTGAGCCACATCCGAGGTGATGAGGATGTTTCTTTCGGTATCGCCTGTCAGCTCAGAGAGCATTTTGGTGTATTCATTAATCGGATCATGACGGGTTTTAAAATTTGTTTTACGAAAGATGACTTTTGCCGGAAGCACCGCTCCGGTCTCAATCAATTGGTTTTTATCCACTTCATGATGCACATCCCCGAGATGCCAGAAAATGAGTTTGGAAAGTTTGTCCCGCCGCCATGGTGTGGCGGACAACCCCAGCATAAATTTCGAATCAAAACTGGTTACCGCTTCGGTAAATGTTCTGCTTGGACATCGATGACATTCATCAACAATCAGAAACCCAATTTTTGGTGCCACCTCTTCGGCACACTTGTAAAGGGACTGCACCAAGGCAACGGTAATTTTTTCTCCGACGACTTTCTTGCCGCCACCGATGATGCCAATTTCTTCAGCTGGGATACCCAAAAACGCTTCGATTCGCTCAACCCACTGGGAGGCTAAATCCTTGGTGTGAACGATAATCAGGGCCGATTGTTTCCTTTGGGAAATAATATACAAGGCCATTACGGTCTTGCCGGATCCCGTGGCGGAATTCAACGTGCCGAAGTCTTTACTTAACATTTCGTCCACTGCAGCCTGCTGAAACGGTTTTAATTGGCCGTTAAAGTAAAAATCCACTTCAGGAAGTGTTCGTCGTTTGTCATCAATCTGATAGTTGATTCTGTGGCGTCTGCACAATAGGATGAGCTGGCGTATATAGCCCCTGGGAATCCACAATCCGGTGGACCCCACTTTGTCGTAAAACTTCAGCACTTTAGGCGTCCCTCTGTTCCAGCGCCCCAGACGTTCATTGTCCAGCCATTTTGGATTTAAAAACTCCAGCTTTTCGATGAGTGTTTCCTTGATGTTGGTCGGGACATTTTTCAGCCGAAGATTATTTTTTATGGTGATAATCAGGGGAGACATATAACTTAGTTATTCAATATCGATTTTCATCAAGTACCTGGGTATTGATGGTGTCATAAAACTGAAGTGGACCAGATGTCAGAATTCAGAAGTCAGATGACAGCTAAATCTTCCCTCTTTCCTTGGCAATGCGCATATATGTTTCTGCGCCTGTTTTCGGAGGCTCATACAATTGATCTTCGGGGTTTTTGATTAATTGAATAGCCTCATCCGGACAAGTGGTGACGCACAACCCACAACCGATGCAGCGATCCAAATTAACGTTTGCCAGACCGTCAACCACGTCAATCGCCTCCATCTGACAGCGCTCCAAACAAGTTTCACAGCCGCTGCACAACTCATCGTCCACTTGTGCAAAATAATTGCTCTGTACCATCTCAGCCGGTTTTGGATGCATTTTTAATGATCGGAGCACACCGCAACAATCACCGCAACAGCTGCACATCCCCCCGACCTTTTGCGAATTGAACGGTTGCATGACAAGCCCGGCTTTTTCATTGTTGATGACAATATCTTTGGCCTCTTCTTTGCTGATGTAACGTCCCATGCCGTTTTCCACATAATAATCGGCATGGGATCCGAAAGAAAAGCAATTTAATTTCAATTTTGCTCTCGGTTTCCGGATAACCGGTGGCCATATCGTCCAAGCGCGTTCGCAATTTTAAATAAACATCTTCCATAATCGGTGCTTGCTGCGCTAATGGCTCCATTTCCTACCAGCATGGCCTTGCCGGACACACAGCTCCTATTCATTTTTTTTCCGACGCTTTCTTGACGGAATACCGGCCAATGCTTTGGCCATCCTAATTTTGTTTTCTATATCTCCTTCTCGAAATATCATGATTCGCTGGGCCTGAGGTGAACCGGCGCCGTGCATGGACTCGATCATCACCGTCCCACCGGTCATGGCTTCAATCAGCCTGCCGATTTTAATGCGATCATCAACGGGAATATCCGCAACTCCGGAGAAGTATTTTTGTACCAGATGCCCGACTTCCTCACTATGCAAATCATATTCACTGGGAAGCGTCGCAATAAAACCGCCGGCCAGATCTATGGCCAGCCTGGCAACTTCAAAATGAAAGCGCGTCACATTTTGCTTGCAGACATTGGCAAGCATGGTATCGACCATATAGGCCCCGGAAGGTGTCGGTTCACCTTCTGCAGAGCAAGCGATCGACGAACTGTATAATGTTTCACTGAGATGGATCATCTCTGTGATTTTGTCTCTGACATGCGATCCTTTGGCGGTTCCCTGGATCTGTGCAAGGTAGCTGACCGCACCGGTGAGTACATCCATGATCCCGGTTTTGCAGGCGCCATAATTGGCCCGGTGGTGGGCGGCAAAACGATATACAATAGTTCCGGTAAACTCGGTTTCGCCATCTAAAAAGATTCGTTCATTGGGCACAAAGACATCATCAAAGGCAATAACCGCCTCTCCCCCAACAGCTCCAAATCGGGGCTTGCCCGAATCAATCCATTCCAGCTTATCCCGCCGATCATCACTGGCTTGACGCCCGAAGATCATGGTAATTCCTGGATCATCAATCGGAATGGCGCAAACGATGGCATAATCTTTGGAGGCCTCGTTTAAGGCGGTGGTAGGCATAACAAGGATTTCATGAGAATTCACCGCACCGGTCATATGCAGTTTCGCCCCTCGAATCACTACCCCGGCGTCACGGCGTTCCACGATGTGAACATATTGATCCGGATCTGCCTGATCTGCAGGGCCTTTGGATCGGTCCCCTTTCGGATCGGTCATGGCCCCGACAACCATGAGATTTTCATCCTGAATACGGATCAACCATTTTTTGAAGCGCTCTAGATAGTCGGTCTCGAGTTTTTGATCAACCTCATAGGCTACGGAATACACCGCATTTATGCCGTCAAACCCTACGCAGCGTTGAAAACAGGTGGCTGTTTTTTGTCCGAGCACCCGCAGAAGCTTTATTTTTTTTATCAGATCTTCGATATTTTGATGCACATGCGTAAAACGGCTAATGACGTTGCCCGTCAAGTGGGAGGTGGCCGTGGCCAGATCACGATACTTCTCCTGGCTGGCCAGAGCATAGGTCATTGCTGCGGCACGTACATGGGGAGCTGTGGCCGGATGTTTGGTAACATCCTCGATGCGCTTACCTTTGTAATAGATTTTAGAATTCAGTTTTCGCAAGCTTTCCATGTATTCGGCCCCGTTTTTAATTTTCATGATGACTCCTTTTTCTGTGGGCGTTGTTAGTTGTATGCAGAATGAAACTTCCCAAAAGTTCTAGCACAAACTGAGCATATTGATCCACTGAAATTTTTCGTTTGGCATATTTCCAACGCTTGAGATACCAGTCTTGTAGCATAGCTTTAATTACGCTTGCAGTCAACTGGCGGTCGTCAACCTGAAAATATCCCTGGCTATGGCCCTGATTCAAAATATCCAAAAAAATTTTTTCAGTATAAATTTCACTGGCAATGGCCATTTCCTGTTGCCGCTTAGACAGGTTTTTGGTTTCCATATACGAAAAATAAAACCAGGGCTGCATGGTCTCGCTCAGATAAAGATGGGTTCGAACAGCAACTTTAAGTTTGGCCAGTGGATCCTTTTCAGCATCAATATAGGCATTAAGAATCCGTTTCGTAATGGTGCGCCGCTGATGTTGCAGCATCTCCAATAGCTCCTCCTTGCTGGAAAAATAGGAGTATAGCGCACCCATACTGAGGTTGGTCTCTTTGCTGAGATCCCGCATGCTCATGGCCTGGAAGCCTTTTTTATTGCTGATATTGAGGGTAGCGTCAAAGATTCTTTCAAGATTTTTGACAACTATGCCTTCTTTTTTAACCCGGATGGCCTTGCGGTTGTCAGCGAAAACTTCCCGGCATATATCCTGTTTGGAAAGGCTTACTTGTGTTTGAAACTCAGCGTAGTTCATACATTAATTTACCTTTTTGTTTTCATACTCTTTAAGTATTCGCCTTGCCACCGACACCTTGTGGACTTCATCCGCCCCATCGTAAATTCGAGCCGCTCTCTCGTGCCGATAAAAGAAGGCAATGATCGTATCATCAGTCATTCCCAGACCCCCGTGGACCTGCAGGGCACGATCGATTACTTTCTGCATGGTATTGGCGACAACGAATTTAATCAGAGAAATCTCTTTGCGCGCCTCCTTTTTTCCTACCGTCTCAATCATCCAGGCGGCATGCAGCACCATCAAGCGGGCCGCTTGAATATCAGCCGCACATTCGGCTATCCAGGACTGGATAATTTGTTTGCTGGCCAATTTTCTATCCGGTGCAATTATTCTGTCACGCGCTCGTGTACACATCAAATCAAACGCCCGGTTACAAATGCCGATCCAGCGCATGCAATGGTGAATTCGGCCCGGTCCAAGCCGCTCCTGGGCAATCACAAATCCATGGCCTTCGGGACCCAGCAAGTTTTTCTGAGGTACGCGGCAATTCTGATAGAGAATTTCAGCATGACTGAAATAGCCTTCCCCGGCATGACCCATTACCGATATATTGCGTACGTGGTTAAAGCCCGGGGTATCGGTGGGAACGATGATCATGCTTGCCTGAAGATATGGTCCGGCATCGGGGGTTGTGACCGCCATGACAATCGCAAATTCAGCTCCGTCCGCCGAAGAGGTATACCATTTGTGGCCGTTGATCACATAATCGTCGCCGTCTTTTACCGCAGTGGTGTCCAGCATTACCGGGTTGGAGCCGGGCAACTCCACCTCGGTCATCGAAAAGCAGCTTCTGATTTTTCCCTCGACCAGGGGTCGAAGGTATTTTTCTTTTTGCTCGTCGGTCCCGAACTGATGTAGGATCTCGATATTACCAGCATCCGGTGCTTGACAGCCGAAAACATAAAGCCCCAAAGGAGTCCCCCCTAAGACTTCAAACACCAGGGCGCTTTCCATCAGGTTAAGTTCCATCCCACCGTATTGCTTGGGATGAAGCGGAGCCCACAGCTCCATTTGCCTGACCATCTGCCTTTTTTCCTCAAGAACAGGAACCATCTCAGAAACCGATTTGGTGAGAAACTCCGGTTCAAGTGGAATCAACTCCTTTTGCACAAACTCCTTCATCATCCCAAGGATAGTTTGCATTTTTTCCGATACTGTAAAATCCATGTTTACCTCCTGTTCATTTGAATTTTATTTTTTGTCTTTTGAGAAAATTATCTTTCTATCGCAGTCTCGCTGAACTGAAGCGGAAGGGAAATTAAACCCATAAAGTTCGCAATTCTCAGTTATTCGTATAATCTGTGTAATCATCGGATTAAATTCCATAATTCATACTATTAGGAAAGCAGATAGTCAAGAAAAATCGAGCGAACGTTCGCTTTTTTATTGACACATTTACCTTTCTGACCTAAATTTTACCATAGATTTTTAAGCGTCTAGCTTACAGTTATAAATAAAAGTTAGGGGTGCCTTTATGAAGATCCTTGTTTGCGTAAAACAAGTTCCTGAATCGGATGTTCCTATCCACTTCAACGATGACGGCACCTGGATCCAAGCGGATAGTTTCTCCGAATATAAGATGAATCGCCTGGATGAGTATGCAGTTGAAGAAGCCGTTGGGCTAAAAGAAGTCTTTAGCGACACGACCATTGACGTCATTTCAGTGGGACCGGATCGGTCAGCGGATGTCATAATAAGGGCAATCGGAATGGGTGCCGATCATGGTATTCACCTTAAAACCGAAATCAATGGTTACCTGAGCCCCTCATTCATCGCCGCCTGGATCGCGGAATACGCATGCAAGAAGAACTATGCTCTAATTCTTACCGGTGCCGTGTCCGAAGACCATATGAACGCACAGGTAGGTCCTCGGATTGCCGCACACCTGGATATGCCATGTGCAACCGGCGTGATCTTTAAAAAGCTATTATCGGATAATCATACCTTATATGTGGAACGTGAGATTGAAGGCGGCAACAGAGACATGTTGGAGTTAAAGACCCCAGTGGTGCTCACCATCCAGTCAGGAACCAACACACCGCGTTATCCGTCGCTTTCCAATCTTTTGCGAGCCAACAAACAGGAGCTCGAAATTATTGACACCCGAAAGTTAACCCAACCTGAAACCGTCGAAACGATTTTCCAGGTTGCTTATCCGGTTAAATCCCGGGCCGCTGAAGTCTTAACCGGTAGTCCGCAGGAAAAAGCAACAAAGCTTTTACAAATCCTTCGGGAAAAGGCGTTCATCGAGTAAGGTCTAATTCAGGTGCTTCGCCCCAATTGGAATCATGGAATGATGGCTAAATCCATTATCGTCGTGGCAGAACATTTCGAAGGCCAAATCAAGCCAGTAACTTACGAGCTTGTCGCATGCGCCATAACGCTCCAGCAAATTAAACCGCTGCCAATCAAGGTGATCATTCTCGGTGATGATGTGGCCGGGCTCGCCCGGGAAATCGCTGAAATAAGCGGGCAGGATGTATTAGGTGTTCGGGTTCCGCATCTGATTCATTACAATGGTGAGACATACAGAGAGCTATTGGCAAAACTCATCATCGAGTACAATGCAAAATTTGTCCTTGCAGCCCACACATCTCAAGGGCTTGACTTTGCACCGGCACTGGCGGTAGCGTTACATGCAGATTGCATCAGCGAAGTTGAGAATATTTTTAAAAAAAACGGCCGGATTTGCTTTGCGCGGCCACTTTATGGCGGAAAAGTTGTTGCTCAAATCAACTCTGAAGCGGATACGTCAATCCTCACCATTCAGCCGGGAATGTTTAAGCCGAAGGAAACTGATTTTCAGCGTCCCGGTAAGATAGAAATTAAATCCTCGGGCTTCCACCCTCATCAATCTAAGACGTTGGGGCTAAAACACGCCGATGCCGATACATCGGGTATTGCCGAAGCCAAGGTCATAGTCGCCGCGGGCAGAGGAATCGGTGAGGAAGAAAAGCTGGATGCCATCTATCAATTGGCAACCCTGTTTCCGAGATCCGCCGTAGCCGGCTCTCGCATTATTTGTGATATGGGATGGTTGGAATACAAATGCCAGGTAGGTACCACAGGCGCAACCGTAACACCCGATTTGTATTTTGCCTGCGGCATATCCGGCGCGGTACAGCACGTTTCAGGCATGCGTGGTTCAGGGTTCATTGTAGCGATAAACACAGATCCGGCCGCAGCTATTTTTCAAGTAGCGGATATTTGTGTTGTCGAGGATCTCAAAACGTTTATTCCGGTTTTAATTGAGGAATACATGAAGTCTAAGAGTGAATAAAGGAGCGAAGCGACATCCACAAATCGTCAATGGTCAATTTTCCTTTTATTAATTTCTATTTATTCGGTTATGGAGGTGAACATGTTAAATTTTTCCTTGGAGAATAAAATCGCCTTAATCACAGGCGCCAGCAGAGGTATCGGTGAAGCCATCGCTTTGACCCTGGCAGAATATGGAGCCAAATGTATACTGGTTAGCCGCAAGATAGAAGGTTTGCAGACTGTCGTTGAAAAAATAAAACAAAAAGGAGCGGAAGCTGAGGCTGTGTCTTGTCATGTAGGCTATGTGGAAAAAATAAAAAATCTTTTTAACCATATTAGAAAAAAATATGGGGGGCTGCACATCCTTATCAACAATGCCGCCACAAATCCCTATTTCGGTGAGATGATCAATGCAGATGAAGGGGCCTGGGACAAGACGATAGAGGTCAACCTCAAAGGCCCTTTTTTTATCATCCAGCAAGCAGCCAAGCTAATGGAAACGTCAGGCGGAGGGGCGATCGTCAACACAGCTTCAATCGCCGGAATGCGTCCGGGACCGATGCAAGGTATATATTCAATTACGAAAGCAGGACTTATCACCATGACCAAAGCCTATGCCAAAGAATTGGCAAGCAAAAATATACGGGTAAATGCCCTGCTGCCGGGTCTCACAGAAACAAAGTTTTCCGAAGCGTTAATAAAAACCGATTGGATCTATCAGCAAGCGATAGAGCATATACCCCTTAAGCGACATGCGCATCCAAGTGAAATGGCCGGGGCGGTGCTCTATCTGGTATCCGATGCTGCATCGTACACCACCGGGGCATGCATAGTCTGTGACGGCGGCGCCCTCGCGTAGGTTTGGATATAAACTTTAAATTCATGTCGGAATTATCAAAACAATACCGTCGGAGGAAACAATGGCTGTTTATGTGGAAAAAGATGGCGCGGTGATGACAATTATTTTAAGTCGGCCGGAGGTACGCAATGCCGTGAATCGGGAAGCTGCCGCAGAATTGGCCGATGCCTTTCGCCAATTTGAGACAGATGATGAAGCCCGTGTCGCTGTGTTCACCGGAGATCGGGGTTGTTTTTGTGCCGGTGCCGATTTAAAAAAACTGTCTGAAGGTCGACCGAATCGGCTGGAACCTGACGGAGACGGCCCAATGGGCCCCACCCGAATGCGATTTAGCAAACCGGTAATCGCGGCAATTTCCGGATATGCTGTCGCCGGGGGACTGGAGTTGGCTGTGTTGTGTGATTTACGCGTGATGGAAGAGGATGCCGTCATGGGTATATTCAGTCGACGCTGGGGAGTTCCTTTAATTGACGGGGGTTCCGTTCGGCTGCCGCGTTTGATCGGTTTAAGCCGTGCAATGGATTTAATTTTAACCGGCAGACCGGTTGGTGCGGATGAAGCATTGCAAATGGGTTTGGTCAATCGGGTTGTTCCCAAAGGCATGGCCAGGCAGGCGGCGGAAGAACTTGCTCACCAGATAGCCGCTTTCCCGCAAACCTGTATGCTCGGGGATCGCATCTCAGCTTATGAACAATTCGACCTGCCATTCGAGGACGCCCTGGCCAATGAATTTAAACATGGCCTGGCAGCTATTGAAAAGGAGGCTGTCGCCGGTGCTACTCGTTTCAAAGAGGGGGCAGGGCGGCACGGTGATTTTAAGAATCTTTAATTAATTTGCTTAGCTCATACGTCTACCTTTTCGAGAAATTCAATTATTGCTTTATTGAGATCCGCCGGTTTTTCTAATGGCACAATATGTCCGGCATCCATGATGTGGGCGCGTTGGGCTTTTTGAATTTTTTCTGCAAGAAATTCTCCGTACTTAGGCGGTGTAAGCTTATCGTCTTCCGAGGTTATAATCAAAACAGACGTCTCAATTGAAGACAGCTTATCCATTGAATCAAAGCTATCACAAGCCCGAAAATCAGCGCTAACTATCTCGGGACGACAATCTGAAATCTCCTCTTTGAACGGTTGCACTAACTTGGGATCGGTTTTGCTGGATGCTGCAAATTTACCGATCATTGAGACAAATTGACCGAAATCTTTTTCTATGGCCTCATAAATCACCGGTGCAACCTTCAATTTTGCGCCCGTGCTGATCAGAATACCTGCCGGAAATCGGCCGACACAATCCATAAGAAGTTGTTGGACAATGGCCCCTCCCATGCTCAGCCCGCAGGGAATCGGCGTTGGCACATTAATTTCTTCTATAAATACCTTCACGGCCTCAGCATAATCCGCAATGTTATCCTTTCCTGAACCGTCGCTCCGGCCGTGGCCGGGAAGATCAATGGCGATCGTGTTTACTCGATCTGCCAGCGCATTGATCTGGGCCTGCCAGAAATAACCGGAGCCACCGGCCCCGTGAATGAATACAATCGTCGATTTCTCGTAATCCAATGGCCAACTTCCAACAATATATCCAATGCCTCCAATTTTTCGCTCCTGCATTTCAACCTCCAATCGTTAAGTCGCCCATTCCAATATTAATTCCTAAATCCCATAATTCCTCAATTCCATCTTTACTTAACAACTCCCTCTTTCTTAAGATTCTCTATTTCCTCTTTAGAACAACCCAAATCTTGAAGAACTTCATTTGTGTGTTCTCCCAATTGGGGCGCTGCGCTCTTGGTTCCCGCAGCACAGGCGCTAAAATGAATCGGATAGCCTGGAATTTTGACTTCTCCCTGAAACGGATGCTTAAACGGGACTAAAAAATCATTGGCAATGGCCTGAGGATCATCCGGAACCTCCACAATACTTTGAACGGAGCAAAACATAAGGCCATAGGGCAAAAAAATTTGCATCCATTCGTCTGCTGTTTTGGTGGAAAAGACCTTATCAAATATTTTATTGAGTTCAACATAGTTGGTGGGGCCAACGGACTCGGTTGTATATCGAGAATCTTCCAATAGTCCTGTCTGCTCAGTTGCCTGGCAAAACGTCGTCCAGTATTTTTCTTCAGGATGATGGGTTCCAAAAATCCATTTGCCATCCTTGCAGCGAAATCGATTCCGCAATGGAGAATGCTTGGTGCGGTCCCCGGGAATACAGGGATCCATGGAGAGAACACCGGTTATTAATAAATTAATATACTGCATCCATAAGGCTGTGCCGTAAAGTGAAATATGCACTTCTTGACCTACTCCCCTGCGTTCCCGGTCCAATAGGGCTGTCAAAATAGCATGGCTCACCGTAATGGCTGTAGTTTGATCCAAAATACCGATATGCAGCAGTTGTGGCTCTTGATTTCCAGCCACAAACATCAAACCGGATCGCGCAGATCCTAAAGGATCGAAGGCACCAAGATCGCTCATTGGTCCTTCGGACCCATACCCGGAGACACTGGCGTAAATAATATTAGGATTCAATTCGGATATTGTGCCGTAATCCAAATCCATTCTGGCTTTCGTGCTTTTACGCAAGTTGGTTAGAAAGACATCTGCATCTTTTACCAGTTGATTGAAAATCTTACGACCCTTTTTTTGTTTGATATCAAGGCAAATACTTTTTTTATTTCGATTCGAAGCATCGAAAATAATACTCTCATTATTTTTAAGCGAAAAATCGGCTCCGGCGACTCTGGTCCAATATCGCTCCGGATCGCCGGAAAACGTTTCAATCTTGATAATCTCGGCTCCCAGATCACCCAAAATGGCATTGCCACCTGGCCCCGCATGAAATACGCCATATTCCACTATCCGAATTCCATCCAAAGGTCCCGGCAATTTCTGCTTTTCAGTATTTACTTTTGGCATATCAACTCCTCAAATGCAAAAAATTCAATTCTTAAAAACTAAACGTCACTTGCTGAATTAACTCTTTTTTTTGAATTAGACATCGAATCTCTTTTTGATCGGTGGCATCGCGGATCGGTTCAATCTTTGAAACACGTAATCCATTTGTGACTTTTTTGTATTTCCAATCTTTAATAAAACCTGGGACCAAGGCATAGGCACAGCCCCCTGTACCGCAACACGAGGTATCCACGAGCGCATAGCCCACCAGGTACAGCACTTCTCTGCCATTGAAAGAAATACGACCTTCTTTATTGAAAACGTAATGGCCTCCAATAGCAGTAATCTCTTGACCGAGATTTGGATGTATGAAATCTTGGAGTTCAGAAATTGATTGCATATGACGATCCTTTTTTCAAATTTATAACTATATGAAAATGCTGAGCCGGTGTCAAACATAACCTACAGAAGACAGAGGTCCGAGAACAGAAAACAGAATAAAAAGTATCTCGTAATTATTTCTGTCTTCTGTCCTCATTATTCTGACTGCTATCTTCTGACATCCGACCTCCGCATTTCGGAGATTAGAATCATGCACATAGCAGTTTTCGCCGACATTGAAGGTAGCTTTGGTATATGGCGAATGCGGCAATGCCACACGGGGACCGCTGAATGGCAATACGGACGACATTGTTTAACCGAAGATGTGAACCACGTCATTCAGGGAGCATTTGACGGCGGCGCTGGTAAAGTTACGGTCAAAGATACGCATGATAGCGGTTTTAACTGTATCGTAAATAAACTTGATAAAAGAGCAAAATACATTGGCGGGCATTTCACGAGACCAACCCTATTTGGCAAGGTTTCAGATTATGATTTAATTCTATATATCGCCATCCATGCAGCCTCGGGCACACCCGATTCATTTTTCCCCCACACTCATTTGGGAATTTTTTCAGAGCTCAAGCTCAATGGAAGACCCGCTTGCGAAATGGACATCTACGGTGGTTATCTTGGAGAGTTCGGGCTGCCAGTAGGTCTTGTCTCTGGAGAAGAGGTCGCTGTTCAACAAGCCCTACACGTGTTGCCGTGGGCGGAATCGGTGACTGTCGACAAACGCAAAGAGACATACACATCAGGCAAAGAAAGTGAAAATTATGTCGCCGATGGCAGAGAAAAACTAAGACACGCGGCTGCAAGAGCAGTCAGCAAAGCCTCGGAAATGGAACCACTGAAATTAAATGGGCCGCTATACTTTGCAGGAACGTTCCGTAATGAAAAACTGGCTCAGAGATTTAACACCTGGGGGTTTAAGCAAACCGGCGCAACGGTGAAGTGGCATGCGGATGACATGATCGAAGGTTTCGACAAATTAAATAAGCTGACATTTTTCCCAAAAAAATATTATGCATTTCGTGGCCCGATGATTTTTCTTCTGCGCAATTTTTACCGCATAAAGCACGGCTATTTCGTCCCGGCCCCAAATCCCGAAGGA
>WOR8_10001084_pt1 | contig 27910 bp, 17 predicted proteins | sample DeeMarSeWOR38_10_FD_19890 | JGI IMG/M metagenome (IMG submission 19890) | reverse complement strand
TATTCAACTGTTACAACCAATCCCGCTTCGCGGGATGACTCTAGCCAACTGAGTTACTCCCGCAGACCACAAAATTCAAATTATAAAGAACTAAATGCCGTGAAACTATACAAGATTCTAACAAGGTCCCGACTAGTAACCACCACAATAACAAAAAATTGATGTGATCTTAAAGATCATTTTTTCAGAAGAAAGATTTCAATAATTTAGAAAAGTAATAAACTTCAAAAACGTTATCATCAAAAGAGTACTATCAAACTTCCACGCAAAAAAATAAGGGAAGAATAAACTGTAAAAACAGTCCGCCCCGGCTCTCCAACTCCGGCGTCCGCCCTAAAAATTAAAATGCGAGCTATAAATATATTTTGAAACTAAGTAAAATGCAAATTTAGGAGGGGTATCGATAAATTGAGTGATTTTCCCTTTAATGGCGCCAGAGTTCCCTGTCCAGGCTACGATATTGAATGGCTTCGCTTACGTGCTGGGGTTGAATGTTTCCCGAATTTTCAAGATCCGCAATTGTTCTGCTCACCTTTAAGATCCTATCATAAGCTCTTGCTGACAACCCTAGCTTTGTCATTGCCAATTTTAATAATTCCTCACCTGAGGAATCAAGATTACAAAACTTGCGTATTTCTTTTGAACCCATATCACCATTAGTATAAATATAATCTAACTCTACAAATCTTTTCAATTGAATCCCACGAGCATTAATAACCCGCTCTCTTATTGTTTCAGATTTCTCACCCGTTACTTCTGCCGAAAGTTCTTTATATTTAACTGCCGGTACTTCAATGTGAATATCTATTCTATCCAGAAGTGGACCCGAGATTTTAGACATATATTTTTGAATTAACGGAGGACTGCATGTACATTCTTTATTTGGATCTGTAAAATACCCGCAAGGGCAGGGATTCATAGCAGAAGCAAGCATGAAGTTTGCAGGAAACTCCAATGAAAGTTTTGAGCGGCTTACCGTAACTTTTGAATCTTCAAGTGGCTGACGTAAAACCTCAAGTACATTTTTTTTAAATTCAGGTAATTCATCCAAAAAAAGTACACCGTAATGTGCAAATGAAACTTCTCCCGGACGGGGAAATGTGCCACCACCGACTAGAGCCGCATCTGAAACCGTATGATGAGGGCTTCGAAAGGGTCTTTCAGTGACCAGAGCAGCATCTCGTGCTAAAATTCCCGCTATAGAATGTATTTTTGTTGTTTCCAAAGCTTCTTCAAAGGTCATTGGCGGTAAAATTGAAGGCAATCTCTTGGCAAGCATGGTTTTACCGGATCCCGGTGGACCAATCATTATTATATTATGTGCACCGGCAGCTGCAACTTCCAATGCCCGCTTTACATTCTCCTGTCCTTTCACATCTAAGAAATCAAGATGATACTGATTTACTTTGGAAAAGATTTCATCTTTATCCGATTTTATGCTCTGAATTTCAATTTCTTTGTTGAGAAAACTTACGACATCTTTTAAATTTTCAATACCAAATACATCTATTCCTTCAACGATAGAAGCTTCGACCGACGATTCGGTTGGCAGGATGATTCTTTTAATTCCCTTATTACGTGCCTCAACTGTAATCGGCAATGCTCCTTTTATAGGTCGAAGCTTACCATCTAATGATAACTCACCTAAAAGAACGGTTTCTAACAGCTCATTTTCATTAATTTTTTCGATTGCAGTTAAAAGTCCTATCGCAATTGGTAAATCGAAAGAGCTTCCTTCTTTTTTTATATCAGCGGGTGCCAGATTAACTGTGATTTTTTTTACAGGAAATTCGATTCCGCTGTTCTTAATTGCTGCGGTTACTCTTTCACGGCTTTCTTTTACAGCACTATCCGGTAAGCCAACAATTGTAAATCCCGGAATTTGTCTTTCCACGTGAGTTTCCACTTCAACTAAATATGCATTGATACCGTATGTTGCACTGGATAGTACTTTGGAGAGCATTTATTAAATCAGTTCACAATTAAAAACGATTTTGGTTAAAATTTATTTTGTCAGTATCATTTTTCTGGTTTGAGTAGACTGTGACGTTACAACCTGATACAGATATATTCCAGAGGGTAATTCACTTCCATCAAATTCAAAGTTATAGGTTCCCCTTGAAAGGAAACCCCTGTGTAATAAAGCAACTTCTTTACCTGCAAGATTATATACAACAACTTCAGCATCACTGTCCTGCACCAGCTCGAACTCAATTTGAGTTTTTGGATTAAATGGATTTGGATAGTTCTGCTCGAGGATTATATCTTCAACAATACCCTGACCGACTTTAACAATTTCGGAAAATACTTCAGCATTATTTAAATTTACTTGTTTTACTCTGTAATAGACTATTTCAGGTTGCGTAGTTTTTTCGCTTAGATGAGTATAAATTTTGGGGGATTTGCGATCTGCGTCCAGCTTAGCGACCTCAACAAAATCTCCGTCACCAACCGCTCTTTCTAAACTATAGTTGGCGGCATTTGTGTAATCACCGCCCATCCATTCAATTTCATAATAGTTATTTAAAACCCTCAGATTTATTTCTGGAGCTCTCGGAAAAATTGGTGCATCTGAGTTTACAAACTTCAGGTTTGAGTAAAATATTCTATCAGAATTTTTCAACGAATTTAATTCTGAAATTTTAAAGTTCAATTGAAATAAAAGTCGGGAGCTATCTGCGGTAGAATTTATAAAATTTTTATTTTGCAAAATTGATTTTACTGATCCATTTAGATTAGAAATTCTTAATTGCTCAAGATTAATTGAAGGAGAAATTGCAGTGTTAAAAAATTGGATTGAGACGTTTTCAAAATTTAGTCCATACAAAAGTTTTACTCTTGAAATTTCTTCATCGTTACAATAAAAATTAATAAAAGACTCTGTATCCCATATTACTATACTTATATGATACCAAGCGTTTTCGGAAATAAATTTTGGTTTTATACTTGTCAGCTCGTGATAGCTGGAAGTAGCACAAAGCATTTGATATTCATTTAAATCCAGACTGAATTCTATATTATTATTCTGCTCATCGATTAATTTAAAATAGGAGTTACCAAATGATAGATGCTTAACCCAGAAATCGATAACTAATTTCCCATCCAATCTGTATTTCAGAGGTATTTTTAAGGATGAACCTGGATTAAAAACCGCACTTTTACCGGCAATCTGGAATTTTTCAAAAGTTCTAACGGGAAATTCGTATAGGTTTTCATCATTGGTCAGAATATTTTTATAATAATTTTCGAAATATCCTACTACTTTACCATCCTTTTTGAATTCTCCATATAGCTTTAAACTGGTTTCCTGCACACTTAGCGGGCTAAAGCTTAGCAATATTTGAAAATACTTTTCAATTTCAGATATATTACTGCCGCTTAAATCGATTGATATATTATATGCGTAGGTTGAAAATTTATCAAGTAAAACAGAACCGATAATAAGTTTGGATTTTCCCTCTTTTGTCCAGAGTTCAGCCTCATTTAAAAATAAATCGGATCCGGTCATAACATAGACATCTAGTTCATCGGAGTTGTCGAATACTTTTGATGTAGTTAGAATAGCCTCAAATGGTTTCCCTTCCGGAATAAATTCAGGAATGGTAATTCTAAAATTATCCAGTTTGGAATTTGGCAAAACTGTTACGGAGAGCCCCAAAAGAAGGAGTATTTGCAATAGTTTTAACATCAGGTAGGTAATAAAAGGAATTAATATGAATAGTTCAACTATTTATATTGTCTGAGGAATTTTATTCTGTCCTCAAGTTGATTTGCAGGTATCAACAGTTTGTCTTTACCAAATATCGCCTCTTCGCGATTAAAAAAGGCTAATTCGTAATCTTTGCTCATTACAATGGCTTCCTCGGGGCAGACTTCTTCACAAAATCCACAAAAAATGCATCTAATCATGTTGATTTCAAATTTTTCAGGATAACGCTCTTTTTCCGATTCAGTTTCCGCAGCCTGAACTTCGATAGCCAATGCTGGGCAAACACGCGAACACAATCCACATGCTACACATCTTTCAACACCACTATTCTCCTGGACGAGAACGGGTCTGCCACGGTACGAACCGGGTGGTTCAAACTTGACTTCCGGATATTCCATTGTAAATTTTGGTCTGAACATACTGCGAAGTGTTAGTGACAAACCTTTTATTATTTCAGGAATATATATTTTCTCCCAAAAGTTTAAATCTTTGGTTCTTCTTTTTACAGGTTTTTTCTGGACTTCGTTCATCTATGCAGAGTAAAAATTATTTATAAAATGATAACTTAAAACACCATTAATTAAAAATCATTATTAAAATGGCTACCCAAACGATATTCAGCAGCGAAAGCGGAAACATTACTTTCCAGCCTATGTTCATCAGCTGGTCATATCTGAATCGCGGTAAACTCCATCTAATCCATAAGAAAAAGAATAGAAGAGCAATTAACTTAAAGATAAACGCACCAATTTGAAGAATAGTTTCAGCTAAAGCAGGAAGCCCTAACTTTTCTAAATATGGGATCTGCCACCCTCCGAGATATAGTGTTACAATCAATCCGGCAGCAACAATCATATTTGCGTATTCAGCTAAAAAGAAGCCTGCAAACTTCATACTGCTGTATTCCGTATGAAAACCTCCGACTAGTTCAGGCTCAGCTTCAGGTAAATCGAACGGGAGACGATTTGTTTCAGCAAACGCCGAAACTAAAAATGTAATGAATCCAATCGGTTGAATAATTGCATTCCACATCCAGCCTGATTGTGATTCCACGATTGCAATCGGTCTGAGTGACTCAGCAAAAAGCAAAACTCCTCCAATGGAAAATCCCATCGAAATTTCATAAGATATCATTTGAGCAGCAGAACGTATACCCCCAAGCAGGGAATATTTACTTCCGGAGGACCATCCTGCAAAAGTAATTGCATAAACTCCAAGCGATGTAAGCGCGAGCACAAAAAGAATTCCAATGTTAACATCAGCAACTACAAGCGGAATGTTGTAATTAAAAATCTGCAGCTCCGGTCCAAATGGAATAACAGCGTATGTACTGAAAGCGACAAAAAGAGCAATCATCGGTGCTAAAGCATGAAGTTTCTTATTTGCTTTATCAGGTACAATATCCTCCTTCAGCAAAAGCTTAAATACATCGGCAAAAGGCTGCAGCACTCCCTGCCAACCAACCCGATTTGGTCCTAAACGGTTCTGCACCCAGGCGCTCACTCTTCTTTCAAAATAAACCAGATACGATACAGTAAGAAGCATTAAGCTTAAAATGATTACTATTTTTATTAACGTAAAAACTACAATTTCTAAAATGGTCATTTTCTTTTAGCCTGTCTTTACAGTTTTATTGATTTTAATTTGTATACCGCTTTCACCGACTACATCATAGTCTGACCCTTTCAATTCATTAATTGAAGCGGTCATATCATTAAAAATTTCTTCTGCCATTGCATATTTCATTTTGTAACCCAAAGCTTTAGAAAGCGAAACTAAAATTTTCCAGGTTGGTCTTGCTTCAATCTTTTTACCCGAAGCCCAGCGGTCGAATTTCGTTCCAAATTTATCCAGTCTGCTCATATTCATTCCATCTAGTGCCCTATCCAGTTCGGAAGTTGCAATGGCAGGACTAATTCTTTGCAATACTCCAAAACCATTTAGAAAAGTGCCATGCTTCTCTGCAAAAGTTGATGCCGGAAAAACTATTTCCGCATAGTTAGTGCTTGAATTGAAATTGGATGAGTGAACAATCAGCAAATCAACCTTTGCAACTGAACTTTCAAGTTCAGGAAATTTTTGAACAATATCATCTTCAATTAAGTATAGTGCTCTTATTTTCTGATCTTTAATTCCTTTTAAAATTCCATTAATATCTAAACCCGCCTGAGATGGAGCAACACCAGCAAGTAACGCTCCGTTCGAGTTGGGTGTCATGTCTTCAGTCCGTAGAATATCATCTGCAAAATCAGGATTTGTATGCCTGATAAAATCGAGGTTTCCTGTACCTAAAACATTCTTTGCAAATTTAGCAGCTAAAAAATTATCTTCACAAGTAGCAAAAGGAGAACCAATAACCGCAATCTGATCTTTTGGAAAAGTTTTTAATCGCGATACCGCTTCTGAAAAAGCCTCATCCCAACCGACCTCAACTAAGGTACCATCTTTTCTAATTTGCGGATAGTGAATTCTGCTTTTGGCATTTACCGGTTTGAAAGTATTTAATCTTCCGTGATCGCACATCCAGTAGCTGTTAACATCTTCGTTATGACGTGGTGTTAGTCTTAAAATTTCATTATTACGTACCCAAATATCAATGTTGCATCCCCTGGAACATCCAACACAAATTGATTTATTGGATGACATATCCCAAACCCGGGCCTTAAATCTGAAATCGGTACTGGTTAACGCGCCAACGGGGCAGATATCAATCGTGTTCATAGAATAAGGATTATCCATCTCCTGCCCCGGATATGTTCTGATTGTAACATGATCACCGCGCTGAACAAAGGTTAACTCGGGGTCTTTGGCAATCTCATCACAAAAGCGAATGCAGCGTGAACAAGAAATACATCGCTCACCGTCGAACATTACATTTGGGCCAAGCTTAATTCTTTTATCTTTATGGATTTTTTCTTCAACAAAACGACTTTCCCCGACACTGTAGTTGTATGCATATTCCTGTAATTTACATTCACCTGCTTCGTCACAAATTGGACAATCGAGTGGATGGTTGATTAAAAGAAATTCCATAACTGCATTTTGTGCAGCGATTACTTTGGCAGAATCAGTATGAACAATCATTCCTTCCGAAGCAATTGTAGAACAGGCAATAACAAGCTTGGGCATTTGTTCTACTTCGACCAGACAAATTCTGCAATTGCCCGAAACAGAAAGTTCCGGATGCCAGCAAAAATGGGGGATTTCAATTCCATTATCCCTCGCAGCTTCAATAATTGTCTGTCCCTGAGTGAATTCTAAGGTTTTACCATCTATAGTAATATTCGGCATAATTTATTAAGTGATTTTTCAGACTTTAACAGATTTTAATATAACTTTAATTAATTGTGATTCATCTAATGTTTCGTTTGCAATTTTAAGTAAATCATCCACATTAATATTATCTATCCTTTTTAAGTATTCATCAATTGTAACAATCTTGTTATAATAGAGTATCGAGTTTGCCATTCTCATCATTCTGTTTGTTGTATTTTCCAGATTGATCAGCAATCCGCCTCTTAAGTACTCTTTAACTTTCTTAAGTTCCCTGTCTGTAACCCGTTTTTCTTTTAACTTTTTAAATTCTCTAAATACTATATCAATTACTTTATCGTACTGATTTAGATTTGTTGAAAAATAAACTCCAAACGCAGAAGCATCATAGTAAGAATTCAAAAATGAATTAATTTGATAAGTTATCCCAAGCTTTTCTCTCACCGCCAAAAATAATCGTGAGCTGCTGCCCTCACCCAACAGCGCAGAAAGGAATCGGACCAAAATTCTTTTCTTATCTTTATATCCGGGTGCTGCACTGCCGATAATTGTATGAACCTGTTGTATTTCTTTTTCAAACACTAAATCAGCAGCTTTCTTCTTTTTAAATTGATCACGGCTTCTGTTAAATCTGGTTTTGTTTTGAGATATGTATTTTTCCGTTAACTTAATTAATTCGTCATGTTTTACAGAACCTGAAGCAACAATTAAAAGATTTTTATTTTTATAATTTGTGTTATAGTACTTAAATAGCGTATCAGATGTAAAATTTTTTATGTTTCTCTCTCTTCCAATTACCGGAAGACTTAGTGTATTACCGCTGAAAATAATTTCTTCAAACTTATCGTAAATTAATTCTTCCGGGCTATCATCAAGATCTTTTAACTCGTCAATTACAACTCCTGCTTCCTTTTTAATATGTATTTCACGGAAAAGCGGATTCTGAATCATATCCGAAATAACACTAAAAGTTTTACCGATATTATTCGATAATCCTTTTGAATAAAAACAGGTATGCTCTTTAGAAGTAAATGCATTAATATATCCCCCGAAAGATTCTATCTCTTCTGCGATCATTTTGGCGGTTCTTCTTTTTGTTCCTTTAAAGACCATGTGCTCAATAAAATGAGAGATGCCGTTATTTCGAGAATTCTCATCCCTGGCACCCACGTTAAACCAGAAACCAATGCTAAATGATTTTACATAAGGGATAAATTCGGAAACTATTCTTGTTCCATTGGGAAGAGTTGTAAAGTAGTATTTATCCAATTTTGTGTCTATAATAATTCAGTATTTGAAGTTCAAATATAACAACAAGCTTTCATTATGAGAAACTAGGGGATCTTTTAATTATCAGATGTTGCCCGGTTAAATGCTACTTCAAATTCACTAATTAGCTTCAACTTTCTCCGGAAATTTTTCCAAGTATTTTTTATGAAAGTCGCCTATTGCTTTATATGCATGCTCAAGAATTTCTTCGTTTGGGAGAAATACGACCCTAAAATGGTTTGTACCCGGAACCTGTCCGAATCCACTGCCTGGTACAACCACAACACCCGTTTCTTTAATTAGCTCCGCGACGAAATGAGCATCCGATTGCACCTGATGCAATTGCGGAAATGCATAAAAGGCACCTTCGGGTTTCACACAGGAAATCCCAGAAATAGAATTCAGCATTTCAACTGTCATATCTCTCCGCTTAGACAGTTTCCTGTTTGATTCTAATAAATGAGACTGATCTCCTTCCAGAGATGGTTTAATTCCATATTGCTCAGGATGATTAGCTGAGAGCCTTGCGCGAAGAATTTTGTTTATTGCTTCAATGTATTCTGATAATATTTCCTGCCTGCCACTTACAATTCCCCATCCAATTCTAAAGCCAGGGACCATATAATTTTTAGAAAGCCCGCCAAAGGTAACACACGAAACATCTTTATTTAATGATGCAATTGAAACGTGTTCCTTTCCATCAAACAGAAGTTTATCGTAAATCTCGTCAGCAAAAATTACCAGATCATTTTCAAGAGCTAGTTGTATAATTGCATTAAGATTTTCAATCGTGTAAAGTGAGCCAGTCGGATTATTTGGATTGATTAATATTATCGCCCTGGTTTTTTCATTCAGCTTATTTTTTATATCATCAATATCCGGCAGCCAGTTATTATCTTCATTTAAATAATATGGATTTTCCATCATTGAAAGTTTGCTGGCAATAGCTGTGTAAAGCGGATAACCGGGAGTTGGGGTAAGTACATTTTCACTATCGTTAACCAGAGCAGTCAAACAAATATCAATAGCTTCGCTAGCCCCGGTAGTAACAAAAATATCATGTACGTTTTTTATTCCCTTTTTTTCGGCTTCGCTTTCAATAGCATTACGTGCCTCCTCTATTCCTGAAGATGGAGCATATCCATTGTAGTTTTTTATCATGGCTTCATAAGTAAATCTCACAAGATGTTCCGGGGGCTGAAAATCAAAAAGATTCGGATCACCAATATTCAGATATAGCATTTTTTTACCGGTCTTCGCAACCTGGTTAGCTAAAACAACTATATCCCTGACTGCATAAGTAATATTATTAGTCCTGACCGCAGGAATAATTTTTTTTCTACTCATATTTTCCTCCGCAGAAAATTCTGACATCTTAAAATCTTATAAATTGATGTATCTAATTTAAAGGAAAATATTTTTTAAAGCGATGGATTAAACAATGCTGTTAGTTGAGTAACTAAATAAATGTCCTCGTATGTATAACAGATTATTTAACCCTGTTAGAGAAGGGAAACTATTAGAAGAATAACTGAAATAAAAATTGCAATTAGAAATGAATATTTAAAGGAATCTTTATAGTTATTCTTGAAAAGTGTATCCATAAAACAATGCTCTCACTACATTTTAGACTTTTCAAACTGCTTAAGAAGTTAATATAAGATTTTTAGAATGGCAATAGTCTGCAAATTTTTTGGGGAATTTTGAATTTTTTCATAAGCTCTATTAACTTATTATAAAATAAAAGATTGGGGTGCTCCCTTAATAATTTCATTGAAGTCAACATATTTTTTCTCTGTCGTTGGTTTATTCAAAAAATAATTTTACAATAAAATCATAAAGCTGAAAAAGAAAATCAATATAAGGTACATACCTTGTTTAATCACAACCATCTGTGTAATTTCCCAAATAAGTTTGTTCAATCTTTCATTTAATAAAAATGGATTTCTACTCTACACCTCAAACCCACCAATCAGGTAATAAAAATTTAGATTTTAAATTTATTAGGGAGATAACAACATGAAATGTTTTAACTTTTTTTTAGCAGTAATTTTATCTTTTAGTACTTTACAAGTAATTGCACAAGAATCAGAAGAATATCAATATATCTATCCCAAGCCCAATTCTGAAATGGTTTCAAACGAAACTAATATCATTCTTCGACATTCATCTAAACTGCAGGAAGCGTCTATAAATGAAGGTTTAATTAGCGTAGTTGGTTCCGTTAGTGGTAATCATTCTGGAGATTTTCTTTTAACAGATGATGAACAGACTATTGTTTTTAATCCTCATAAATCATTTGTGTACAATGAGGTTGTAACCGTTTCAGTACAACAAGGAATAAAAACAATAAATGATTTTGTAGTGGATGAATATTCATTCAGTTTTGAAACTGAAAAAGTAGAGGTAATTGAAACTTATAGTTATTGGAATGATGAAGATATTATTATGCAACTTCCTGATCAGGGTATGCGGGAAATTAATGTAAATTTAGATACCTTACCAGCGCCTCCAATAACAATTGATTCGTTAAACAATCCTGGTCCAGGTTATATCTTTATGGCAACTTGGGATCGAAATGTTCCTCATTTATATGGAAACTTTATTTTTATTCTTGATAGCGTAGGACACATTGTAGATTCTGTAAGAGTTAATGGTGCTCCGTACGATTTTAGAATTCAAACGAATGGTCTTTTATCTTATGCATTAGGTGACTTTGCAAGTAATGTCCCTAATTACCAGGAAGAGCAATTGCGGCACATCGTACTCGATAGCAATCTCGCAGTAGTGGATAGTTTTAAGATGAAAAACGGCTATAATACAGATTTTCATGAATTCCTTATGCTACCTAACGGTCATGTTATGATGATGTCTTATCACTCAATTATCTATGATATGAGCCAAATTGTGCCCGGGGGACAAACAAATTGTGAGCTAGTTATAAACATCATTCAGGAGCAAGATATAGATAAAAATGTCGTTTTTGAATGGCGTAACATCGATCACATTCCGATCACTGATAGCGATGAAGACTTGACTGCTAATCGAATAAATTACAGCACTCTAAATGCATTTGAGATTGACTATGATGGAAATATTCTAGCCTCCTTCAGAAATCACAGTGAAATTATGAAAATCAGCAGATCGAATGGCGAGATAATATGGAGAATGGGTTCACCACGTGGTGAATTTACGTTTATCGGTGAACATGAAGAGAATGCACCTTACTATTATGCAAGACAACATGATATTAGAAGACTTCCAAACGGAAACATATCACTATTTGACAATGGTCAGTTCCATCAGCCCCCATATTCAAGAGGCGTCGAATATAGTCTGGATGAAGTTAACAAAGTGGCTACACTAGTCTCAGAATTCAGGTATCCAAATGGCAATATATTCTGTGCCACTGCCGGAAATGCCCAAAAGCTTCCTAACGGAGGCTGGTTTATTGGATATGGAGTACCGAATCCACAATTTGTAAAACGCAATGCAGTAGAGTATCACCCAGATGGATCGATTGCTCTTGAGCTCTCTTTGCCCCCAAATGTATTGGCGTACCGGGCATATAAATTTCCATGGAAAGAGCTAGTTCAAAAACCTGCTGTTACAATTTTTGAAGTGCTAGAGGGTAATACATATACTTTTAATGAAGGTACAAATATTACAGGAGTTACAATTAAGTATTTACAGTTAACCGGGGCACTTTACAATTCAGTAACTGTAACGCGCTTACCCTATGCACCAGTTCAAGCTGAATTTGAGCTGTTTGTACCGAAGGTATACCCTGTATCGATCCTGTATGAAGGAGCAGGTATAACTTCACACACATCCGAAATTAGAATTGATCTCGATGTCTACCCTGAAATTATAAACCCTGGTAAGACATCATTATTTACAAGAGAAACTCCGAATCAGGGGGCATTTACTTTATTACCTACTGCTTATGATAGCCTGTCCAACGAACTAGTAGCCACCTCTACAAGCTTTGGCGAGATTGTATTTGGAGAAACAGATCATGTTTACACTCCAAATCCTCCCCTCCCTTATGCACCCTTAAACTATCAGAAGTTACTTCCATTAGATTCATTAGCGCTAAGGTGGACAGGACAGGGTTATTATGATTTATTTCAACTGCAGATTTTTTCAGATAGCTTGACTAGTGATAATTTAATTGATACAACAATGAATTCATCATTTTTTATGCTGAAAAATCTTATCAATCATACAATTTATTTCTGGCGTGTACGTTCCATATTAGGTTCAGAAGTAAGCACTTGGTCTAATATATGGAGCTTTGAAGTTACCGACGCATTTATAACGATGAATACTCCAAATGGTGGTGAAACATGGTCCATAGGATCAGAAGTTGTTATTAGATGGGAAACTAATATACTAGATTCAGTAAGACTCGATCTGCTTTATGGTCAACAAATTGACAGAGTTATTGATACTTCTTTTGGAAACCCAGCTTATGCCTGGTTAATTCCAACTGATCTTACTGTTGATACTTCTTATAAAATTATTATTACTAGCCTTGCAGATCCATCAATTATAGATACAAGCGATGCTTCATTTACAATTACTCCACCAAGTAATGTTGAACCGGTAGGCCCTGAAATTCCAAATGATTTCAGCCTATTTCAAAATTATCCAAATCCGTTTAATCCCAGCACCACAATTAGATATGCCGTACCGGTCCAAAGCCAGGTTAAAATAAAAATCTATAATTCAATTGGTGAAAATATTGCGGAGCTTGTTAATCTAACTCAGGGTGCGGGCAGCTATCAGGTAAACTGGGATGCTGAATATGTTGCATCCGGAATTTACTTTTATTCAATCCAGGCAGTTCCAACTGATGGATCAGAAGTTTTCCAATCTGTAAAAAAGATGATTCTTTTAAAATAGAATGATAAAATGAAATGAAAAGTGGTCAGTGGAGTAAAATTAAAGTAAAGTTTTTACAGTTGGGACTTATTTTAATTATTCTAGCGGCAAAGATAAGTTATTCTCAGAATTTAAATGCAACTGTAACCGTAAAAAACAATCCTTCTGAAGATTATCTGTTTGTAGCTTTGTCATTTTCTGGTGTCGGAAATTTATGGATTGTTGATAATGATTTAACACCAGTGTTCTATAAAAGAGTATCTGGTACAGTTTATGATTTTAAATATCAGCCAGATGGTGAACTAACATATAACATTTATTCTACATTAAGTTATGGATTAGACAGTTCGGGGAATCTTAGCAATCAATTTTTTACACCTGAGGGTTTTATACTAGATATACATGAATTGAGGGTTCTGGAGGATGGTTCTTATTATATTTTAGGCAGAGATCTTATTACAATTGATATGAGTCAGTACGTCGAGGGGGGTGATACCGCGGCAACTCTTGTTGCCCATACAATACATCATATGGATGCAAATGACAATGAATTATGGCGATGGGAATCAATAAATCATTATGATATACTTGATGTTGATGATAACATTGATTTAACTCAACATACTATTGATTGGACACATTGCAATTCAATTGAAATTGATTTTGATGGGAATATAATTTTATCAACAAGAAACTTTAACGAAATTACTAAGATAGATCGGCAAACAGGTGAAATAGTCTGGCGCTTGGGAGGTAAAAAGAATCAATTTCAATTTATAAATGATAACAGGGGATTTGGCAGACAGCATACAGCGCGAAGGCACTCAAACGGTAACCTGTTTCTATTTGACAACGGACATTACCTGATTCCCCAATATTCCAGTTATCTTGAATACGAGCTTGACGAGAGTAATTTAACTGCAACCCTTATAAGACGATACTCGAGAAATGAATCTATTTTCTCTCAATCTCGCGGAGGAGTTCAAGAATTAGGTAATGGAAATATATTGATTAGCTGGGGTGAAAATATTAATCCCTTTATTACTGAGATCAATGCCCAGGACTCAATTGAGTTTGAATTCGTCCTTCCTTCCCTGGTGCATAAATACAGAGCATACAGGTTTCCCTGGCAGACTAATTACATCTTTGTAAATGCTGATTCGTTGAATTTTGGAGCTGTAAGTGTAGGTGATTCGGCCTTACAGGATATCTGGCTGATAAACAGGAAAGATTCAAGCGTGATTATTAACGAATTTTATTTCAAGGATTCGATGTTTACAGTATTGGATTCCCTTCCGATTTCAGTACCACAAAAAGATTCATTAAAAATTTCTGTTCAGTTTAAACCTTACGCTGAGGGAATTTTTACAGACAAGCTAAACGCACGATATAGCACAACAAATTTTTTGCTTGGCAAGCAAGTGAAATTATCCGGTCAGACTTCATTAACTTCCTTAAAAAACATTCAGCAGCAGATGCCAGATTACGATCTATCGCAAAATTTTCCCAATCCTTTTAATCCTGCTACCCAGATCACCTTTTCAATTCCAATTCAGGAAAGAGTGAATATTAAATTATATAATCCGCTTGGTGAAATAATCGAGGAAATTTTGGACAAAGAATTTACTGCAGGTAAACACACGATAAAATTAACCGCAAGAAATTTACCAAGCGGCATTTATTATTACAGGATTACTGCAGGCAGTTTTATTCAGACAAAAAAATTACTGCTGCTCAAATAATATTTATTTTATTAACATTTTTTTAGTCCTGATATTTCAGGATTAAATTTCTATTCAATAACCAACTATCCGCCAGAGGTGGGGTTCCAGTCCGTCTAAGCCGTACTTCAATTTTTATTTCAACAGCAACATTTTTTTGGTTTGGCTAAATGAACCAGCCGTTAGATGATAGAAATAGACACCACTTGTCAGATTCCGGACGAGCCGGAATGACGAGTTGGATTGAGTATTAAATTCAACTTCATATTCCCCAGCGGGTAATTCTTCGTTAACAAGCAATGCAACTTCGTTTCCTAACACATCATAAACTATCAGCTGTACGGACACGCGATCACGTGTCCCTACTTTTGGTATTGTGAATTTAATTTTTGTGTTGGGATTGAACGGATTGGGATAGTTTTGGTAGACTACAAACTGAGTGGGAGATAAATTATTATTTTTCTCAACGCCATCGGGAAGATCGGAAGTTGCGTACCCGGTTTGGAAAATAACACCATCTGTACCTCCATACCACATTTTAAATAGAGCATCTTCAACATCAACCATTACAAAAGGAAGAGCTACTGCTCCGTCATCCCATTGACCAGGGTCACCGTGACCAAGCACAACTGAGTCCTTCGTCCAATCAATTCCATTTGGTGAAGTTGCATATCCAATCTGGATAAAATCGGCGTGATTCCAACCTGTATACCACATATGATACAGATTCTTATGGTGTATAACGGCCATAGGACCTAATTCATTACTATCCCAGGTACCACCAAAACCTGGTTCGAGTATAGGATGTGAAGAATATTTATTCCAACTTATTCCATCAATAGATGTAGCATACAAAATACGCTGTGTTATTCCGTCGTGGCCATTGTAATACATTTTAAGAGTATCATTTTCGTTAGTAACAAATGGATGTATAACTTCTTCATCATCCCAGCTGCCTGGGCTTCCATGATCAATCACAGGATTTAATGAATCCTTTGTCCAGTTTATTCCATCCGGAGAAGTGGCATATCCAATCCTGTTGTCATTTAAAAAATCAATACCGCTGTACCACATGTGATATATGTTATCCTTAAAGAGTACGGAAGCATTATTAATTTCAGTTTCGTCCCACGAACCAGCTGGACCTGGTTCTAGAATTGGATTATTCAGAGAATCTTTAGTCCAATTTATTCCATCGGGAGATGTCGCATAACCAAACCCACCATCCCCTTCATACCACATTTTATAAATGTTTTCATGAAAAAGTACTGTGTTTACGATGGAAGAATTTTCATCCCAGGAACCTGGAACACCGGGAGTTAGTACAGGATTATTTTCATGCCTTGTCCAATTCGTTTGGGAATATATAGTTAAAGTAAATAAGCATAATAATGCTGCCATAATACAAGAATTGACTAGTTTTTTTGTTAACATTTTATTTCTCCTTTTATTTTAGAAGCAACATTTTCTTGATTAAATAAACCTGCTGCCAACTGAGTGGTTTACTCTTATTTGATATTACTTTACCCGGCTTGTTATTAATTATTTTCTATGGTTCAGGAAACTCAGGCGGTGTTATGGTAAAACCAAGCTGAGATACCCACATCAAATCACTGAAGGCTATCCATTCACCCGTTATTATGGTATCCGAAAAGAATATTACGCTGAATCCGGGGATATGGACTTTATTACCTGTCGGAGGCATGGTGCTTTTACCAGTATTTGTTCCTGTCAAAGCCCATTTAATTACGACCGCTGAATCTCCTACAAATAGTTTTTCATTTACATCGAGATGAAAATCAGGAAAAGCTTTTCTCGTATTTGTAATTTCTTCTTTCAATAGCTCTTGTCCAATTTTTGGTTTTAAATCAGGGATCATTCTTAACTCGAATTCCTTACTAGCTATTGCACCTAACTCTTCCAGATTTCCGGTATTCCATGCCTCCACGTACTTATCAAGAATTGGAATAATCGCAGTTTGATAATTTTTTTGTTTTTGGCATGATGTTGATAATTGAATAATTAAAAACAAAAATGCAATGTTGAAAAAAAGAAGAAGTGTTTGTTTCATTTTATTTGCCTCCTATTTTTACAAATCACATTATATTGTGAAAATTTTATATTTAAATATCCAGAGTTAATTCAATCCATATTACTTACATTTCATTTTAAGTGTATAACTATATTGTGTTACTCCTTCACCCGGCACATCCAGGTTTGTACTTTCACCATCTTTAAAGCTAAATCTAAGCACCCTATCTTCTTCAAGTGCAGGAAAAGGTAAATTGGCAGGAATGTTTTGAGAATAACCGGGACAAATTATATTAAACTGTCCACCCTGATCCGAATCACTTGTCTTTTTAAGTTCCAAAGTTGCAGCTCCATCCTTCGAAAAAACGACTTTACCTTTATAATTTACTTTATAAGAACTATTACCCTGGAACTTACACTCATCTGCATTTCCAGTCCAGTCTGCCTTAACTGTTCCATTTCCTTTTACCGTTGGCGGATCTGCTTCCCAATTAATTGTGCAAGGAATTGTACCAGTTCCAATCGATTCTAATAAAAACCCTCCCATATAACTATGGGTCATTGTGTGGTTATAAATAATATTAAATTTATCAGCAGCTGTAATTTCGATTTCTATATCACCATCATCATCAAATCCCAATTCTGTAAGAGAGTACGGATAGCGAGCCCAAAACTCCATCCATACTTTATATTTACCCGGATCGCAACCAGCAGTAAATTTAGATTTACCCTTTCCATCTTTGTCGGTTTTAACTTTTTCCGGATTGAACGATCCACCCTCTCCTAAAAGTTTAACGTCCATATCTTTAGCAGGAACACCATCACAATCAATTATTTTAATCTCTACTTCAGTTGATTCTCCTGCTTTAAGTTTTTCTTTTTTTGGCTTAATTTCTTTTATAGCTCCTTTCCCATTCGGATCCACAACAATTTCTGCTATCTCATTTCTCTTCCTCTTTTCAAAATCTCTTATGTGCTGCATAAGTGGCATGAGCTTTTGAGAAATGTTTTTACCATTCTCCGCACCAGATATTGAGAGATCATAAGTTGCAGTAGCCTCAACAACTCTTTCAGCGGTTTCATTTGTTTCAACAAAAGCTTTTATTATATAAACACCATCTGAATTTCCTTTATTAATTGAACCTGAAACAAGATATTGAAGTTCAGAAGATATATCTCTCGCAGGATGAAAATATGAGGAGGATGTGCTGCCAACAGAATAATTTTCTTCGCCAAATTCGTTAATTAAAACCATTTGGCCATCGTAAAAGTTTATACAATCCTTACTTGGATCATAATTAAATAATCCATTAAGTACTCCGTCAGCAACCATAAACATCTGCAACCAATCCGCCTGATCCAATCCTGAACCGGGTGGCGGAGCTGTTTTTTGCCATATATCAAATTCGAAGAAGACAAGATCACGTTTGGGGCATTCCTTGCATTCCCATCCTTGCGGTAATATCTGGCTTGTAAAAACAATGATTATAAAGAGAAGAAATGATAATGTTTTCATATTATTCCCACTTTCATTTTATGATAACTTTATTTAAGCAATAACATTTTTTCGTCCTGACGTATCGGAACTCAATTTCTATTTGATCAGCAGCATCTTTCTGGTTTTTATATAACTTCCGGCTTTAAGTTGATAGAAATATATACCGGATGCTGGATTCACAATACTAGATACTGTATTGAATTCAACCTCATATTTTCCGGCCGATAGTTCTTCGTTAACGAGTAATGCAACTTCATTTCCCAATACATCATACACTATCAAACTTATCTCTTGCCTCTCGCCTCTCACGTCTCGCGGAACAGTGAATCTTATCTTTGTGCTCGGATTAAACGGATTAGGATAATTCTGTGAAAGTGAAAACTCTGCTGGTAATTTAGAATTTTGTTCTCCAACTCTGGAAGGAAACTGCGATTCATAAGCTCCCATATCAGGCATAGTACCTGGAGGATTAGGTCTTGGATTTCCTTCAATATCAATTGATGGTGAGTAATACCAGAATCCCGCAATCTCAATTGAATCTATTCCGGCAGCAATACAAGGGCTAAAATCCTGAATATGAAAATCATTATTTAACGTATCTACAAAGAGTGGTTCAGAGTCAATATTCCCAACACCCCAATTAAGTATAGATAGTGAATCGGGTATAATAAGTGAATCAGGACCAAATTGAATGTCGGAATAATTGACGGTCAGAATGTTCCCATTGGTTCCGACATTTACTAACAAAATAGGATTATTACCATTATTCCATAGAATTGAGTTTGTTAAAGTAGCTTCGGCATTATTACGAAGACTTAATGCTGAACTGTTTGTCCCATAATTATTAGCAAAAGTACAATTCATAAAATCTAATCTAGCATTAATGTTTAGCGAAACTGCTCTCGGATAATTTTTTGTGAACACACAATTATTAACTTTAACTTTTGCTCCTCCGTTAGCTGAAAAAATTGAGGTAAATTGATTTGCAGAATTTTCTTCAAATATTGAGTTGTTTACTACTATATCATCTATATTTCCAATGAACCGAATCGCAGAATATGCATTTGCCGTGTTGCCTTTAAATAAGTTCTTATCCATTCTAACGCTGCAAAGTGCAGTATCAGAATTGTTTTGTCTTATTTTTACACCAGCAAATAAATTCCCGGAGCTATTGTTAAGAAACTCAGAATTGTTAATTTGGATAGAAAGTTTTTCGGTGAAGTAAGAAGTATCAATAAAACATTCTATGGCACCGGCTTCGCTACCAGCCGAATTCAGTGAGAACAAACAACTATCAACTAGTAGATTACAATTTGATGAACTTACTGCACCACCATTATTCGTTGCAGAATTATTAATGAAATTACAACCTTCTAAATTTAGATTACTTTGCCAGGTAAAAATTCCACCACCAACGTCTCCTGAAGTATCTCTTTCAAAGATTGTGTTTGTAATATTAATATTGGTATAGTCTGAATGAATACCCCCGCCTAAAATTCTTGCACTATTATCTATAAGATTTGAATTAGTTATGCTTAATTCCGAATAGTAAACACCCATTGCACCACCAAAAATAAAGGCCGTATCTCTTTCAAAACTTGTATTGTTAATTTCAATATCGCTTGAGAAGGCATTTATTCCCCCACCAATCCAAGCGGAAGCATTATCACTTATGTCACAACTGTTAAATTGTACGGCACAGTTATAAAAAGCTGCGCCGCCTCCATCGTGTCCTATGTTGTTAATAATATTTACAGAATTAAATATGGTATTAGTGGTTTGCCAAGCTATTATTCCACCCCCATTGCCCTCAGCAATATTATTTGAAATGATATCATTATTGAAATTAACATTTGAAACTCCACCTATCCAAATTCCACCTCCAGCTTGACCAGCATTATTAAATAGGATGGAATTATTATCGAAGACAGGATCACATTCCCAAATTTGAATACCACCCCCATCAAAAGCATGGTTATGAGATATTTCATTTTCAGTTAAATTAACATCTGCAAAATGTAAGCTAATACCTCCACCAGTAGGAGAGTCTGTTCCACCTGCACTATTATAAGTAATTGACGAATTTGAGATTAGCACTTTACTAAAATTTGAAATGAAAATTGCACCACCTGAATTATCAGGTGGACTTGAGCCAACTGCCTTCCCAAATTGCATTGTGCAATAAATAATTTTGGAAGTATCATTCTCAGTGGGAGTGTCAATAAATTGAATTCCATTCCATCCGCCAAGCGAAGTATCTGGATTATGAAATCCCGTCGTATCACTAATCGTGAATGTAATATTATTTGTATCCGTTCCTATTGCTAATAATCTTCCCTGAACACTTAAGGCAAAGTGCCCTTGGAATTCAACAATTACACCAGGTTCAATAATTAAAGTAGAGTCATTTGGAATCGTGATATCTCCCTGAATGTAAAAAGGGGAATCATTTAGCAACCAGGTACCTGAAATATCACCAGGAGGGATATAAGTCTGTGAGAAAGATAGAGAAGTGAAAACAACCTGAATAATAATACCCAGTTTCCCCGATTTCATTTTATCCTCCTTAGATTCTATAATTTATAAGAATACCTATAAGACAAATAAATCTATTTAGTCCAATAAATTTTATTTTATTAGAATCATTTTCTTTGTATTTATAAAATCACCAGCTTTAATTTGATAGAAATAAACTCCACTGCTTAAACTTCCCGCCTTAAAAGTGCTCTCGTAGTTGCCAGCTTCTTTTTCTTCATTTAAAAGATTAGCTACTTCATTTCCCAATACATCAAAAACTTTTAAAGTAACAGAGCTTCTTTCTGGAATTTGATATGGGATAATAGTATTCGGATTGAATGGATTAGGATAGTTTTGTGAAAGTGAAAATTCTATAGGAATATGATCAGAAATCGTTTCAATTCCAGTAGTCTGAGAATATTTAATTGTAGCATAATCATTGTTGGTTCCGACTCCGAGACTTATCCCTGTAACAAAGACATTTCCAGCATCATCCACTGCAAGAGAGACAGATTTATCCTCATCATTTGCCAATCCATCATATCTTATAACCCACTCCCGGATCCCACTTACATTATATTTGATCGTAGCATAATCGTAATCCGAACCGGAACCATAACTCTCTCCAGTCACATAAACATTCCCTGTATTATCAACCGCAATCACACGTCCATAGTCTTCATCGTTACCAGGACCATTATATTTTCTAACCCAAAGGGTATCCCCATTAGAGTTATACTTAATAGTAATCATGTCGCGGTCGCTACCTTGACTGTAACCGAATCCGGCAACACAGATATTACCTTGATTATCAACTACAATATCTTCTCCATAATCCCAAAGACTTTCAGGTGAATTATATCTGGCCACCCATAATTCTTCCCCATCCTTATTATATTTAATAGTGGTAAAATCTTCAATATTAGCAGAATCCCGACTGGTGCCTGTTACATAAACATTGCCTGAATCATCCAGCGCAAGTGCTACTGCAAAATCGGGACCACTACTAAGACCATCATACCTAGTTGCCCATAGTTGATCACCAAGGGAGTTATATTTGATAGTTGTATAATCAGTATAAGTGCCCGGACCATCAATATAGCCAGTTACATATACATTACCTGATTCATCAACAGCTATATCTCTGGCGAAGTCTTCACCATATCCCCCATGATATCTTCTTACCCATACCGTATCACCATTTGAATCATATTTAATTGTTGCATAGTCATAGCCAAGTCCATAGCTATCGCCTGTAATATAAACATACCCCGAATCATCTACTGCTATTGCACGTGCCCGATCCCAATAATTCCCTGGTCCATTATATCGTGCTACCCATTGTTCTTCACCAGATGAGTTATATTTAACAGTTGCGTAGTCTTCTCCCGGTCCGGATCCCGGGCTTTCGCCAGTCACATAAACATAACCCAAGTTATCGACTGCAATCGCAAGAGCATAATCCTGATTATCTGTTGGTCCATTGTAATGCCTCACCCACGACGTATCACCATTAAGATCATACTTTATGGTTGTGTAATCATGAAACTGCCCGGTAACATAGCTGTACCCGGTTACGTACACATTACCCGCATTGTCAATTGTAATGGCAGTTGCATCATCACTAAAATCACCAGCGCTACTATATCTTGAGACCCATTCTTCCACAACCTGCGGAATTAAAACACCGATAAACAAAAATAACCAGGTAAAGAAGATTAATATCGCCTTTTTCATTTTTCCCTCCATGAATGATAAGACTTTTTAATCATGTAATTCAGAATTAATTTCTTATTTCACGAATAGCATTTTCTTAATATCAATAAAACTTCCAGCTTTAAATTCGTAGAAATACACCCCGCTGCTAAGTCGTGAAGCATCAAAGACGGTTTCGTACTTGCCAGCAGATAATTCCTCATTTACCAATGTTATTACTTCTCTTCCAAGTACATCATAAATTTTTAGAGTTACAAATCCAGTTTCCGGTTGTTGCCAATTAACAGTAGTAGTCGGGTTGAAAGGATTTGGATAATTTTGATATAGAAGATATTTGGTAGGTATTGAAATATCGTTATTTTTATTTTCAACACTTACAATACCGCCACCATTATTTGTAGCCATTATAAGCCCATAATCTCCGCTGACCCACCCATTATTAGCATCAAGAAAACATACAGCGCTCACATCATACCAGGTTCTGGTAGTCTGCAGAAACCAACTGTTTCCACCATCTGTAGTTCTCAGGATAGTACCATTCCGTCCTGTTACCCAGCCATTATTCAAATCTATAAAATCAACGGCGTGAAATAATTCCGATGTACCCTGGATTTGCGATGACCAACTTTGCCCTCCATCGGTTGTATGCAGAATAGTCCCGCTAATGCCTACTGCCCAGCCATTTTCAGAATCGACAAAATCAATTCCGGCAAAGCGTGCCATAGTACCAGTCGTTTGTTCTGCCCAGGTGTTTCCACCATCTGTAGTATGGATCATTTTACCCTCGAGTCCACCTGCCCATCCCTCAGTTCTGCTAACAAATCTTACTGCATGCCAGGGTATTTGCGGTATGCCACTGTTTTGTGAAATCCAGTCCACTCCGCCATTAGTCGTATTATATATAACTGAATTAGGTCCAACTGCCCAGCCATATTGACCATCAACAAAGTCGAGTGCGTATAGATCGGTACCGAGAGTATCCACTCGTCTCCAAAAACTTCCTCCATTAATTGTTCGCATTACAATTCCTTCGTCTCCAACAGCCCAGGCAGTGTCTCTGTTAATACAATCTAACGCAAACAATTTAAAAGGAGCACGTGCTTGTTCCTCCCAATATGTGCCTCCATATTGAGTATTAAGAATAATACCACTATCACCAACTGCCCAACCGTGTGTAAGATCAACAAATTTTATCCCCGCCATCCACACTCTTGGTCCTTCGTTTTTTACAATCCAGGGAGTACCGTTGTTAGTAGTATTTAATATAACGCCTTCTTTACCTACAACCCATAAATTATTTTGAGCACTAATAGCATTAAGATCGTAATCAGTTCCACTAACTTGTGCAAACCAGGTAAACCCGCCATCTTGTGTGGAAATAATTGTACCATTGCTTCCGCATGCAAATGCACGATTCATAGTAAAAAAACGCACACAGTAAAGCTCCTCTGTAAGAGCACCTGTAGGTTCTTCAATCCAGGTCGCACCGCCATCGCTTGTCCGGTATAGTCGACCATTTGAACCACTTATATGACCGTTAAGATTATTTAGAAAATCTACAGAATAGAAGTCTATTGAAGTTCCCGCACTTTGAGCAGTCCAGCTCATTCCGCCATTTGTTGTATGGAGAATTGTTCCGTTTAATCCAACTGCCCAGCCAATAGCCTGATTAATAAAACTAATTTCATTAATAGCAACCGGAACATTTGAATTAAGTGCTTGCCAGTTAGTACCACCATCTGTGGTTTTTAATACGGTTCCTGCCGTTCCAGTCGCCCAACCTATATTGTCATCATAAAAATAAACATCATAAAGAGTTGCAGTTGTATTACTGTTTTGGATAACATATGAGAATCCACCGTTTCCGGTATACATAATTAAACCATTATGTCCAACGACCCATCCGCAGTTGGAATTTGTAAACCAAACTCCGTACAAAGGATCAGTTCCAAAGAACTGTAGATCCCAGGAATTCCCACCATCAAGTGTATAAATTATCGTCCCCTGGTTACCAACAGCCCAGCCATTCAATGAATCCGGGAAACAAACATCGTGCAGCTCGTTTGGTTGCGGATATGGATTTTGCCAGTACCAGCCCGTCTGGGAAATAGTATTTAGTTGAAATAATATTGAAATGATAAGAGGATAGTACAGCTTTTTCACGGCAGCCTCCTATAAATATGCTGTAGAATATTTCTGCCCCTGAGAGGATTGCTGTAGAGAAATAAAAATCAGAATAACAAATACTCGCACCAAAGTATCCCCATAGGTGCAGACGAATTTATTTTTGGTTTCAACTTGCAAATAAAAAATATCAGAATCAATTAACAATTGTAAAGTGTTTTTAATTGTCAATAAAATTAATTCAAGAATTTAACTCTTTCTAAAGTTGAGTTTTTCAATAAGTATTATATATTTATGTTTAGCTTTTTGTTAGAAATCAATATAAAATGGAAGGGGAACTTTTGTGCGGCTTCTTAAATCAGCTTCAAATAGAAATACTTTCTTACCGGATAAATTAATTTTTCTCAAACCAATTTCAATTCAAATTTATTTTTATTTCATTATTCACTAAACAAAAGAGGAGAAACATAAATGAAATTATTCATTTCAACTTTTTCACTTACCCTTCTTTTAAGCTTTGCCTGCTTTGCACAATTCACTGCTGATATGGTTACCACAGAAAGCGGAGTGACTAAAACCAATAAATTCTATTCTGAAAATCCATTTTACAGAATGGATATTGAGGAACAGGGACAGGAAGGTTATGTAATTGTAAATCGCAATGAGGGTGTAACCAAAGTAGTTATGCCTGCAGAACAAATGTATATGGAAATGAGCAGCAGCGGAATGCAGAGCATGTCGAATGATGTTTTCCAGAGTATTGAAAAGCAAAAGGAGCAATACGAAACAAATCTAGTTGGATCTGAAACAATAGACGGTTACGATTGTGAAATATATGAAGTAGTAACTGACGGAAATGTAGTAAGCAAATATTGGCAGGCTCCTGATTTTGAATATCCGATAAAAGTCATGAGTGGTGCAAATAATGATATGGTAATGGAACTTAAAAACATTGTCGAAGGCGATGTTGATGATTCTATGTTCCAGATTCCGGATGAATATACCAAGATGGATATGCCCGGGATGAAGTAGAAAATTAGAATATTATCGAGGAGGGTAATAGAACATCCTCCTCTCAATTTTATTTCTCTTTCGGAGTTGTAATTCTATGTACATTCCAGACATACTCGTAATCGTGCCACATTGATTTGTTGTCCCTGTGGGTACCTGTTTCCCTGAATGTAGCAAACGGAGTGTGCTGAAATATTTCCCTTTTTGATGTTATTCTTTCTGGCACCTCAATTTTAATCTTTTTCCCGGTTGCAGGATCTTTAAATTCTTTTATTGAAACAAACTCCTTACTCTCATAAATTGTTTCCGTACCCGACTCCTTCACATCCCCTCCATCTTTGAGAAATGGAGTCCAGCAGGGAAATTGCGGAGTTTCCTTTTTATAATTTACCTGGTACTCAACCGTTAAATTTTTATCGCCATCATAAACATCACCATTCATTTCAAGATATAATTTGCCCGAAATCAGTTTTCCTTTAATCTTAAACTTTCTGTTCTCCGGTCCGTCTTTTAATCCCTTATAATAGTATTGTACTTGAGTTACTCCCGGTATTGAAAGTACAAGTCCAAACGGTGCACTCCCCAATGCAGCCTGAAACATGGCAGCATCTAAAATATCCGGACCAAACTGCATAACCAGCTCTTCCAAAGTCGTTGGTCCGTATTTATTTCCTGCAACGACTGATGCACCTGCACCACACTTGCAAAGCTCTTCTCCTTTTTGTGATTCGAGTCCTATACCTTTCATCTTTTCCTTATATTTTTCTGATAATTTGCTCAACACCTGATCAATTAATTTATCCAATGCCATCTTAGTTACCGATTTTTCAACATCCTCGTTAAGCAATGCGACAATTAATTTGCAGTCAATATCATTTCCGAAATTATATTCTCCTGAAGAACACCTGCTTGATATTATTGAAGCAGCCAGTTTCCTGATATCCTCAGAATACCAGGCTCCAGTAATCCATTTCTCCACAAATGACTTTATCTCTTCCTGTGGTACACCGCCGGATTGTTTAGTTATTGAAGATAATTCTTCCAACGAACCCGCATATTTTGCATACTCGTCTGCCCACTCCCTGTTAAGATTTTTAATAGCTTTCTTGCTTAATTCGCCTGCCCATTTAAATATCGATGGAATTTTATCCATCATATTTATTGCTTCGTTAACCTGTTTTGTTAAAGCAGCGAGTCCGCAAAGATTTGGTATGAGATCATATGTTACTATGCCTTCACCTTTCACATTCCCGGTTTTATCAATCTTTAAATAAAAATGAGTTGTATGAGTAACCATTAACGACATAATTATTTTCTCATTTTCAAAGGGAAGATCTAATTTTCCTCTGGCAAACTGTTTACCAAATTCCCCGGCAGATTGTTTGAACCTGATTTCCCATCCCCAACCAGTTCCTACCCAGTCACCGACAAATGCATCAATCGACGGCTCTAATTCTTTGGAAAAATTTTCCGAATAGCTTAATGTTTGAGAAGATGTATTACCCGAAAAGAGGATCGACAAAATTAAAAATAAGTATTTCATAATCTCCCCTCCCATATTTTATTTTCTTTGTTTTACTAATAATATTTTCTTTGTCTCGCCGGGCGGGATTTCGTCCTGATGCATCTGGATTCAATTTCTATTTAATCAGCACCTATCCTGCGAAGCCTCGCCAGAAGAAGACAGGTTTATCGCAGCAGGAGCATTTTTTTAGTTTGAATAAATGAACCTGCCCTTAGTTGATAGAAATATACTCCGCTTGTAATCTCAGGACTGGAGTCCTGAACTACGGTAAATTCAACTTGGTAATCCCCAGGCGGTTTACTTTCATTAACTAAAGTTGCTATTTCATTTCCCAAAACATCGTAAACTTTTAAATTTACAAATTCGAATTTCGAAATTCGAAATTGGATATTCGTACTCGGATTAAACGGGTTTGGATAGTTTTGATAGAGTATAAAATCTTCAATAATACTTTCATTATTATCGGCATAAACAGGATCACTGGTATTGTAGAATAAATAATTTCCTATGCTTTGATCCCAGTTAGTTATTCCCATATCCAGATCCCAGGAGACAACTGCTTCAAAAGTAACTGACACTCCGGAGGCAGGAGCAGTTGCTAAGCTTATCCATCCGCTTTCCAGATCATA
>WOR8_10001061_pt1 | contig 27966 bp, 29 predicted proteins | sample DeeMarSeWOR38_10_FD_19890 | JGI IMG/M metagenome (IMG submission 19890) | reverse complement strand
ACTTGGGCTTCGTAACAACCGCAATGATATAACTCATTGCTTATCTTTGTTGAAAACAGACAGTTATGGTCTTTTCTTCTTTCTTGTGGACAATACTCGCAGGTCACGTCTTCGGGTGGTATACCTTTACAGGTACAGATGGTGATTACCCTTTCTGATTTGGCATAATTTTTCTTGCCCTCAGCCACCTTTGCATCAACTCCCCAACGGTGCCTTTGTATTCAGATCGCTTTACAGAACCGAGCAGTTTAAAGAGACTCCTAAAAGTTTTCACGGTAGTGGTGACACCGTGTGTCCTAAGAAAGTAGTTAGTGATTAATGTCTTGTCATTCTCATTATATCTTATCAGCAAATCTCTCACAGACCAAGCAAATTTTTCTGGGTCACCCCACTTAATAACCACGCCAGCCGTAGGATTAGCCGAAAGTGTGGGGTGGTGACGGTGTGGGGTTGTCAGTATTACTTTTGTACCACAAGCCATAGCTTCAAGTGGCCCTCGATCATTTTGGCCGTAGCCTGCCATATGTACGTAGAGCTTTGATTTATTCATAAACTCAGCCACTTTTTCTCGTGACACCATACCGGGCATTTCCACATCAAGCTTGTGTTTTTCAACGTCTGGCCGAATATCGTTTGTATCTCTACCATGTGTAATTCTACCGGGCATAATACACTTCAGGTTATACCCAAACAATTTTTTAAACTGAATGGCAACCTTGATAAATTTCCATTGAGCCTTCTTATCGTGTATGTGAGAAGCCCCAATGCAGACATCATAGACCTTGGGCATGTCTTGTGGGTAAAATACGGTTTCATTTATCGGCTTTCTAAAATCAAAAAACCACCGCTGCCACTTGTCAACGTGATGATAACCCTTTAGGTCGTGAAAGATGACATCCCAAAACTTCCACCTCTCTCTGCCGGTATTGGCTGCATAAAGAAGTAACCAGTGCTCAAGTCGTTTGCTCAGAATCCAATCATGCCATGACCTGAACCCACCACGCACCCAGATAATATCATCTTTTTGCAGGTAATCATCAACGTGTGCAATATTTGGTATTACATGAATTGGCAGAATACCAGATTGGTGAAAGCCCGAACCCCGTGTGGAATCTATGAACACAATAATGTCATCGACCACCTTTTCATTCAGCAGGTTTTCAAGCAAATAGGCATAGCCCTCTGTGTGAAAGTTGTGGGCCAGACCGTTTTTCGCCGGTACTGTAGGGTCGTAGGGCAGCTTCTTCGGTGATGAGCCACCGTACATGTAAAGAAATATAAGTCTCATAAGTATTTCTCCACTTGTTTGTCAAAAATTTCTGATGCTTTTTTATAAAGTGCCATATCAAGATAATTTACTTTTTTTAAAAAATCAACCTGTTCCTCTGTGAATTCCAACTTTCTTTTATGGGGGGTGACGTTGTGCCTGATTTTTAAAGTCTCCTCTGCAAATTCCACACCCAGCATTTTTTGCAGTATCGACATGCTTTCTTTAAATCTTTCAACCAGCCCGATAAACTGAAGCTTTGACAGATCACGGCCTATAAGGGTTGTCATTTTATTTTGGTTAAGCCGTGCAAAAAGCCCCAGAGTTCGAGAAAAGTGGCCCACAGGCTCACGGTCGTATACTGTCCATTTACCTTTGGTCATCCATAACCCATAGGCCGACAGCAATCGGGCAATCGGTTCACGCACAAAGGTAATAATCGGCCAGCCAAGATGTTTGTATTTGTGTATTGAAAAATGGCCGATAACAAAGCGAACATGGTGGCCTTCTACCAGATTAAAATTATTGTTTTTATCAAAGCATTTAGGATAATAATTTTCCGATCTCGATGTTGTTATGTACGTTTCGAGAATCATATCTTTTTTATAAGCATTATCATATGCCACACGGCCTTTAAATTCACGCCGTATCATATTTAAAAATGAGGTACCGGCACATTTGTTGATATGAATGAAAACGAATCTATCCATCAGAGCCACTTCTTAACTTGTTCCTCAAATTTGACCAGAGCCTTATTGTAAAGTTTACGGTCTTTTTTGTTCACACTTTCAACAAAGTCAATTTCATCTTGAGTGGGGGTGTAAATCTTTCTGCCCGGTGTTTGGTTGTACCAGCCCTTCTTATCTGGTACTTTTATTTTAAACATTCGCTCGAAGATTTGAAAGCTTTCCACATAGCGTTCACAAAGACCTATAAAAGCAAACTGGTCGAGATCGCCGTTAGTTGCAAAGTGCATGTAGTTGGCGGTCTTTTTAGCAAACTTTTCGATAGGCCATTTTGGTTTTGGACCTTCTTTGTTATGCAACCAGACTGAATAATATGAAACGACCCGCTTTACAGGGTCACGCAGGAATGTGAGCATCGGCCAGTGAAGGTGTTTATATTTATTTACGGTAAAGTGACCCAATATAAAACGATGCTTATTCAAATCAAGTTCCATGGGTATGTGTTGCTCAGACCATTTGTTAAGGCACACTATTTCATCCCGCCGATACCGTCTAAAAATTTTATCGGTGAAAACACAATTCCCATTTTCAAATATTTCTTTTATGGTACGGTTAAAAGTCGTACCACCCGTTTTCATCATGTGAACAAAGATAAAATGATCCAACAACATTAAATCTCACCTACTTTTTTATAAAAAAACGTGATGTCAGAGATTTTGTCTCAAACAACTCATTTATAGGGTGTGGTTCATAATCAAGTAAAGGTTTTTCAATTTTCTCTGGGTTGACCTCAGTGCCCCAATCATGAATACCTAATATATCGCCCGTATTTAGCTCAGGTGCGTAGTAAATAACCTCACGCACCTTTTTACCATTATCACAGTATAAGAGCTTTTTCCTTGGTATATTCAACAGGGCTGTCAGAAAGATGTTTTTTCGCCAGATGACATCGGCATTTACAAAAGTGACCCAACCGGTAAAACCCTTTCGAAAGACGTGCTCTAATTCAGCTTTGTTTGTCATGCCTTTCGTTCGGCCTAGATATAAACGAGCATCATACCGGTCAAATGTAAACAGAGGGGTCTTGCGGTTGCACTCATGTAAGAGCAAGGTTAGGCCATAATAGGCAGTGCCAAGTTCCACAATCATCTGTGGGTTTTCTCTTTTCACAAGATCGATGATTAAATCAATGCTTTCTTCTTCGTGGCTCAATACCACTTTCATATCGTAATGACACCGGCTGTAATAATAACATCTTTTCATTTCACTGCCTTTAATACATATCGGGCGACGTTTGGTTTTATCATGCTGATCACTGTAAATTTTTTATCTATCGTTTCCTTAACCTCATGTATAGTGGGTTCATACAAATGGAACTCATTACGACTGTGTTTACCTTCTTTTTCTGCAATGGGTACGGTCAGTAGAACAAAACCATCTGGTTTAGCTACTCTGTGAATTTCATCCATAAGTCTAAACTGATCTTTTCTTTTTACGTGTTCATAACCCTCACAGCAGATCACTGTGTCAAAAAAATTATTAGGGAAGTCCATCTTCAGCATATCACCCAAAACAAATATTATGTTTTGGTAAAGACCAGCACCCCTGTTTAATGCTTCGGGGCTGTTGTCAAGACCGATTAAAACACTTGCATTTCTTATGTAAGAAGCACCCCAGCCCATACCACAAGGCACATCGAGTGTCACACCCTCAGTATATTTGTCAGCCCACCGATACCGGTCACCCACATTGAACCAACGCCTTGACCCCTCTTCGTACCCCTTGGCATCAGGGTCGGCACGTTCCACATACACATGGCTCATTTTATTTCCCTTTTCAAATAATTGTAAAACAAATCTGCTGATTTTTTATAATTATAACCCCGCTGAAAAGCCCTTCTGCCGTTTTTTCTGACCCTCTCTATCTCTTTCGGATTATCTAGTATAGATTGTAACTTGACTTTCAAATTGTACAAGTCATATGAAATGTAATCCTCACCATCGACAAGAGAGCCGTGAGGTAAAAAATAACAATCGTTCAGAGTTCTGTGAGCAAACAGTAGAGAACCTGCTTTTAAAGCCCCAGCGTAAGAAGCATTGTGTCTACCCCAGCCCGGTGCTCCCACCGTTATTAGAGTTCTTTGTAGTTCAATGAGGTATTCCCTTTTGTTTTCAACCCAAGTAAAATCAGTGAGGTCGGCAAAATGATTTTTAAGGGTTTCTTCAACACATTCCCTTATTCTGTGGTGGTATTTTTTTCTGCCAAATTTGCAACTGATTATAATGTTTCTCTCATACAGATCAGGGTAGACTTCTTCATTTGTATGGGTACTGAAGGTGGATAACAGAATTACGTTGTATTTACTCATAAACATTTTTGAGGGGAAGCACTTTATCCTTGGCAGTGATTTTGAATCAATAAACCGAGAAAAAGAGTCGGCATCACCTGAATCATGTGTACAGGCTAAAATCTTAAGGCCACCAAACTCCCTAAACAACCAATCTGAAGCTCCAATCAAACGGGGGTTGAATTTGCCCCTGTTGTGCTCGTCTGGGAAGGTCTGGTACAACAACACGTCGGTGCCTTTGGGCACACCACTTTCAATAAAATCATTTAACGATATTCTTGCCACTCGCACATCGTAATCATCACTCTCATCCATCAAAAATAATACTTTTGATATATAGTGGCGGTTTGCACCTGTGTGAAAGGTGTAGCATATGTTGATTTTATCATCCACGATTTTCTAAACCCTGAGCTTCTAACCAGTTACGCATTTTGTCAAACTGATGTGTAAGCTCTGATGCTTTAAGAGTTTCGGTGTCAATGTTAGCCTTCGGCTGTGTATCATCAGGTCTGTATGCAGAGTTATTCACCGTGTTTAATGGCCAGTGAATAAAACACTTGTATTTTTTGGGTCGAATATAGATATCAGTGCCGGGGTAAGGAACAAATATCTTAAGGCTCACCATATCGGGCTGGGCCTCTTTTACCCATGAAATATTGTGGCCCAGCGTATCAACAGTTTCACCGGGGGTGCCCATCATCAATAACGCTCTGGTAAAAATGCCTGCTCTCTTAGCATTTTGTATAGCATTGGTATTTTTCTTTCTGCTGGTACCTTTATTCATCAACCTGAGCACACTCTCGTCACCTGATTCCACACCGAAAGAAAGTTCCTCACAGCCCGACTCTTTCATCATACAGTACAGTTCTATATTAGAGGGGTGGGTTCGAATACTACCACGCCATTTCACACTTGCTTTTTTTAGCAAGTCACATAATTTAAACAAGCGTTTTTTATTTGCGATCAGGTTGTCATCACTGATTCTTATGCTCGTGATACCAAGGCTGAGGCACTGTTCAAGTTCCTTCTCTATGCGGGTTAAAAGGTATTCCTCAAAAAAATGTTCAGAGCCGGAGGTGCAAAAAGCGCATTTGAATCGACAACCCCTTGAAGTCAGCAGTGTTGTCGAGACTTCAGCCCTTGAACCTTTATACCTAAAGATGTTGCCGCCAAAACTGCCCTCAATAAGTGATCTATCTGGCATAGGGTAATAATTTATATTGTGGTTTAACCGCAGGGGTGACCACTTTTCATTAGTCATTATAAGGGAACAAATAAAATCTTCACCAAAACCCTGCACAATATAATTGACATTTTCAACATAGCCTATAGCAATAGGCCCACCAACACACACCCAATCAACTTTGTCTTTCACAGCCGCAGCGATCTCTTCGATAATCGGTTTATCGATCAGACAGCCGTACATCATCAGGTAATCACATTCGGGCACCATCTCTACAGCCTCATCGATGGTGGCCGATTGAGCGTTGATAACCCTCACTTCAGCCCCTAACCGTTTGGCATAAGTTGCAAGTAAAAGAAGGCCCAGACCCAATTGTGCATCAGGGTCTATGTCATATGGATGTGGTTGATACAAAAAGGTTAATGTTGGACTTGCCACCAATACACCCCACTCTTATCAAAGGTTGAATCGACATTTAACCGCCTGTGATTATTAGTTATGTATTTATTAACAGCCCTTCTGATGCCGTCTTTAGGCGTTGTGAAATCGTGACCGGCCAGTATACCACCTGATTTTATTATCTGTTCATACGAAAGATCGTGCAGAACCCACTCGTAATCATGATTGCCATCAATAAAAACAAAATCAACGTCACGAGGTAAAACAGATAGAGCAGATTGAGAAGTACGCCTAACGAGAACAAAACGGTCGCCAAAAGTTTCCATTTTTTTAACCACTCTTTCGTAGATTGCATCCCAAGCATCCTCTTTTCTGTGCTTTCTGCCGTAAGGCATGTAAGGGTCAACACCCCACCAACAAGAAATATTCTCATTGCTTTCGAGCATCATTTTCGAGAAATCAGCCTTCCACACACCAATCTCTACAGCAATGATATTTTTTCTGTCACCCAACAACCTATTCGCCCATTTAACTCGCTCAGTGTGTATGCCCATTTTTTCTCATTTCAATAAGAGTGGTAATCAGAATATAAATACCAATCAAACCGCTTAATATACACAAACCTAATAGACAAAATTCCATTGTATCATTCTGTTAGCATATGTTTAAATCTATCAACATTTTCAAGAAACCATTTCGGGTGATCATCGATGGATGAAACAAAAAGTTGTCTGCCTTTTATCTTTCTTGAGCCATCCATCTTATCACGCAAAACCTTTTTGTCAGACCACATTCTTTTAACACTTGGCAGGTTGTAGTGGCCGGATGATTTTAGTTTTAGAGCCACGCTGTCAATATCCCCTATTTTCGTAAAGTGCCACCCACCGCTTTTGACAGCGTGGCCGCTTCTGCGTTTCATTCGCACATCGTACAACGAATCAAAATCTTTGACTAACCAGTAAGGTAACAGAATTGTTCCCGGCCATCCACCCGGCCTTCTTAAGTTAAAATAGAAAAAATACTGGCGTTGAATAAAAACAGAGTAGCCCCTGCAATCGATCTTTACCAGTTTAAAATCTTTGCCCATCGGTATTTCATCCACATCACCCACCAAAATCAAATCATCATTGGCACAGTCGGTTAAGGCAGTCATCAGGTAATCGGTCTGAGCCTTAATTCTATCCCACACATTTCTGGGGTTTTCGGGCGGGGGGGCGACAAGATGGGTGAGTTTCGACATAAAAGGCTTTATACGATCATACTCATTTTTGTACTCCTTAAACCACAGAGGTTTTTTCTCGCCACTGTAGGTTTCAGGGCATTCCACAAGCACAAATCGATCAACCCACTTGTCAAGCTCGTGCAGCCTGATCTCTAAAATATCAAACTCATTAAAGAATGTAAAACAATCGACTATCATAGTGCAAGCATCTCTCTCATTATCGGGGCGTAGTATTTTTTGTAAAGGTTGTCCATATTATAAGTCTGGCGGCAGAAGGTCTTAGTTTTTAAAGCCTCATTTTGGTTCATACGGCCAAAAATAATCTTGGCCAGATCGAGCCAGTAGTTCGGCCCCGGCACCTCAAAGTTCATGTGGTGAGAACCGAAATCAAAATACTTGGCCTTGTTACCACTGACTTCAACCTGCATCTGCAACGATTTATTGAGCACCATAAAACAACCCGACAGGGCTGCTTCTGGCACCACCAGTCCGAAAGACTCTTCACGGGTGGGGAATATAAAAAGGTTAGAGAGTAAGAAGAGTTCTCTAATCATGCGTTTCGAGATACCCACCTCGTATTCCTTACCAAAATCTGAGGTGAAAATGTAGTCCACACCCAGTGTGAGGCCCACTTTCTCACCCTCGGCCTTGTATTTTTCGATATTTTCTTTGTGCTGCCTAGTGGTAGCCCATTGATTTGCCACTACAAGGCACACAGAGTTCGATAAATCGTTTTTCAGGTGCCCGAATATATACGATACCTCTTTTACCCTTTTCGCCACAAGACGGTCAACTGAGGCCGGTAGAATCTGAACGATATCGGCCTGCATAACATTGGGGTATTCATCGATGAATTTATTGGTGTCTTCACAGAAATCAAACCAAGTACGAGGGTCTTTAAAATGGGGTATTGTGCGAACGTCGTCATCCCACCCCTGATACTGCTCGGCCACACGGGTGCGCTCGGTTTCATTGGGGTAGACGATCTTGTGCATCTTACCCCACGTTTTGATTTCCCACCAATCAGAGCGCACAGAGGGCACAGAGTGAATCCAATGCAGCCAACGGGTATTGGGCAGGCGGCGACCAATCTCTTTAAGGGCAATGCCGTAGGGCAGGTTCCACCCAGTAAAAATAAAATCATGGGTGAAAATTACATTGATGTCTTTTAGTTCCTCAGACAAGACCTCAACAGTTTTTTCGATTACCTGCTGATGGTCTGGGGTAATGTTTTGTGCGCTGCGGTAGTCTTTGAGATGGGCAAAAGGCATCTTTTTGTGAATGATGGCTCCCTCTGGTGAAGGATACTTATGGTCAGTATAATTTTCATTTACAAAAAGATGGGGTTCGTGATTGTAACGGGCCAGCATTTTGACCTGATCGGCCACAATACCCGTCAAGGAATAACCGGGAATGAACTCTTGAAACGTGGTTAAGATTGCAACTTTTTTGTCTTCAAGCATGATTGTGATTCCTTTCTTTAATTGTAGATTTTCATTTCTAACTACTTTCTGTTTTGATTGGGTCGTCAGACCACGCTGTGAAATTGGCTATCACACCGTGATCCTTAGACCAGATTAAGCTCTCACCCCCCGGCACGGCATCAGTGAAAAGGTTTTCAAAGTGCCACGCATCAATAGGAGATAGTGCCGTTAATTGACGAATAAGTACACCCCCTTGAGTAAGAATGGGGTGCATTTTAGTTTCCATCTTCTTGTGTTTGTGGCCACAATGCCATTCTCTAAATTTACTGACAGTGCCCTCTTTGTCCATACCCCATAAATCTGGGAACGCCTGAGCTAACTCATTATTCCAACTTGGGAACTTATTATGAATATCATGTGCCCATCCTACCACAAGGGAACCCCAACGCCTTGCCTTTCTCTTCATTGGGCTTAAATCAACATCGACATGCTCATCATCCTGAAAAGCCTGATCGACAACACAGGCCAGCCACAAGCTTGCATGTTCGTCATGGTTGCCGGGTACCCAGATAACTTCGACAGGGGCTACTGTTCGGCACATACGAATACACTTCAACTGCACTTCAATAGCAGTCTGAATTATTTTAGGCAGCCGGTTATCAACATCTAATACATTACCACCCTTCGGTGTAGTACCTGAATAATTTTCAACGTGCATATAATCCTGACCGAGAATATAAAATATTTTTTCAGGTTTATAAGGTTCTATCCACGATAAATTTTTTGCACAAGCATTGAGGTAATCTCTTGCGGCTATCTTCAAATCATAGTCCCTTCTACCTGTCTCAGCCGCCCATGCCATTTTTGCCATATGAGCATCTAAGAGGGCTATCTCCCCAGCAATGCCGGATGGGGCGGTAAACTTAGGGGCTTTTGGCACTTCAAATTTCGGTATCTCTTTAATAAGTTCACGTATTGCTATCTCAAACGGGTGTGGAACCTTAGTTTTTAAATCAAACTTATGCTGGTAATTGGTTTTCGTATCAGGCACATCTTCATAAATAGGTTTGCCATCATCATCTGCGCCCACTTCTTTACGAAGCTTTAAAGTAACCTGCCAAGAGTTGAAAGTGTATTTGATGATTTCCCACTTATCGAGATCAATTTTAGCAATTCGAAGAGCATCATCTTTATCACAAATCGTATAACTGTTTAACTCAATGCAACCGGTATCTTGACCAAACGACTTTTTAACACTCTCACTGCTACCACCATCACCGCCCCCCTTTTTTTGAATATAAGAGGATATGCCGGTCTCCCACTCTTTGCAGTATCTCCTACCCTCTCTTTCACTAACACCGGCCCTTCTAAATGCCTCGGCCTTGTTAAAATCAGCCTTTTCGTGCTCTTCCAACCAAATCTTGTGTAGTTTTTCTTTGTTTGTTGTCATGTAAAGTACCTCACAAGAAGTTGCCAGACCTTACCCGAAGCTGGTTTAAGGGCTGTTAACATTCTATCAACAGTCTTTGAGGTAAGTATATCAAGATTTTGGCTCCAAATCAATAGGTTACGAAATATTCCTAAGAAGTGGTCGTTGTCGTTGTAGAAGTGGTAGTGGTTGTCGTGAATCCCTCATCATCGCAACCCGTACCCAGCCTTATATAATCGAAGTATGCCTGCACATTAGCGGTGGCCCAAGTGTCTATTCTCATTCTTAATCTACCATCACCATCACTGTTGTTATCTTGCAGTGACACATTAGAATCAATAAGTGCCTCATTTAGATAAACATCAACTACAGCGGTGGTTATGTCTGCAAGGTTTCTGCAATCAAATGTCCATTCATCCCATTGATCAAGTGTTACCTCATCTGTGCCCACTTCTATCCACGATGAACCATTGTAAATAAACAGGCCGTCAGAACGCCAACGGGCATTAAGAGTCCACTTATCAGAGTCATCATCTATGCCGGTAAACCTGACAAAGACACCCTCAATTTCACCCGCTGTGGAACCCATCGTATCAATATATAATTTAACCGTTACCACACAGCGGTCGGCTGTGTAAGAAGCCAAATCCCTGTATCTTTCAGCCTGACCATTGTTATTTGCCTGATACAGACTCAAGGTGTGCAGACCATCAAATAGAGCTTGCTGAGAAACACCGGTACCACTGTCGTTATCTACCCAGCCAGCAACCGACTTAAAATGGTCTTCAAAAATATCACCATTAGAATAAGCACACGGTGGCCCAGTTGTTACGGTGGTAACCGTACTACTACTACTACTGGTTGTAGAAGCTGTTGATGTAGTTGAAGCCGAACTTGATGTTGAGGCCGTCGAACTGGTGGAACTCGTGGTAGATGCTGTTGAGCTTGTGGTATTTGTGGAACTTGTCGAAGCTGTGGATGATGTCGTCGAGTAGGTGGAACCCGTCGTGGTAACCGTTGATGATGTCTTGGTAGACGTAGTTGTGCTGTGAGTGGTTGAGGCCGTCGAACTGGTGGAACTCGTGGTAGAACCTGTCGTGGTAGTCGAGGCCGTTGAAGCTGTCGAGCTTGTGGTTGAAACTGTTGAAGTGGTAGTCGAAGTTGTTTGGGTGACAGATGGTGCCTGCGACCACAACTCAATATTTGATACGTGGAACACTGAATCATCACCAGCACTCACCTCTAACTGAATCGACTCAATACCAATACGGTTTGCCCAGTTAGGCGTTATCTCAGTGCCAGACGTATAAGCAGAAGTCTGGTAGACAATCCCATTTGTGGCTCGAATCGTCAATGAGGGTGTGCCACCGTGATCGTGTGTAATTTTAATCTTTGCAGGCCGTATGGCATTGGCCCATGTACCGATGGCAACGATTTTACCACCGTTCGCATTGGCGTGAATATTAAAATTCCAGCGAGTATTGCCAGAATCCCAAGAAGAAGAGGTCACAGCATTTAACTGATCAGGTTCCCATCTGGTGTTGTCAAGGTAAACATCATATTCACCTGTTACCGTAAGAGATGATTGTCTGGCTTCAATATACTTTTTACCACTCGATGCCCTGTTTATCTCGACAACCCTGAATTTAGTCGTGTCGCTGACAACCAGACCAAGAAATTCTTTATCTAATTCACTACCGTTATCAAAAGTAAAATCAATGATGTCGCCTTTTTGGTGCGCTTCTAAAAAATCACCGCCCTCAAAATCAATGACCAATCTCGGCAAAGCGTTGTCTTCGAGCAACCACTCTAAAAGCGATTGGGCCTGAGCCTCGCTTCTAATAAAATCAAGGTCGACAACATCACCCTCAAGTACCCCGTAAACACCTTGGCTTGCAGCGTCATCAACCTGTAAAACCGACTTTTCGTCCTCTATGTCACTACGACCCGCTTGAACCCATTCCTTATTATAAGAGGCAGTATAACGATTTACAATCTCGGCCCTTGGGGTGTATCTAACTTTAACAGAGTGAGCATCAATTCTGGCCTGCTCAATTGTATTATTGGCAGTGTCGTCATCGGCTAAAAAAATAAGCTGGTGATCGCCCTCGTCAAAGAACTGTATACTATGACATTGAAAGGCCATCTTAGAAAGAAATTCCATAACATTTGGCCTATCAAGCAAAACTGGAGCGAGCACTATATTGTTAAGGTTAAAATTGCTCGCAGCATCGGTATAAGTGCTGCCAAAATCAGAGATTAACCAACCACAATGATTCACTAAAAAGTGTTTAAAAATATAATCGGGTCGTTCGATTAAAGCTCCAGTAGTTCCATAATTGCCAGACGCATCGGCTTGATACCCTTTAACATCGGCACACACCCTGCCACCAATCACAGTATCAGCGGTACTGTTACCAGACAACGTGACAGTGCCCTGCTTTTCGGCTGCGCCGGTCTTTGAAACGTTAGTTAATGAATTATCGGGTGCTAATCTAATCACAACCCATACTTCAGTCACCAACGCATTTCCATAAGGGTTGCCACCCCCCCTTTCCACTGTTAGAGTAGACTGCCTTATATCATTCATTGAAAAATCACTTACATCGAGCATCGCTGCGCCAGAGGGGTGTACTTTAAACCCAGTGCTGTCCCACGTTTTAGAATAATTAACCATTTCACCACCAGCACTAAGAGAGAACGTAAGCTTTACATTGCAATTGGCATCAAGAAAGTAAATATGTGCCCACATCTCCATGCTATACATATTCCCACCTGTGGGTAGATTCATTATCTTTCTACATTCCACATAAGCACCCTGTGAAGCAAGATAGGTAGATTCAGACAAAGAGCCATCACACACCCTCTCTGGATAGAACACCGTACCACCAGTTTGCCAAGGTATATCATACCACACCCCGACCTCAGGTGTGCCCCCATGCCTATGTGAAGGGTCATCAAGGTCAATGGTATCCAAAACCTCTATAGTGTCTTCAATCTCTAAATTTACCTGTTTCTCAATAGTAGGCAACGTATTAAATTGAATGACGGCTTTGCTGGGGTAAGAAGGGTGTTCATCGCCGGTCTGACCTGTGTATGCCGTGTAATTGCCCGACTGCAATATAAATTCACCAGAGCTACGGTGTTCCACATATACATTATCAATCGATTTTACAGCATGGCCAATGACATAGATATATGCAGCCTGCACTTCAGCGACAATCGCCCCTTTTTCATGGGCAACAGCGGTAGTGCCGTTCGCCCCTCTAGTACAACCATTAAGCAAGTTGCCGGAACGGTATGAATAGGTGATCTGCTCGCTGTCAATCTGTACCGTGCCCCCCGCCAGTGGGAAGCCCGTCGCATCAGAAACAGATAAACTGGTCACCGAACTATTTATATCACCAGAGAGGGTATCAAGAGTGCCCGTGTCAACACCAATAAAAGGCACCTTTTTCGCATTGCCATAAACGATGGGCAGCATCTTGCCAACATCATCCGGTTCAGCACCGGGGTAAGTGTCAAGCTCACAAAAAACAGAAGTGAATTTTTTATTTAGCGTGACATCTGAGGAAGTATAGTAAAGGCGCACGGTTTCACGTTCCATCTCGATGTCTTCTATTTCAGAATCAACGAGAAGAATCTTGTCTGCCGTAGCACTTGCACCTTCATATATTTTATAGATTTTTATATTTTGGTAAAAAACGGTATTCGATGAGAAAAGAGCCGTAAATGAACTGGCCCCGCCGACAGGCACGGTATTGTCAACCAGAATGGAACCTGTGCTTGGTTCAGGCACTTTACCACTCGTCTTAACATTACCGCTTTTGATATCATCACACTCAAGTACAATAGGTTCCCATACTTGGGAGTCAAAAACATTACGGGTGCTGCCCGAACCAAATATCCTATCACAAAAATAAAGTGTAATGCCACTTAAATAAATCTCAAAAAGAAGTACAGGGCTTACGTGTGGGCTATCGACTTTTGTATCATTGAAAGAAGAAAGAGTTTTCATAGTATTTCAACGACTTCGACATTTCTTGAAACAAGACCCACCTCGTCTGTCAAATGAGTTTCTCTTGAAACCGATTGAAACCGAGCGAGCCAATAGTTGTCTTCATGGTCTTTAAAATAAAACGGTCGGCTGTAGTTTTCCATATACCCCACAGCGGTTCTAAAATTCAAAGCCGCCGTGTTATCTAAAACAACGGTATACTCTTTTGATTTTCTTTCTTCACCAAGTTTTACCGATCTCTCAAGGCCTCCAAGCATTTCTTGCCAGATAACATTGTCGATGTCTGCACTTTCAGGTTCCTCACCAAAATCAACGTTGAAAGCATAACCCCTCGACATAAAGATTTCAGTGCATCGTGGGCTTGTGGCACTGATAACCCTAACCCGCCAATATTGGTGTGATAACGGTGAAGCAAGAGTCTTTATAATCTGCCCACTGCCTGAAACAAAAGATGAAACAGCGGCATACCAATCGGAATCGTTGTCAGAATATTCCCAATGAACAGTGAGGCCGTTAAACGTGTGAGTTTCAATAGCTAAAAAATCGACGGGTAAAATAGTTGAGCCTTGGTCTGTGTGAAAAAAGTAAGTAGAAGCGGCGGCAGTCTTCTTCCAATAAAAATCGATAGAAAAATCATAAAGCCTTGCTTCAGGGTAACCTGAATCTGGGTCACCGGTAACCGTTGTGGTGCCCTCAGCCAGTATATTATACGGGTATATTTTAATCTGGCCCATTAGCCTAACCTCACCCCCAAATCTTCAAGTGCTCGTTTTACATCAATCGCAACCTGACGGGCAGCTTTTCTATCACCTGTCATAAAACGAGGTGCTATAGTTATGTTAAGATTAAGACCGCCTGATTTTCTTTCTACAGGACCGCCTGTTTGCATTTTGACCGGTGCTGACAGAGCAACGGGCGTTGAAACAGCGTTAGTGGCAACTGCTACAGCTTGTGGTTGCAAGGTGGGCATTTTCATTGAATTAACCATTTCCATAAAACGGTCGCCATACCTTCTGACAGCTTCTTTTCGAATTACCCACTCACCGGGTTCCAGAAGCGCCCTAACCTTATCACCGCCACCATAGCCTGCAATACGCTGGCCAATGCTCATCGCTTTGCCAACCCAGCCGCCTGTCTTCCTTGCAATAAAAGACATGGTGTTTTTCAAACGGTCAGCGGTTGATTTGACCACACCCCCTATCTCGAATCGTTCAGGTGTTTCGATGATCTTGCCGCCTAACTTTTTCTCAGTGTCAGCACCCTCTGCCGCTGATTCCTTACCAGATTCAGAAGATCCAGACTTTTTCACTTTAATATTTAAAGTAACCGTTTTACTTTGGATTGACTCCCACTCGGTCTTCAACTCTGAAACGATACCAAAAGTCTGTTGAATTTTCGCCATTGCCTCTTCGGTCTGAAGTACAAGCTTTTTACGGCTGAGTTCATCGTAGGTCTTGGCAAATTCTTGAGTAGCTGTGTTAAGTTCATTAATCTGAGACTGAGCACTCTGCATCGTTTCTTCTTGCTGCTTTTTGGTGGCCGCTGCCCTATTTTGTATCTCAGAATAAATATTGGTCAAAATATTGCTGGCCTGAGTCTGAGTAGATGTAAGGGTTTGTATCGTTCTACCGTACTCATCTTGTACAACTCTGGGCAGTTCCGCTGCTTTGTCGATAGCTTCACCATAAAGACCCTTAGATTCCTCAAAGCTTTTTCGTCGGGCCTGATCTATTAAGGCGTAAATTGCCCTCAAATCATTGGCATATTTAGCTTCTTCATTTACCTCACCCTCACGCCCAGCAGACCTTATCTTGGTCATCGCATCAACCGCTTTTTCACCCAGAGCCTCACTTATTTTTCGGGTTTTCTCGATAGTCTTCTCTGCGTCTTTGATACGCTTTTCAAGCTCACTTTCGATCTCTTTGGTGAGCTTTTTCTGGACACCGACCATTTCTTTTATAAGGGTTTCTTCACGTTCCTTACGAAGACGGTTTTGTTCCTCTTCGATACCTCTAAGTTCCTCACCCAGTTTTTCACGTTCAGCTTTAATTTCTTCATTCATTCGTTTCTCAATTTCAACGACACCCTCACCTCTTTTTTTAGCTTCGTGAAGCTCCTCTTCATACCCTTTAGAAATAATGTCAATACGTTCATCACTACGTTCCTTAAGCTTTTCAGTAAATTCACCCAGCATCTCAAGTTCAAGATCATAACGTTTTTCAACGGCAACGGTTTCACCCTCAACATCTTCAACAAATTCAGCGAGGTTCTTCGCTCGTATCCGGGCAATTGCCGCATACTGTTTTTCAGTGGTTATACCAATTTCGTCTGCTTTTTTCTTAAAGGCAGCGATCTCTTTATCCATAGACTCAAGAGCTTTGGCAAAATCAACCTGTCTTACAGCATTTAATTGATCAAAAGTATCTTTAAAAATACTGGGTAAATCATCTAAAGTATCACGCCAAGCTTCACGAACATCTTTTAACTGAAATTCTTGCTGCTTCCACAAACTGGTAATACGTGTTATAATTGCCTCAGAAGCACCTAATCTTCGCAATTCACCTAATATTTCTGAAACAGGTCTTGCAGGGTCAAGTTCACGCATGGTATTTGCAATTTCAACAAAGGTGTTTTCAAGTTCCTCATTAATCGATTTTAATTCTTTTGATTTTTTACCCGCCTCGTCTATGCTTTTGTTCAAATCCTCAAAAGCCTTTTTAACAGGGTCGATACCTGTTACCAAACGCAGCAATGTGCGTGGTACGATGGTGGCAAACAGTATCCACTGTTTTGCAAATTTCCCAACGATGTCTACCAGCCAAGCAAAGAGTTTGCCAACCTTTTCGAGAACGAAACTTAATAACCCCAAAACTTTCGCTTTAAGACCCACACGCCACGTAGCCTCTTCAATTCTTTTATTGTAAAGACCAACCAGTTCAATATTATGTTCAAGGTTTTTTTGAAGTTCCTCTCTATAAGCACTTTGAACCGCTTTTGTGTTTTTGTCTAAAGCATCGGTCGATTCAGAAACGACCACGCTTAACTGTGGGTACGCTGCTACAAGCCTCTGTATAGTTGAAGCGTGTTCATTGGATATATCTTCCCCCTGACGTTGTTTTTCAGCCAGAGTCGTTAAAGCAGCCTTATATAAATTAAGGTTGTCAGCAGCAGTGCGGGCTTTTTGTTGAACTTTTACTGTGGCATCTACAGCCCTTTGTGTCTGACTTGCATAAAGTTTGATCGCCACTATAACAGCAGCCAAAGCAGCAGCAATAGCAATGATAGGACCAAGGGTAGTAGCCCCAGCAATACCCAATGAACTAAACGCAGCGGTCAAACCTTTAACACCAGCACCAGCACCCATAAAAGCTGCTCTCATGCCTACAAGAACAGTTGATACAGCACCAAACATCCCTATTAGCTTGAACAGCCCAACACCTAGAAGCTGTATGATTTTACCAGTAGTGGTTAGGGCTATGGTAAAAGTGGTAAATTGTATAATGACCTGACCAAGCTTTGATCTCGCCAATTTTTCAATAGCAATGGTAAGGGCTTTTAGTACATCTAAAAACGCTTTCATCACATTGATAAGCCCCGCTTCACCAAAAGCTACTGCAATCAATTTAGCACGGTCAGCCAAGTTTTTAAGTTTGACCCAAAGACCTTCAGCCTGAGTCGCAGCCATATCTGCGGCAGTGCCGACTTCCAAAACCCTGTCAAGCATTTTGGCATATTCACCACTTGTAAAAGCACGGGCAAGTATAGCAACCGCTTGAGCACCACGAAGCCCAAAAAGACGGTAAGCTTTGGTCATATTAACGGTTTTCTTTTCGGTATCCACCAAGATGGCAGACATATTTTCCATTGCTTTTCGAAAACCAACTACAGAGGGGTTAACTTTATCTAACTGTATGCCCTGAGCCTCAAACTCTTGTCTAAGATTACGATTGGGGGCAAGTAGTCGGGCTAAGACCTGTCTCAAACCCGTACCAATAGTTGATGCTCTCAAACCATTATTGGCAAGTACCATCATACTTGCAGCGGTTTGTTCCAAAGAAAGCCCTGCCTGAGAAGCAGCGGCACCAACAAAGTTAAAGGCAATTCTGAGTTTATCAATGGTAAGTTTTGATCGGTTGATAGCATTAGCCATAACATCAGCAACTCTGGTCGATTCAATGGCTTGCAGCCCAAAGGCTCTTACAGTAGTGGTAAGCAAGTCGGTTGTCAGCTTCATGTCTGACAAAGTACCGGTGGCAAGATCAGCAGTGGCCTGCATCGCCTGCATTGCTTCGGTGGCAGTAAAACCAGCCTGCCCCAAAAGCACCATACCCTCAGCAACTTCACCTGTGGAAAACTTAGTTGTGCGGGCCACATCTTTTATGACCTCACCCATACCAGAAACTTCAGCATTAGTGGCACGGGTGATCGCCTGCAAGTTTTTCAAAGCCTGATCGTAGGTAACAATCTCTGATGCACCGGCTCTCAGAGCTTTCGTAATAGAAAACAAAACGGTGGCCGCAACCCCATAAGAGGCCGTGACCTTCATAGCACGATTAATACGGTTCCAAACGCCCTCGGTGTTCCGCATCTGTTTGCCAACATCATCGACTCTTTTGCCAAGGTCACGCATTCTACGGCCAGTTTGTTCGGCAGTGGTGCCTAACTGCCGCATGGCAGTATTCATCTGGGTGAAACTACGAGTGCGTCTTGCCATATTGTCGACAGCTTGACGCATCCGGGTGATACCACGTAGAAACTGATTTATATCAGATGTAAAAATCGTACCTAAATTTAAGGATCTATCAGCCACCTATCTTGCCACCTCCAAGCTTAGTCATAAAATAAGCCTTCATTTCTTGGGTGAGTTTGTGCCGTTCTTCCATCGGCATGTCCTCATAATCTTTTGGGTCTTTAAATAAAAATTTGTCTTCGGGTTTTTTCTCTTTGATCTCAGCACCGGCTACCTTGGCCTGAAACTTCAACCGTTCGGCCTCACGTTTCTGAGAGTGCTCAAACAAAATGAGCAACTGTTCAAAGGTTACCCCGCCTTCTTTGAAGCTTTTACTGAAGAAGTCTTCGAGCCTGTAGCCCCCGTAGACTTCGCAGACTGCGGTGATTGCCTCTTCAAGAGTTGTTCTGTCGCCGGTTCTTCCCCGAAGAGGCTCTTCACGTTTTTTAACAATTTTGCAAAATTGACCTCATATACGATTTTACCGATCTCAAGAGCCTGATCGTTGGTAATGTGTTCAAGCAGGTTGATATCTTCATCGGTATCGGTGATTTTGTCAATTATGCGGTCGATGTTCTCATTAATAAATTCCATAACAAACCCACCGACCTCAGATAAAATCTGCATATCAGACTTTTTAGTATCGGCAACGATCTCATTATACTTTTGCAAAGCACTTATAATAAGGTCGCTTAAGTCAAGCTGGTCTTTTAGAGAAAGCGGGTAGACTTTAATCTTCCTCAAGGTGCGAACACCAATAGTGACTGTTCGCACCTGAGGATTGAGTTTAATTTCACTGGCCATTTTAATGCCTCCATAAAGTTAGTTAAGGTTAAGCAGTTGTGGTTGTCGTGGTAGAGGTAGTTGTCCAAGAAGTACCAGTACCATCGTCCCATCGAATTACACCAAGAGGTTTGTCATCCCATGCAACGTTGCCGGGGTTATTAGCATCAACAACCTCACTGTCAGCCCTCTTCGCTTCAAGCACAAGGGCAATGGCAGCGGGTTCCTCAGGGGCAAATTCCATCTCAATAGCTGAGGTAGCCTGCGCTCTGGGGAATATGATAACCATTCGGTTACTACCATCAGGGAAAGTATAAACTGCCTCAACACGCAAATACACAGGTGTTGCCAGTGTACCAAGAGGCACAGCACCGGCGTGAGACTGACTATACGCAGACGGGCTTAAACCCAAAGCAATAGCAATGTTTTTGGGTGTCACCTCTTTAAAGGCACACTCAATAGATGCCATTTCACGCAGGGGATAGGTAGCATCTTCCAGCATGGGGAAGCCCGACTCTAATTTAAAATATTCACCACCACCGTTAAACTTGGTATTTGCCATCGCACCCAGCGAATCAGTCGCAGCGAGTGCGGGGTTCTGATTTGTAATGTGGCCGGAATAAGCTGCCACACGAATCTGGGCCAAACCAAGAGCAACAGCACTGGTGTCTCTGGTAACAGGACCTGTACGAGCCATACTATATCACCTCCTTATTTTTAGAATCGTGGCCAGTTTTTTCCTGCGATTGGTTTCCTTCAGGTTGTGAACCCGGAAAAAAATTTATCGTATTCCAATGGTCGGGGTGTTTCACCCGACAATCAAATCGAAAGCACTGCATCTGTATTGAGCCATGCACCTTGATATCAACAACAGGGTACACATTTTCATCACCCACAGTTTTTTCACCAAACCGAAATCGAAGCAGACCGTTTGGCATACGCTCTATCAATTTTTTACCACAAATCGTGCAATAGTGAAAAATTCGTCTTTTCATTGTGCCCCTCATATCTGTGTGGGTATTCTGCTCAACACAGTCAGTATTTTATATTTGGTTTCATCTGGACCATCAAGGTTGCCAGACTGCATAACATCAGTAATTAAAATGGTGCCAATAGACGTCCACAAAGAAGAGTCTTGGTTTGGGTTGCTGCGATACAATGTTATACGCCTAAGCCCATCTGTTTTATCGGCATCAAAATGCAAGGCCATTATCTGATCTCTTAAATTTGAGAGCTTAAAGTACTCATTGTCACGGCGGGTACACAAAAAGACCTCCCAATGAACCACAGACATATGGCCGATTGTAAGCGGGCCAAAATTTACAGCTATCCACTTTTCAGTGTTTTTATTGGTTAAATCTGGGTCAGACAGCCCCTTATCAATTGTGACCGGCACACTCGATGGCCTACTGTCAATCAGGTATTTGTGATAACTATCTCGTATATTGGCTTCTTTTGCAGTATCGTCAAAAGCCATAAAATCATCTCCCCACTATTCGGCCTATAAAATCAGACCATCTGCTTTGCATTTTTAGATTTAAAGGATCAGTATCAAGACCATTTACAATGATATTGCGAATCTCACGGCACTCATTGTTTTTTCTGCGAATCTTGCCCTTACCCAGAAGACCACCACGCTTCTCATACAAAAGCTGCAAATGCTGTGAACGGTTCACCCAATAGATAAAAACGTATTTTAGCATTAAAGTGTCAGGGTCGTTGTTTTCAATGCGCTCCCTAATTTCACGGTTCATATCAACACTGAACTTGCCCCACTCCACAGACAACCGTGATAGCTTTTTGCTGCTACATATCAAGAAATTAGCATCTATTTCATTTACATAATTGATTGGTGTTTTCATCGCCACACACTCCTAAATCGGTTGTGATATTTGGCACCCAAAACAGGCCACAGCCTTTCTGCATAATCATAGGCAGTGGGCATAAAAAGCGGTCGGGGCGGTTGTGTCTTTGTGCCCTCTTCGGTGTAAAGGGCATATTGAATTATTCTGATGTTGCCCCTTGGCTTATTTGACCAGCCAATCTTTGGAGCATACATATTCGGGTCAACACCACCTGCCCACCCATCTTTATTTCTATAACCCTTGGCACGAAAGACCCTGATCGCTCTAATAAGCTCACCGGTCATCTGCCAGAATTTTGTGGGGTAGCCATGATTAGCTTTCCATTCAGCATAGCTCGCTGAAAGCCTGTGCCACCCATAACGCTGATGAGAAAGATTCTGCAAGACCAAATTACGGTAAGCAACGGCTCCTTCAAACGGCAGTTTCTTTTCGGCTAATTGAGCCTGTTTCGCAAGGTTTTCAACCGCACGTAACCACCGCTTAAGATCGTCGGCCTTAAAATAAAAGCCGACTTTCATATGACACACCTTGGATCAACCTGCTGCATCTCACCTTGAGGCAGCAGGGTTATCTTGTACCCACAAAAAGGGCACGGTGTCTCATCGTACTCGTCACGCAATCTGATCTCTTTTTTACAGTTAGGGCAATCTATGATGATCGTGATAGACATTAGCACCTCCCCGTGCTAAATAAGTTGAACCCATGAAAAAGAACCCTTAAGCTGTCGTCGTAGTCGTGGTTGAAGTTGTCGTGGTGGTGGTGGTAGTCCAATCTCTGGTATCTTCACCCACAGTGGCTACTTCGACATTTTCAAAACGCCGTCTGATGACCTCTTCTACCCTGAAGTATTCCCCTGTACTCAGCCATACCCTATCAAGCGGCTGAATACCAATACCTGAAGGCACGTAAAGCTCATTTTGTTCGAGGCCCAGCATCCCAAGCTGTTCATCAGTTTCAAGATCATTACCAAACAAAGCAGAGGTTAAAAGCAATTTAACACCCGATTTCACAACAGCCCATACGGTGCGGGTGCGGTAGTTTTCTCTAACCTCAGTTGGCCGGTAGATCGTAAGTGTTACGTTTGTTTTATACAAAACCACATCATATTGATAAACTTCATTTTCAAAAAGAAGTGGCGTAAAATTCATTATTATGTAACGGTCACCGGTCGTATTAAATTCAACAAAATCACCGGCAACCGCTGCGCTGTCGTATGAGAATTTACCCTCTAAGAAAAACTCACGAATAAAAGGTTTTGTGACCTGAGCATTCGCTTTTGTGTAGATATATTCACCGGTAACATTACCGGCATCCCTAACAATGGTGATGCTAAGACCGACTTCTTCAACAGCTTCTTTTATATCAGGGCCAATTGTCATGGGTATATCCAAAAAACTTCTTGGGGGTTATCTTGTCTCATACCAACATGAATAAAATTAGGACCAACACCTATTCGGGTAAAACCAGCATCACGCAAAGCATCATACATTAAAAAACGGCCCGAACTGGTAACACAAACAATATCAGCCCCTTCACCTGTAAGATGATCAGATGAGGGCTTGCCACCAACATCCCTATTGTGGTGGTAGCAACGACAACCTGAATTTATAATGAAAACCAGATTTACACGGCTACGGGCATACTGAAGTTTATCCACAAATGTGTATTTTATATTGTTCAGGCCACAACCACACTTGCAATCAAATTCTGAAAGTTCGAAATTTGCCCATCGGTTAGTCATCATCATTCGGGTTTATCTCAACATCGTTGTCGTTTGTATAAGTGGAATCTTGACCGATAAGATCATATTGAAACCCAGCATGAACAACCGTGCCAAAAAGTTCCCTCGCAGCAACACCGGCCAGTAGATGTGCATTGGCCTCGAAGAAGTCATTCCACGCACGGTCTTCATCTCTGATGATCACACGGTAATGTTCAAAGCGTTGTTGTAAATTTATACCTTCAAACTTGAATTTGTGAGCAGCCTCGGTCATCAGGTAATAAAATAGGTGACGTTTGGCACGGCGCACAAACCAGTTTTCTTTATCGTTGTTATCCACAGGCAAAGACCAGCCTGTTTCACGCTCAGTGGTATCCACAGCGTTTTTGAAATCTTGAGCATTTAATTTTGAGGCGAGGCTTTTAAATTCCTGCTTCAAGGTGATTATCGCTTGATCTGTTGTAAGGCTCACGGTTTCTTTCGCCTCCTAATAAGTTTTACCCTTCTAATTAATTTGGGTTTAGGCTCTTCAACCTCCGGCTTGTCACGGTTACCGACTTCAGATTTGCCTACTGAAGTAGCGGTGGTTTTAAAATGTGACATGTCAGGTGTTTTAACCTGCATCTCAGAAGCGTAATCGAAAATTTTTTGGGGTTTTTCGTCACCCATAGGCTTGATAAAAGGGTTGCCTGCATTCATCTCGTCGATTATCTCTTGAGGAAGGGGCGGTTTCAACACCCCCTCCTCATAGATAGTCGCATCGACTCCAGAACCGAATTTAATGGTTCGTATTAATCGAACTGCACTGTTCATAATGATTGCCTCCCTTAGACCGCATTAAGCAGTCGTAGTGGTGGTTGTTGAACTCGATGACGTAGTTGTGGTAGTCGTCGTCGAGGTAAGAGCCTTGCCAGCAACCGGATGAATCGCCACAACGTCTAAGACATACAGAGCGTCACGGTTCTTCAATACGGGCAAACCCTTGTCTTGTACCCGAATCCAAACACCATCGGGATCCCATTCTTCATGACGGTCAGTTTTCTGGCCGTAATGACGGTCAAGCCCAAACGGGGCTTGTTTGTATTCAGCAATTGGCTGACCATCGACGCTGGTGGCCATCATTAGGAACTTATCGTTCGGAATGAAATACCGGGCCATTGTCACATAGTCTTCACCGGCCTTGTAACTCGCAGCCGGAGGTGCCGAGAGTTGAACACGGTTGGTTTCGCTTTCAATCTGCAAAATGTAAGTATCTTCATACGTACCCGCAGAGACATCCCAAAAGCGAATCTTCTCACCGGCAACAAAATCATGGTTGTCATCGACCGTAATCCAAGTGGTGGAACCACCTGTAACCGCAGCCGTCAACCAAGCTCTGACCTCATACATCTCATCATAAATGATGAGATTATCGATATTGAGCAGAGCAGCCAGCACAGTCGGGTTTACCCCGATTAAGTTGTGCAAATTGCCAGAGAATGGATTACCCACACCAACACCAAACTGACTACGGTACAGCAATTGACGGATTGTGGTGTCATTACCCAAATACTTGAGCACATAGCTGTTACACATAGCAACGTTTACATCACCACCGCAGTCCTCCTTGATCTTGCGTTTTCCATCTTGAATATCACTTAAGATATTCTTGCTGCCACCGTCGTTCCAGTTAGCAGCCGAAGCCAGCGTCACACGGTGGTCCGAAGGAACACCGTAATTCACTGTGGCCTTGTAGCCACCCTTGACATCGTAGTTGAAACCGTTGTCAAAGAGCATCTTAGCAAACATCCACTCCTTTCGGCGGTTAGACCTATTAGAGAGCATTGACAATTCTTTGGCCAGCTTCTCTTCGGCACTGTGGTATTCGGCAGTGGTGCCGGGTTTTCTAAGGTTATTGAGGAATTCCTCATCAAAGTACATTTTCTCTTTCCAGAAAGCAGCCTCGGCTCTGTGCTCGGCAATCCCGTGCGGGGCCGTCACTTCGGCAGGGGCACCCGGTGGCACAAACGGTGTCATGCCACGCCCACCTCTCTGAGATTCCCAACGAATTGAACTCGACGGTGAGTTGGAAGAAGAAAACATGTTAATAAAATGCAGATTCGGCGGTGTCTGGAAGGTTTGCATAAAACCCTCTAATACCTCTAACCGCAGAATCGGTATATCTGAAGCACCTTTAGGCATAGGTTTTTCACCTCCTTTATAAGTGAAATTTTATTTGATGTAAAGATACTGCCCAAAAACAGTGGCAGATAAATCTGTTTTGGCGGCACTGTCCATATTAAACAGAACACCGTCATAAAGCACACAGTTACCGATTACCAAACTGGCAACGGCACCAGCAGAGTTAACGCCTGTGCCCGTGTCTTTAGAATGTTCCAAAATACCAACAGCATCGCTGTAGTTGTTAGAAGAATCACCAGCTTCAACCAGAAGATGAGCATACCTTGCAGTGGTGTAAGCCGTACCACCAATTGCAGCGGTAAAAGTGATTTTCGCACGGTGGTTTTCGCTGGTACGATCAATAGCCGTAATTGCACCCTTATTCTCAGCCGCAGTGGTGTCATCATTTAAGATAACATCGTCACCTACCGCAAACTTGTAGCTATCGTCCATCGAGACATAAACAAATTTATCGGTGGTGCCACTATTTGCCACCAAATAAGCACGGGCAGCGTCAACACTGGCTGGGAAGGTCGTGGCCGCATACGGCACGAGTTTTGCGACATTACCCGCCGCTGACTCGTTTAAAGCCATCACAGTACCAGACTTAATCAGGCCATAGCCAGCCTGTATGGTAACAGGCACACGCAAAGCGGCCATGTGGTCTGAGTAAAACAAGCGTCTGTAATCATCTTGAACACCGTGAATTACACCGGGTATGTCCATATTGTATTGATATAAGGTATCTACCATTAAAACTTCACCTCCTTATAGAATGAGATTTTTTTATTCGTCTTCCTTAATTTTTTCACCGGCAAGCTTACGAAGTCTAAGAACCATCTGGTTGTTCTCTTCTTTCACCTCGTCAGCCTTGTTACCATCCAAGTCTTGCTCAGACATGCCGGAACCCATAATTTCGTCCTCAGGCTTGAGGTTTTCTTCCCACAGAGAGATTTTGGCATCAACAGCCTCACCAAAACCCTCACGGTCGAATTTACCATCCTCACCGATGAACTTGTTATGGTTTACAGTGGTTTTTATTTCGGAATGCAGTCTGACCGGTATGATCTCACTTTTTGACAGCCGTTCATTCCACACCTTGTCGGCTACACCAGCGAGTTCCTTTTCAGAGCGTAGAGTATCACTTTCATTCAACTTGGTCATGCCTTCTTCCATCCCATCGATACGCTCATTAAGCTTTTCGATGGCGGCAAGAATCTTGTTGTCTCCACTTTCTTTTTCAGCCAAAGCTGCGCTTTTGCCTGCATCAAGAGCCTGCTGATAAATATCAGGATGCTCTTTTTTCAGTTCCTCTAAATCCATTAACGTTGTCACCTCCTTCTTACGCTTTATAAGTTTAATATCAGCGGTTTCAAGATCATCATCACAATCTGAACAACCCGCCTGCTTCTCAGTAAAGGTGACGGTTTCAAATTCATCTTTACTGAAAGCCGAAGCCTGTGTACGGCTGTCCCAGCCGAAAACACAAACACTAACTTCCTTAAATTCACACTTGCGGAACACCGTACCCGGCCCTTTCAATTTCATACCATTAACTTCCACAGTTTCACCCTCTGGCACTTTCTCGATCACAGAGGGTTTAGCGTAGATACTGGCCTGAAAAGGGAACCCATCTTCAGAATCCCTAATAAACTCCTGAGCCGCTGGTGTACGCAGAAATCTTACATTGTCGGGGGCCACCAGTTTACCATCTTCAATAACAGGCTTGCCCATAACAGCTATTTTACGCCTTGTATCGTGATCTTCAAGCACGGGGTATTTGCTCTCTTTGAATTGTATGCCTTCCAAATCAATACCCAAATCACCCCAGTACCAATGTTTTTTGATGATACCACCTGAATAACCGGTGATTTTAAGTTTCGGTGTTTTCTCTTCACCCTCACCTTCCACAAATTGGGTGATCGCATGACACCCCTGATCTACGAATCTAAGAGCTCCTTTCGGCAGTTTTTCTTCCATTAGACCATCCTCACTTTGTTTTGATTTTTTCTTACATGCTTCAAGCGACGGCCAGTGGCGACACACACAAGATTTAATCCCTGAAGGGTTCGGCGCATGTCTCGCATAGGCAATCGCAGCAATGGCACGTTTTCGGGTGTTTACAGGGTAAGTACCTTTCGGTGCGCCCCCTGAAGGCCCACAAAACGGCCCCTTTTTATACTTACCGGCATTAGAACCACCGGGTTTATCTTTTGGCGCAAACGAGTCTCTTTCTTCTTCAGAAATTCCAAAATGTTCATCATGTTGGATTATATCAAATATTTTTCCATCAGGCAACTCAATAAATTTTGAGTTCGCAATTCTTATCGCTTTGCCCTCACAATCTTTGCCACCTGAAGCCTGACAACTCTTTAAAACCCCGTTGGCTATCGAGGCCCATTTCGCAGATTGAGCAGGGGTCAGCCCCTTTTTGTGTTTCTTTGCATCTGACGCTGACCAAGGCATCTCACTCTCTCCTTTTCTTACGGATCAAATATTTTTTACTCGTTCTTTTCACATCGCTTTTAAGTTCAGGCTCTAAAAACCATCTCTCACAATTGGGGCACGTTTTGTCTTCTTTACAGGTGAATTTTGTGATGGGTAAACAACGTTCCTCCCTATAACCGCACTCTGGGCACTCATACCTGAACATTATTCTTCCTTAGTTAAAATCTTAGAGGGGTTTAAAATCTCGAAGGTACCAACAGATTCCATACCGTCCTTTTTTTTGACC
>WOR8_10003650_pt1 | contig 28002 bp, 24 predicted proteins | sample DeeMarSeWOR38_10_FD_19890 | JGI IMG/M metagenome (IMG submission 19890) | reverse complement strand
TTTTTCCGACGAAGTCGGATTGAATTTCCTCATTTTCTTCTGGAAAATGAGGAACAAAAAAACAAAAAAATCCTGTTAATCCTGTCTGATTAAAAAATAAAAATTAGAATCCATTCCATTTTAGAATTATGCGGGAATCTAAAGCGTTGTAAATAAATCAGCTAAATGAATAAGAAATTACAAAACAACATCCTGCTCGAAGTCGAAGGGCTAAAGACCTGGTTTCCGATCCGGCGGGGCATCTGGGCCCACACCGTCGGATATGTCAAAGCGGTCGACGGGGTTTCGCTGCATATCAATCGGGGAGAAACCCTGGGCCTGGTGGGAGAATCCGGCAGCGGGAAAACAACCCTGGGCCGGACGCTGCTGGGTTTGGAAAAAGCCTATGGCGGGCGCGCTGTTTTTGATGGGCGGGATTTGCTGTCGGCCAACCGACGGGAAATGCGGGAATTACGGCGCCGGATTCAAATTATATTTCAGGATCCCCTTTCCTCCTTGAATCCGCGTATGAACGTCCTGGACATTGTTACCGAGGGACTGGTTGAATTCGGGCTTCTGGAAGGCAGCAGGGAAGAACATGCCACCAGATTGATGCATGATGTCGGTCTGGAAGAGGGCGCCCTTTATCGGTTTCCTCACGAGTTTTCCGGCGGCCAGCGTCAACGGATCAATATCGCCCGGGCCATATCCATGAAACCCGACTTCATTGTCTGCGATGAACCGGTCAGCGCCCTGGATGTGTCCGTTCAGGCGCAGGTGATCAACGTGCTCGAGGATTTGCGGGACAAATATAACTTATCCTACCTGTTCATTTCCCATGATTTAAGTGTCGTCAGCCACATCGCCGACCGGGTTGCCGTGATGTACGGCGGCAAAATCGTCGAGCAGGGTCCCACCAGGGCCATCATCGACAACCCCCGGGAACCTTACACCAGAGAGTTGATCGCAGCTGTGCCGGTTCCAGGGGGAATACATGAATAACCCGAAAAGCGAGATTATGCCCCAAAGTTTGAGAAGTCTTGTGATATACGTTTGATATCAATAAAATTGCCAAAGTTGTGGTACTCTCATCACTAAGGGCTGATATTTGGTTTACCGTCATGATATCCCAAGTTCTTCTCTAACAAAATTTCAGTTTATTTAATCCAATCTACATTCTCCAAAAATTCATATTTCATCATCACATCTAAAAAATTTTCAGTCTTTCCAGATTTCGCCATCAGGCACGATATGTAAACAAAATGAAGACTCAGAAAAGTGTGTATTTGTCATTACCTAATCTGAAAAATTATATGATTTAATTAAAACACGGATTAATATAAATTGGGGCACGTGTAGCGGATCTTTTCATTTATTGGATTTTATTAGTCTGATCTTCGATTTCCTTTAATCGCTGTGTAAGTTCTTTTTGGGACCGCATTAAAGCTGTAGGCGTGAAAAACCATGACCGACAATACTTGGCCAGGTGGTTATAAAGCTCATTTGCATTCAAACCTTGTCTCTTTTTTTCAGTCCAGAACCCGATTTTAGAATAGCGCCACAGTTTGTCAGCATCCCTGACCAATTTTTCCTCCAGACTGTTAGCAATATTGCCAGAGTCATGTCGTTTAATAATAGCAATGATTTTCTCGATCAGAAAGGGATCAAACTCTAGGTTTGCTAATATGTTTTGTGCGATGGTAGCCCCCTGCAATTCATGGATTCGATTGAGTCGAACTGCCTCCTTGCCTTCTGCGTGTACGCCATAGGCTAAATCCAACTCGTGTGGCTCCAGGCAAGACCAGCCAACATCATGCAAAATGACCGCCGGCTCTATGATTTTATGATTGCCGCCTTCATGTTTAATTAGCTTAAGCGCATATTGATGTGATACTTCGGCGTGTAGCTTGTCGCCCCTGGCCCTCAGATATGGTTCAGCCATTTGAAATAACTGATGGATAATTTCCGACCACTCCATGATTGTGCTCATCACTATAGATCCAACCGCCCGCAAAATGGCTGTTCATTGGATTGATACGAAAGGCAGAGAATAAAGCTGTTAAAACTTTGCAGTTAGGTGTTCTTCTCAAATTCAATTGGCTTTTGTAGGAAAGGCCTGATCTATTTCCAAACTTCCCGCATGGGTATTTTTCTTCCATAACCAAATACATCGTCCATCCACAGATACATTTGATCGAACTGGGGGATATTTTTTACATACCACCTGACAAAGCTGTGAAATCGGGTATCCGGTTTGTTGAAAACGCATACCCGGATGCAATTGGCGCAATCGCCCTTATTCCGAACCCAGAATTGGAAGCATTTTTCAGGATTGATATACCATTTGTAAATCCCGTGATTATTGGATATCGTGGGGCCCTCCTTGGTTGGTCTATCAAAACTGATGGCTTGTCCCGGGCATGCCTTGGCACACTTTCGGCAAACTTCGCACATCTTTTTGACGCCAATTTCAATGGGTTCATCCGGTACCAGCGGCAAATTGGTGAGTACTTTGCTAATCCGTACCCGTGGACCGAAACGGGGTGCGATTAAAAGGCCATGGCGTCCAAGTTCACCCAGACCGGCGTCGACGGCCATCGGAATGGATAGCGCCGTGTCATTGCCGCTGGGAATAGCATCATAGCCCAAATCTCTAATAAAATGGGACACAGAAGAGGCCGTGTAGGCCATCATAGAATAACCCCGGCCCGTCGCGGCATTCTCACCATAAGCCGGTGCAGTCCGCATTAAAGTGTAGTCCATCTCGTGAAGTATGACAATGGCGTGTTCAAAGGAATCGGGGATATCATCTATGGCGGAATGATCGAGGGTGCGGGGATCAAAACGATGGGAGTAGATCCGGCGTCGATCCACCTTGCAGATCCCAACCGATGACGCACCCATGTAGATTGCCGCCTTTTTTACAATGCGCGTCATCTCCACCGGGTCTGAAACAACCCACTTTTGCCCCGGCGGTATACGGTCTCGGGCTGCAATATCGGCCGCATCCGGGTACCATTCATACAGGCCCTCATTGCCGACCATGTTGCCAAATCCCCACCATCTCTCCAGATACCAGGAGCCCATGGCAAAGGCCCAATCCAGAAGGCTATAGCCTTCATAATTCTTGAAGTTACGTACCCCATAATGTTTTCGGCCCATCGCCAATATATCAGCATCGGACCATTCAGGATCCCTCGGCCTGGAGAACATGGTATTTCTTTGATCAAATCGCCCAGCTTCTCCCGAGCCTATTTTCCGGGTGTACTTTTTCATAAGTTTTTTTTCATCTGAATTGCACTTAGCATCGGCTAAGGCCGCATGAGCCATCTGTTTGGCTTCGGGTGTAAATAGCCAATCATCTATCATTGTATCAAGCCATTTCATGTAGCTATCGCAATGATGGTCGGCAAGACAATCTCTTCATCTGCCCGGGCTTAAAACGCCAACAAACGGCGGGCAAAATCATAGGATAAGGATACGTGGATATCGTTCTGACGAGTGTCCAGGTAAGGTGCAGCCTTCCTGTGGATTTCGCCGTAAATAGAATCGGATAGAGTTTTTATTTCCAAATATTCTCCTTTTTTCATAGCCGACGTTCATATTTTGCCGGGTGTCCGTATATACTTAGGTTCTTTAAGGGTCTCTGCGTAAGCCGCTTTCAACGCTATTGACAACTCCAAGCTTCCTTTGATTGCCGTCTGCTCCAGTTTTTTATTCCAGGAATGCAGACTTTTAATTAATTTTAGGACAGGCTTTAGTTCCTGGAGATAAATTTTGGCAGGCTCGCTTTCCCCCCTGATCGACCGTGCAACAGAATCCGCGGCCATTAAGCCGCTTTTAAGAGCGGCGCCAATTCCCTCAAAGGTTATGGGAAACAGCAGTCCGGCGGCATCTCCTATCAGCAAAATATTTCCTTTGGCCGGGGAGAAGGAGCCTGAAATCAAGGCTTCATGCAGTCGTGGTATTAAACAGCCGTCTTTCCAGAGTGGTTTGTTATTGGGGTTGAAACCATACCGCGCTAAAATTTGATTGATCTCGCCCCTGAGCTCTTTTATGCCGCTGCCCTCAATCAAAAAGCAGCCATCTTTGTGATTAAGACCGAAGCGGGGACGCGAACGACGTTTCGGAAAAAACCAGTGGAAGTAGTCCCTTTCCAGATCCAGTGCTCCGTCATAGCACTCCCGCACAGGCACTGAATATTGAACTTTTAGCATGGGAAATGCGGATTTCCTGACAACCGAAGCACTGCCATCAGCTCCGATGACGAATCTTGATTTAAGCTCATTTCGCGTCTTTGCCTGTTTCATCATAACGGTGCAGGCGCCGGCTGTTTGATTCACCCGAACTACCTTGGCTCCATCCCATAATTCGACACCCTGATCCTGTACCATCTCAATCATCCAGTAATCCAGATCTTTTCTCCAGGCCAGCGGTGTTCGGCAGTCAATAGTTTGCGGTGCAATGCCGGGAACATGGATCTTATGTCCTGCAAGATAAGGGGGATTGACCAACACCTTCTGCGGAATGGAACCAAATTCCTGTTCAATAATATTATTTGCCCACGGTCCCATGACCATTCCGGAGCAAACTTTATCTCGGGGAAAGCATTTCCGTTCGAGCAGGAGGGTTCGCAAACCCATCCGAGTGCATTTCTGGGCGGCAACGGCGCCTCCGGGTCCGCCGCCGACGACAATGACGTCATACATAAACCAATTTCCTCAACTCTTACAATTCAGAACTGATGATTTGTAAAAACGCCTTAGCCGGAGGCGGTAGATCCGCCCTTTTGGCAAAAACAATATCGGTCTGAACCCATATGGGTCCCTCTTGGATATCCAATGGTTTGAGCAATCCCATTTTGGCTTCGAGTTCGATTTCCGGTTTGTAGAGAAATGAAATTCCGCGTTCCTTGATAATGTATTCTTTGATAAATTCGACACTCCCGGCTTCCACCAAGACCGATGGTTTCACATTGTGGGATGCCAGCAACGATAAAATAGCATGCCGGGAGCCCGAACCACTTTCGCGTATAATAATCGGCTCGTTTTTGATCTCAGTAAGGGAAACCGTCGACTCGGCTGCAAACCGATGGTTGGGCGAGATCACCACACAAAATTCCTCTTTGGTATAAGGAACGACTTTTAACTTGTCCAGATTGGGTAACCGACCAATGATACCCAGATCATATTTGAAAGTTGCAATACTGTCGGCTATTTCCTGTGAGCTACCGACTTTTAAAAAAACCCTTACATTTGGAAAACTCTGTTGAAATCTGGACAGCAGACCCGGCATCAGATGCCGGGCAAAGCTACGGGTGGTTCCGATGGTAAGGGTGCCCTTGGTTAAATCTCCGTAGCTTTTGAGAACATACTCCATCTCATCCACTATTTTGAACATGCGCTTGGCATACCCGTAAAGCACTTTACCCACATCAGTCAGTATCAACTCCTTGCCAATCTTGCGAAATAGTTTCACTTTGAGTTGATTCTCGAACGCTTTGATCTGCATGGTCACAGCAGGCTGGGTGACATGAAGGGCTTCAGCCGCTCTGGTGATACTTTTTTCCCTTGCGGCCAGATAAAACGCCCTAAGCTGGTTTAGATTGATATGCATGAGTGGGGCTCACAGTTTGTATAAGAAAATCTTATAGTGATATAAAATTAATTGGTTTGACATGTCAATCTAAAAAAATTATCGCTAATCATTACAATCGATTTAAAGAAATAATTTCTATTCACCAGACTATCCGCATAGGGAGGAAGAGGAGATGGCTGAATACGATGGAATAATCATAGGTGCCGGCCCTAATGGTTTGCTTACGGCGTCATATCTCGCAAAAGCGGGTCTGAAGATTCTGCTGCTGGAACGAAGATTTGAAATGGGAGGAGGACTGTGTTCCGAACAAATAACGATTCCCAGTTTCATCCACAATACCCACGCCATCTATATGCCGATGGTGGACTATGCTCCTTTTTTTCAGGATTTCAAACACGAAATGGCGGAAGTCTTTGACCTGAAATTCATCTTTCCCGATCCTGTCATGACATTGACTCTCAAAGATGGTCGCACCTTATCGGTTTATCAGGATGTCGAGCGCACCGCCAAATCGATTGCGCAGTTTTCGGAAAAAGATGCGCGCACCTATGTAAACGCCGCCGCTAAATTCAAAGAATATATGGATATTTTTATCGCACCGGCCACCTACTATCCACCGCATCCAGCCATGGAAGCCATGACCAAAATGAAATCCCATGAGATCGGGCGTGATCTTCAAGCGTTGCAGCCCATGTCTCCCAAGGCAATTGTAGAAGAGCTTTTTGAAAACGAACATGTCCGCACACTGTTTCTCTATGCTTCCTGTATGTGGGGTCTGGATTACGATCTGGAGGGATTAGGCTTTCTGGTTCCCTTATATTTTAACCGGGCAGCCAACTATCGCCTGGTGGTTGGGGGTAGTCACCACCTGGCCCACGTGATGAGCAAGCTGCTCTACAAAAACGGCGGAATGATCATCGGTCCCAAACCGGTTAGTAAAATCGTGATCGAAAACGGCAGCGCCAAGGGTGTAGAAACCGAGGACGGTTATTATTACGAGGCCAACAAGTTTATCGTCAGCAGTCTAAATCCCCATCAGACATTCCTGGAACTGGTGGGCGAGGAGCACCTGGAATCAGATTTTGCAACGCGCATCAAAGATTGGAAGTGGGAAAAGACCAGTTTTTTTCATGTTCATCTGGCTCTAAGTGAATCACCACAATTTAAAGCAGCTGAAAAAAACCCGGATCTGGCCAAAACATTTATTCATCTCTTCGGCTATGACTCCTATCAAGAGCTGATCGACCATTATGATGCCATCCGTAACGGTGAACTGCGGGATTCAGGTTTCAATAGCTGCTTCCCAACCCTGCATGACCCTTCGCAAGCGCCGTCCGGCAAACACACTGGATTGATATCGAATCACGCACCATACAATCTATCCGATGGCGGTGCCGAACAATGGTATGACATCCGTGACGAAATCGCAGATCAATGTTTGAACAAATTGAGAGCCTATGTACCCAACATCGATGAAAACAGAATCATGTGGCGTTACATCACGACCCCAAAGGATATACATAATAAGTTTGTCGACATGCGGCAGGGCTCTTACAAGCAAGGCGCCTATCTGCCCCTCCAAATGGGTTATTTGCGTCCCAACGAACTCTGTGCCGAGTACGCCACCCCCATCAAAGATTTATATATATGCGGCGCCTGCACTTATCCGGGCGGCACCATTCTAATGGCCAACGGTTACAACGCGGCCAATCGGATTGCCAACGACTACGGTATCGAGAAATGGTGGCAAAAACCAAAATCCATTGCTAGAGCCGAGGAGCTTGGCCTCCTTTAGGAGTTTTACATCATGAAAGTCCAGTCTACCGGCCTGGGCAAAACAGTCATGTTGGCCCAATTTAAAGAGCTTTTCAGTACCGAATTCGACAACCAGCAGGCTTTACAATTAACCATGGAGTCGACCGAACCGCTGCACTGGACGATCAAAGTCTATATGGAACCCGGGGATCTGCGCCAGGCGATTGTCATGGGACTCAAGCCTTCCGTGCTGTGGAAGGCGCTACTGGCGGTTGTCACGGGTCGATTTTCATTATTCAAAAAAATCCGATCAGAGACTGTCGAACCCTCCACCGAAGCCGGAGAGCAAACGGCCGAATCATCCGGTGGTTCCGTGGAACCTAAGTCCGCGGCATCTTCCAGTCCACTGTCAGGTCTCAAGGAATCCGCAGACAGCAGCGAATCCTCGAGTCCGTTATCAAAACTAAAAGGATAGCCGCTGGTTAAGAATAGAATATAAATCCACTGATTATAGTTCCGAATTCATAATTAATAGCTAATGCAAAATGATTACCGGTGAAAGGAGCAACGATTATGGCCGACATGAGCTTTGACGCCGTTGTCGTCGGGGGAGGACATCACGCCACTATTATTGCCAACTATTTACAAAACGCCGGGCTTGAAACAGGTGTTTTTGAACGGCTACAAGAGGTTGGCGGAGGAGCATGCGGAGATGAGCTGCCGGCTCCGGCTTTTCTGCAAAATCCCTGTGCACATTTTACCCGCATGTTCGGTAATCCCGCCTATCATGATTTTAATCTCAGAAAATTCGGGTTGCATTATGTTTTTCCGGAAGGCAACGAGGCCATGGTTTTTCCGGATGAGACTTGTTTTGTCGGGTACACGGCGTTTCCAGTGGTGGATCCCGAAACCGGCAAAGAGGGATTTTCCAACGGAAATTTCACCAAAACCTATAATGAAATAGCTCGCTTTTCGAAAAAAGACGCGGACATGTATGAATGGATAACCGAGCGCTACGAAAAGAGCTGGCGCATGGCATTCCGCAAATATCGCTACAGCCCGCCGACGCCGTGGGGCGTCCCTAATCCGCTGGAAGAATTATTCACCGATGATAAATACGGCTTTGATCCGGTCTGGCACTACATGAACGGCATCCAGGTGGCGCGGGATCTTTTTGAAAGCACCGAAATGCGGGTTCTTTTTATGCGGGCAATTGCAACTTCTTCGGGCTCTTTTCCGGTGGATGCCATGGGAGTTTATCAGGTCATCCATATGCTGGGATTGGTGCTTTCTTTGGAATCAGCCTCGATTGTATCCGGAGGGACCCACGCCATCACCCATGCCTTGCAGCGGTCATTCAGCTCAATGGGAGGTCAGTTTTTTGTTGAAAGTGAAGTCGACAAAGTTCTCCTGGACGGCGATCGGGCTGTGGGGATCAAGCTGGTCAACGGGGCTGAGATAGAGGCTCGCAAGCTGGTGGTCAGTGACCTCGGCGTGCCACAAACCATGCTGCGCATGCTCCGCGATACCAAGCTGGCCGATCGACTTGTACACCGCATCAAAAACATTGATTACGATAGGGCCCAGATATTCTGGGGCAATGTCGCCCTGCATGAACTGCCCGATTATAAGGCCAAGAGTTTCAATCCCGATCTGGGAGATCAACCGCGACTCTACATGGGGCCCAAAGATGAGGACTATATGTCCTATAATTATATGTCCGAAATCTTTATGCAGGGGTACCCCAGTCCGGGGAAAATGTTTCTGCTTGCTGCCCCGGACAGTATCTGGGACAAAAATCGAGCACCCGAAGGCAAGCACACGATCCTGCTGGAAGAATTTGCCGCACCCCTGCGTTTTTTCTCCGAGAGAGAGTGGCTGAAGATGAAACGGGAAATTGTGGACCACATGCTCAACGACTGGCAGATTTATGCCCCCAATATGACCTGGGACAACGTGATTGCCCATAACATCCAGACCCCCCTGGATGTGTCCTACCGTCATCCGGACATGAAGGAAGGTGGCTGGGCGGAAGGTGCCATGATGCTCTCGATGCATGACCGCTTTCGACCGGTTCCGGAAATTGCCAATTACCGCATCCCGAATGTAAAGAATATGTACATTTGCTCCTCCAATCTGCATTCCTGCGGCGGAATCGGTCGCGGCAGTTCCTACAATTGTTTTAAAAAAATCGTTAAAGATTTTAATCTGCCCAAGATCTGGGAGGAAAAAGGCCGGGAATATTGAGAAGCGGGAAGTCGGAATGCGGAAGTCGTAAGTGGGAATTAGGATCAAATCCTTTTGAAAAGGCTACAATCAAACACGTCGTGACAAGAGGTTATCATGCGCCTGAGAGATAAAGTCGCCATTGTGACCGGCGGCGCCAAGGGTTTGGGCCGGGCATTTGCCGTCACAATGGCCGCCGAAGGTGCCCGGGTTATGGTTGTGACCCGCAAGGATCTGGACAATCTTAAGGAAACCGTCAGGCAAATCGAGGATCACGGTGGACAGGCCGCCTTCTTTCAAGCGGATGTTTCCAAAGAAGCGGATACACTGGCCATGGCCGAGGAAACCATCAAGGTTTTCGGCCGGATCGACATTCTGGTCAACAATGCCGCCGTCTATGACGGCATAACGCGCAAGCCTTTTTATGAAATCGACCTGACCGAATGGGATCTGGTAATGGCGGTTAATGTCAAAGGTGCCTTTTTGACGGCCAGAGCGGTCTTTCCCAGCATGAAGAGGCAAGGTTACGGTAAAATTGTCAATCTGGCCTCCGAGGTCTTCTTTACCGGCTCCCATGGATTTGCCCATTATGTATCTTCCAAGGGCGGGATTATTGGCCTTACCCGGGCTTTGGCGGTTGAATTGGGCCCGTACAATATCTGCATCAATTGCGTGGCGCCCGGCTTTACGGACACCGAAGCCAGCAGAGGTCTGGCCGACGTAGATAAGTATGATACGTCCAAAACACCGCTTCGCCGGCTTGAGAAGCCGGAGGATTTAACGGGTGCCGCCGTTTTTCTGGCTTCAGCTGAAAGCGATTTCATAACCGGCCAAACCCTGCTGGTGGACGGCGGACGGGCCATGCACTGACAATAGGTCCAAGAAAAAAGGCACAGGACTCGCGAAACTGACGAAAACCTTTTGTTGCCCTGTACCGCGGGCCTCACACATGGTGACACCATGACCGTAAAATTCATTCAATACTGGGATGTGCTTTCCGAGAGGGGGGACGAATTTAGCAAATTTATAGCGAAGAACTACATCCCCGAAATCAATGAAACAGGATACCTCAAAATTGTCGGTTCCTGGCATGTCGCCTCGGGCGAGGGGCCCTACTTCATCATGGAAGGCGTGGCGGACTCGGTAAAAGATGTCCATGGTCTGCTGCAGCTGGATGAATTCAAGAAACTCAGTCACCTTTTGCATTTCTTGATCACAAACTACAAAAGCAAGCTTCTCGTCCCCGCCGGCCCCATCGAGGGGGTCGTTCCCGAAGATAAAAATTATCGTTTCAACCATCACTATAATGTCATCTACGATAAAATTGATGACTATATTGCGTTTATGAAAGACGAGCACCTTCCCATCATGGAGGAGCTGGGTGTCAAAATGATCGGCGCCTGGTATGTGGCCATCGGCCCAGGCCCCAATATGGTCGTTGAGGGCGCCTGTCCCGGCGTTAAACTCATTATGGACGCCATCGGCAGTGAGCGCTATCGTCGACTCACGGAGAAGCTGCTGACAATGGTCGACGGATTCGGCAGCAAGATTATGGTTGATTCCGGAGTCCTGCATTGAAGGAGAAAAAATGCCAGTCAAACTGGTTCAATACTGGAATATTCTGCATGCCGCCAAATCGGATTTCGATGCCTATTTCACCCAGGAATATGTGCCCCGCATCAACGAAACCGGTTTCATGAAGATGGTTGGCTCCTGGCATGTCGCCTCAGGTGAAGGTCCTTATTTCATCACCGAAGGTATTGCTGCAACCGTAACCGACGTGGAAAGTCTGATCATGGCGCCGATCTTCCTCGATCTTCGTAACCGCCTTTTGCAGCTTGTACGGGATTACCAGTCCAAACTCCTGGTCCCGGTTGAATCGATGGATCCCGACATACCGGAGGTGGAGCACGGATATAAATTTAACCAGCACTTTAATATCAATCCTGCAGATTTTTATGCTTTTCTGGCCTTTGAAGAGCAGGTTCACCTTCCGCAAATGAAACACTTTGGCCTTACGCTCGTAGGTGGGTGGAATGTAGCGGTGGGCGCCACCCCATATATCATAGATGAAACACGGGCCGATAATCTGGCAACGATCGGTGAAATGCTGGAAAACCCGGCCTACCAGCAGTTGACCTTGAAACTGCTCCAGTTAGTCTCCAATTACGGCTGTAAAATTCTCGTACCTTCCGGACATATCAACAGCTGACCGCGGCCGTTAAGCAATATAGGTGTATGGGCGAATTAACACGCACAACTGGCAGCGTTTGAAACCTGCACAGGAGACCCATGAGCACACTCACCGGTAAGCTTCTCAGGATTAAGCTCAACGACGCCACCTACGGGGAAGAAGAAATTCCCCAGCGCCACACCACCCGCTTCATTTCAGCCAGGGGAGTGGGCGCGATTTATCTCTACGACGAGCTGGCGCCTGGTGTAGATCCGCTTTCCCCCGCAAACAAACTGCTGCTGCTAATCGGAGCCCTGGGCGGCACCGGTCTTCAGGGATTTTCAAAATGGGCAGTGATGTCTAAAAGCCCTTTGACCGGTACCATTTTCCGCTCCATCTCGGGTGGAAATTTCGGGGTGTGGATGAAACATGCCGGATACGACCTTATCATCCTGGAAGGCAAGGCAGCGGCCCCGATGTATATTCACATTGACACAAGCGGCGTCCATTTTCTGGATGCGTCCGATCTCTGGGGACTGGACTACCGCCAGTTGCAGGCGCAGCTGAGAGAAAAACACGGCGACCGCACCGAATCGGCCAGCATTGGCCCCGCAGGTGAAAACCTGATCCGCTATGCGGTCATCCACTCCGGCGAACGCACGGCTTCCCGTGGCGGCATGGGAACAGTGATGGGCTCCAAGAACCTGAAGGCCGTGTCGATCAATGTCCCGACTAAAAAACCGTCCCCGTTTGACCCCGCAGCCTATAAGGAGTTGATCAAAATCCAGGTAGGCATTTTAAAGGAGCACCCTCGTAAACAGACCATGACAACTCTGGGAACACCGTACATCACCAAAATCGTGAACATGATGGGAATTCTGCCCACAAAAAACTACCAGGAAGGGAGCATCGCAACCATCGAGGACTTATCCGGAGACCAATTCTTGAAATTAAAAAAAGCCCGAGCCGGGTGTTATTCCTGTATGACCCGCTGCGGCGGTATGCGAGAGGTCATGCAAGGACCTTTCGGGGGCTCCCAGATCGACGGTCCGGAGTACGAAACCATTTTTGCATTCGGCCCGCTGGTTGGTCTCTCCGACCGGCAGTTCGTCATCGATGCCAACGCCCTATGCGACGCTTACGGTATCGATACGATCAGTACGGGGGTTTGTATTGCCTTTGCCTGCGAATTGTTCGCCCGGGGCATTATTTCATCTGCCGATGCCGACGGTCTGAAACTCACCTGGGGCAATCAAGAGGCGCTTTTTTCTTTGATTGAAAAAATCGGCAAAAAGCCATGCATATCAAAGGATTGGAGCTTCCGGGATATGAGCCGCGCGGCGTCAAGGGCTATGCCCTCAGCATGGCCACTTCAAACATCGGCGGCAGCCACATGTACGGCCGTCCCCGGGAGGAATTTTCAGGCCAGGCAGATCCTCTGGTTGAAACCGGCAAAGGCGATTTAATTGCCCGGGTACAAAAGGAGCAGGCCCTCGAGGATTCCCTTATCGCCTGCACCTTCGGCAATACGGGATTGGACGCCGCCATGTATGCCCGGCTACTGCTGGCCGCCACAGGCATCAACGATTTCGGGAATGACGCGAATTTGCTTGATATCGGAGAACGCATCGTCTGTATCGAGAGGTGTTTCAACGTCCGCGAGGGATTCGATCGCAAAGACGACACCCTGCCCAAACGCATGCGCCAAGAACCCCTGCAGCAGGCCGGACCAGCCACCAATCAGATGGTCAGCCATCTGGAGCATTTGCTGGACGAATATTACCAGGCCCTCGGTTACACTGCCGACGGCATACCCGGCATCAAGCGGCTGCAAGAACTGGATCTGCCTGAGGCAGTTGAAGATATAAAAACACACACACCACCCAGCGATTCGATATCGCCGGGCAGAAACGATCAGTCATAGCTGCACCGGCATCTTTCAGGGGTTTTAGCAAATCCTATGCCCCGGAAACGTTTGGAATCTTTTTCCGATCACATGCCGGTAGCCGGCAATTTAAATGTGTCAACTCACAGAAAGGAGGTTAACATGAAAATGTATGATGTTGTCCCCGGTTTGGAGTTCGACCCCGAAAGGGATTTCGAACAATCACCGGCCTGGTTTTTGGACGGCACCCATTCCGTGCCGCCGTGGACGCCGATGTTCGGTTGGTTCTGGATAAATTTCTGTCGACACGGTATGCAGTACGGGGCCGAGAAATTGAGCCTGCCGACGGTAAAAGGCTGGGACTGGCGATTTATGAATGGAGGGGGTTATTTGACCCTGCTCCTGGTAAAATCGGAAGAGGAAAAGCAGCGCAGAGAGGAACGGTTTCGCAAGGCAATTTTGCCTTTCATACAGGATTATGACGGTTTGTGGAACGGTTTTGTCGATGAGATTTTAGGCCGCTATAAGAGCCTCAAAGCCCTTAATCTGGATGAAGCCACCAACATAGAACTGCTGGACAATTTTGAAGAAACCATAAACACCTGCCGCCGCATGTGGGAAATTCACATGTATATGATGTACGGTACCTACACGGCCTATATTCTTTTTGAAAACATGTGTCGGGAGCTGGCCGCTATCGATGACACTTCCCCGCTTTTCCACAATCTGGTCTCCGGCTTTGACAACAAGGTCTTCCAGGTCGATCGGCGCCTGTGGGAATGTTCCAAGCGGGCCCAGAAAGATGGGCTGGCGGATGTATTCCTCCAAAATGAGCCCACCGATATCGCGACTGCGCTTGCCTCAACGGAAAAGGGCAAAGCATTTCTGAAGGATTTTATGGATTTTATGAATGAAGATGGCTGGCGTATGCAACGTATGTCGGAAATAAATCTGCCCACCTGGGTGGAGGACCCCACCCCGGCCCTCGGGAACGTCAAACAGTTTCTCTTAAAAGGCGGGAGTTTTAATCTCGACGAGGAGCGTAAACAGATTGCGGAACAACGGGAAGCAGCCGAAAAAGATGTGCTCGCCAAAGTTCCCCAGGAGCAACGGGGTTGGTTCGAGCAATTGATGCGGCTGGCCCAAAAAAGTGGTGTTTTCAGCGAAGAACACGACCATTACCTAGATCTGTATACCCATGCTATGATGCGGCGCAGCGCCCTTGGCCTGGGTAAACGGTGGACCCAGGAAGGGACTATCGATGATCCTGAAGACATGTTTTTCTTAATACCCGACGAGGTCCGGCGGGCCGGAATCAATCCCGACCAGTTTGACCTGCGCTACATCGTAGAGCGCCGCAAGGCGGAGTGGGAAGAATGGCAAAAGACGCCCAATCCGCCTGCGATGTTAAAGGAAGGATTCGATCTGGATCAGGCCATGGGCGTATTGGTACAGTCCAATGATCCCATTGCCCTCAAGGTGGTTGTCGGCGCCATGCCGGAGGTGCGCCCTGAACTCAAAGCCGATCTTTACGGAACCTGCGGGTCTCCCGGCATGGCCGAAGGTCCAGCGCGGGTTATCATGACCGAAGATGAACTTCACCTGGTAGAGGAGGGGGACATCCTGGTGGCGGCCACCACATCGCCCAGCTGGACGCCCATTTTCTCCATGATCAAGGGGGTGATCGTGGATCGTGGCGCCAGTCTTTCCCATGCCGCCATTGTCGGCCGGGAGTACGGTATCCCGGTGGTCATGAACGTCTTCGAAGGCACCCAGAAGATCAAATCCGGCCAAAGGGTTAAAGTGGATGCCAATCTAGGGACCGTTTACATTCTGGATAAATAACAGTTAACCCACGGAGAGGAGAGCCCCCTGAAGACAATAGCGGGGCTCTCATTTCCGTTAGAAAAAGGAAACGTCACCATGGCAGGAAAATGGATCTACTGGTTCGATGAGCTGCGCAGCGAACACAATGACATGGTGGGGAAAAAATGCGCCAATCTTGGAGAAATGGTTCATCTGGGCATGCGGGTCCCACCGGGATTTGCGATATCGGTCGACGGTTATGAACAATTCATGGAAGCGACCGGTGCGGGCGCAGATATACGGGAATATGTGCAGCAATACCAGGATGAATTAGTAAACAAAGTTGAAAAGCAAATAGAAGCCAGCCGCTTTATCCGGGGCCTCATTGAGTCCAAGCCGATGCCCGTTGATATGGCGCAGGAACTCTGGAACCATTATGGTCGGTTGTGTGAGCAAACCGGCTGTGAAGATGTACCGGTGGCCACTCGCTCCAGCGGGGCAATCAGTATGCCGGGCCAAATGGAAACCTATTTGAACGTGCGCGGAAAAAAAGACCTCGTCGAAAAGGTGATCCGGGTATGGGGTAGTGCCTTTACAACCCGGGCCATTGCCTTTCGCCTGGAAAGCGGCATGGAGCTGGACAAAGCTCCCATAGGGGTGGCAGTATTGAAAATGATCAACGCCCGCTGTGCCGGAGTCACGCTGACGGTGCTGCCCACCACCGGGGATTTGTCTAAAATCGTCCTCGAGGGCAACTGGGGCCTTGGCGAAAGCGTTGTCAGCGGTGAAATTACCCCGGACAGCTTTATTGTTGACAAACAAAGCGGTGAAATTCAAAGTACCATTGGCGCCAAAACCAAGATGGTCGTTTACAAGGATGCCGGCACCCGCATGGTTAAAGTTCCTGCGGATATGCAGAGCCGTGCTTGTCTTTCCAAGGAAGAAATTGAAGAAATCGCACGCATTGCCAAAATGGTTGAAACGCATTTTGACACCCCTCAGGACATGGAGTGGGTCTTTGATATGGACCAGCCCTTTCCGGACAACCTCTACTGGGTTCAAACCAGGCCGGCAAAATTTACCAAGCAAAAGGAAAGCGAAGATGAATACCTGGCAGATCTCATGACGCGGGTGTTTAAGATGTAAGGGATCGGGAATGACGAATGATGAATGTAGATTTAAGGATGTCGCTTCGCTCCATCCTTTTCATATAGCTAATTAATACTATCGATAGAAATCCTTAATTCGTCGTTCAACAATCGATAATCGTCATTCCAAAGGGAGGTAGCAGATGACCATACTTTTCGCTCAAAGTTGGGACGTCCGTCCCGGTAAATACGACGAATATTCACCCTTTATCACCAACGAATACAATCCCACTCTTGAGAAGCTTGGGCTTAAGCTTTTAGGGGGGTATTATGTCGCTGTTGGTGAGGGTCCACGAATTATGGCGGTGGCCACAGTGGAGAAAGAGGGTGACCTCATGAAGGCCCTTAGAACCAGCGAGTACAGGATTTTAATGAATAAATTGTCGCAGTTGGTAATCAACTATGCCAACAGGGTGTGGGTTCCAAGCGGTCGGATACAGAAAGAACCTTATCGTATCCAGACCGGAGCTTGGAAGTTCAACCAATATTACAACGTCATCCCTGATATGGGGGATGCACATTATCATTTTGTTAAAGAAGAGTGCCTCCCGGGGATGAAAGCCCTTGGGGTTCCAATAACAGGCGGATGGCGCCTGGCCATCGGTTCCGGCCCTCGTATATTGGCTGAGTCTACCGGCCGCAACATCGAAGATATCGCCAAGGCGATCAATACATCGGAATTCAGGCGGATGGTTCGAACCTTGAAGAAAAATTATGCCTTGGACTACAGCAGCAAGATTTTAGCTCCCACCGGTCGGATCGAAATACCTTTTCTGATGAAAGAAATGATGAAGGGCTTTTGATTGGAAAAGAAAAAATATGTTGCTCCACCCAGATTGCATCCCTTGCATACTACAGATGGCGATTTCTTGTATTAACAGGCTGGGATTAGATAAGACCTCAATCAAAGAACTCTACGCCGAAATATTAGAAATCCCGTCATTGCGCTGCCTGTTTTGGGATACTACCAGCGCAGAAGTCATCGAGAATGTTTGGCGCAAAATCGTTACGAAAATAGGCACCTCTGATCCTTTTTCTTCTGAAAAGGCAGATCAGAATAAAAAAATAACGGAACTGTATCCTTTTCTGGAAGAAATGCTGGATAAATCTGAAGATCCTCTCTGTTTAGCCGTTAAGCTGGCCATCTTGGGCAATTCTCTTGATTTTATGGTAGCTGATACTTCGTTGGCAATTGAAAATTCAACCAGCGATCGTGTGAAGGTGCCCCTGCCGGGCGATAACTACATACAGTTTCAGCAACAGATAAAGGTAAGCAAGCACATAACATACTTCGGAGATAATGCCGGAGAAATTGTGTTCGATAAGTTACTCATTGAGACAATCAAGAAAATACATTCACCCGAGATCGTCTATGTGGTCAGAAGTACACCGACGCTTAATGATGCGACGTTGGCGGAGGCGCGCTCGGTTGGAATCGATAAAATTTCACGGGTTATTGAAAACGGCATCGATGGACCCTTACCGGGTACCCTGTTGGACAGATGCTCGAATGAAGTGAACGATTCGGTTCGCCAATCCGATTTGATCATTTCAAAGGGGGGCGGCAATTTTGATACCCTTGATGAGGAAAGAGAACATCTGAATAAAAATATTTCTTTCCTGCTCATTTCAAAGTGTGAGCCGTATTACAATCACTTCGGCGCTAAATTGTATCAACCTATTCTGGCTAATTTCTACCAAAAACCGTCTTAAAAAATGCATCTATTAAATAGATTGAATTGCAATAGATCAACTCAGGGCTTCTAATGAAATAATTCCTTTTTACGGTTCCAGGGTCATTCTAATAACATCGCTTAAGCTGCAGATAGCATGATGAAACATGAAAAATATTTAAATGATCGATTTCGGCTATGAAGGGACAACTGCAACCGATTGCATACATTTTCTGGTAAGATCAAATATGCCTGGTCCGCTTCTAACCAAATGCTGCCGCAAGCAACGCTTTCGTATAGCCACGCTGGGGCGTCTCGAATACATTCCGGGCAGGCCCGGCTTCAACCACAACGCCGGATTTCATGACAAGGACATCGTGGCAAAGGGCTTTGACGATTTTCAGATCATGGGTGATGAACAGGTAGGTCAGCCCGTATTTCGACTGCAAATCCCTGAGCAGATTGATGACCTGAAACTGCACGGACCGATCCAGCGACGAGGTGGGCTCATCCAGTACGACCAGTTTGGGCTTGAGGACCAGGGCCCTGGCAATGGCGATGCGCTGCCGCTGGCCTCCGGAAAATTCGTGGGGGTAGCGATGGCGATCATCCGGGTCGAGGTCGACTTCTTCCAATACGTTGATTATTTCGGCTTCAAATCGATCTTTGTCCTCCGGTTTATGAATATCAAGGCCTTCTTTTATAATTTCGGCGATGGACATGCGTGGGCTCAAGCTGCCGAAGGGATCCTGAAATACAACCTGCATCTCTTTGCGCAACGGCCGCATTTGCTTCTGATTGTAGCCATTGATGGCGGCTTGATCAAATACGATACCGCCATCGCTGTCGATTAGGCGCAATATGGCCAGCCCCAGGGTCGTTTTACCGGATCCGCTTTCGCCGACGATTCCCAGGGAATGTCCCCGCCGCACACCAATGCTGATGCCGTCCACCGCCTTGACGTGATCAACCGTCCGCTTTAACACGCCTTTTTTAATGGGGAACCAGACTTTCAGGTTGTCAGTCTTGACGAGCGTGTCAGCCTGGCTGTCGGCCGGGCTGGGCTCACCGCCGGGATCCGATTTCATCAGCAGTTTCGTGTAGTCATGTTGCGGATTGGCAAAAAGGTCATTGGAATTACCGGTTTCAACGATCTCGCCCTCATACATGACTGCAATCCGGTCGGAAAATTTTTTGACCACACTGAAATCGTGGGTGATCAGCAAGACCGTCATGTTAAATTGGCGCTGCAGGCTTTTGAGCAGATCGATCACCTGGCTCTGGACCGTTACGTCCAAAGCGGTTGTGGGCTCATCGGCGATGAGCAATTCTGGATTATTGGCAAGGGCCATCGCAATCATGGCGCGCTGCCGCTGCCCTCCGGATAGCTGGTGGGGATAGGCACTCATGCGCTGGCGGGCATTTTCGATACCGACCAGCTCCAGGAGTTCTCTGGTTCTTTGACTGGCTTCGGAATCACTGAGGCCTTTGTGCAGCAGGAGCACTTCGTTGATCTGGCGTTCGATGGTATGCAGCGGGTTAAAGGCGGTCATGGGTTCCTGGAAAATCATCCCGATTTTATTGCCGCGCAGCGATTGGATCTGGTCTTTTGTCGCCTTTAGCGTTTCCACATTATCGAAGTAGATAGCGCCGGAGGGATGCGAGGCCTGAGGGTAGGGCAACAGGCGCAGGATCGAGTGGGCCGTAACGGATTTGCCCGAACCGCTTTCTCCCACCAGCGCCATGGTTTCGCCGCGGTTGACTTCCAGCGAGACCTTCTTCACGGCATGGATAACCCGGTCGGCGCCCTTGAAGTCAACGGACAGGTTTTCGATTTTTAATAAAGGCTCTTTCATTGCTGCATTATTTCTTCTATATGAAGTAATTTAAAAAAGTTAGTTGATTTCTCTTGTTGAATGCAATTATTAAAATCTCAAATCACAAGCACCAAATCCCAAATAAATTCCAAATCCGAAATATCAATGACCAAACAAAATATTGCTCATAACGAAGCCTGGTGGCAAATCAAAGCCAGTTTGGGTCATTGGAGCTTGGAATTTGGATATTGTTTGTTATTTGATGCTTGGGATTTTCTTCATCCATGGGTTTAACTGCATTTTGATTACTAACATGAATTTTCCTGTTTACTAACGCGACACTACTCCTCGGCCTTATGCCGCGGATCTAATGCGTCTCTGGCGGCTTCGCCGATAAATACGAGCAGGGTCAGCATCGCGGACAGAACCACAAAAGCCGAGATACCGATCCAGGTGGCATGCAGGTTGGCTTTGCCCTGGCGCAGCAATTCCCCCAAAGAAGGGGAACCGGCCGGCAGTCCAAAACCCAGAAAATCCAATGCCGTTAAGGTCGTCACCGAGCCGCTCAGAATAAAGGGCATGAAGGTTATCGTTGCCACCATGGCATTGGGCAGGATGTGGCGAAACATAATCGCAAGATCCTTTAATCCCAGTGCCCTGGCCGCACGCACATATTCCAGGTTGCGGCCCCTTAAAAACTCTGCGCGCACGAGGTCCACCAGCACCATCCAGCTGAACAGCAGCATAATCCCCAGCAGCCACCAGAAATTGGTCTGCACGATACTGGCCAGAATAATCAGTAAATATAAAATCGGAAGGCCGGACCAAATCTCCATAAAGCGCTGCCCCAGCAAATCGATCCAGCCGCCGTAATATCCTTGCAGGGCGCCCACCGAAACCCCGATAAATGAGCTGATCAGGGTCAGACACAGCCCGAAGAGCACCGAAATCCTGAAACCATAAATCAGTCGGGCCACAATATCGCGGCCCTGATCATCGGTGCCCAGCCAGTTGGCGGTCGATGGCGGCGCGGGGGCAGGGACGGGCAGGTCGTAATTGATCGTATCATCGGCAAACGGTACCAGCGGCCAGACGGCAAAGCCCTTGGCTTTGATTAAATCCTTCACGAAGGGATCGCGGTAGTCGGCTTCGGTCTCAAATTCTCCGCCGAAAGTTGTCTCGGGATAAGCCGTGAAGATCGGGAAATACAGCGAAGACTCATAGTACACCAGCACGGGCTTATCATTGGCGATAAACTCCGCAAACAAACTGACAAAGAAGAGCAGCAGAAAAATCCAAAGGGACCAGAAGCCGCGCCGGTGGGCTTTAAAACTTTTCCAGCGACGTTGATTGATCGGGCTTAACCGTCCCCGTGTTCGCTTCTTTTTCTCAGGTGACTTCATTCTCTGGTTTCAAAATCGATTCTTGGATCGACGATGGTGTAGGTAATGTCGCTGACGATCTTCATCAACAATCCGATCAGGGTGAAAATATATAGCGTGCCGAACATAACGGGATAATCCCTGTTCAAGGCGGATTCGAATCCGAGCAGGCCAAGCCCGTCGAGAGAAAAAATCGTCTCGATGAGCAAGGAGCCCGCAAAAAACATGCTGATAAATGCAGCCGGAAAACCGGCAATGATAATCAGCATGGCATTGCGAAAGACATGTCCGTATAACACCCGGTTTTCGCTTAATCCCTTGGCCCGGGCCGTCACCACGTACTGCTTGCCGATTTCATCCAGAAAGGCATTTTTGGTGAGCATGGTCAGGGTGGCAAAACCGCCGATTACCATGGCGGTAACCGGAAGCGTCAGGTGCCAGAAGTAATCCAGTATCTTTTGCCCCCAGGATAAGGTGTCAAAGTTGTCGGAAACCAGACCGCGCAAGGGAAACCAGTCCAGATAGACCCCGCCGCAAAACACAACGATTAACAACACCGCAAACAGGAAGCCGGGGATGGCGTAGCCGACAATGATGGCCGTGCTTGACCACACATCAAACATCGATCCATGGGAAACCGCTTTGCGAATGCCCATGGGTATTGAAATCAGATAGATAATCAGGGTGCTCCACACACCCAGGGAGATAGAGACCGGGAGTTTGGAAACAATCAACTCGATGACCGAGCGCCCCCGAAACAGGCTTTCGCCCAGGTCAAAAACCAGATATTTGCGGATCATGGTAACAAAACGGATGTAGGCAGGCTGGTCGAAACCGTAAAGCTTTTCGATTTTTTTGATCAGCTGGGGATCAAGGCCCCGGGCGCCGCGGTATTTACTGGTGATCTGGTCACCGGAATCAGACGTCCGGTTGGCTTCACCGCGTTCGCTTCCCATGAAACGTTCGGTTGCACGGACTTCTTCGCCCTGGAGCCTGGCAATCATTTGCTCCACCGGGCCACCGGGGGCGGCCTGGATGATGACGAAATTAAGCGCAATGATGCCGAGCAAGGTGGGTACAACAAATAGCAGGCGTCGAATTAAGTATGCGATCATTCGTTTTCTGAAAAGAGGGATTAGTTATTGAGTTTTTTCCGGTAGTCGAGCAATCTGGCGTTTTTCCCGGCATCGATCCACCACGTATCGAAACCCAGGGAGTAGCGCGGTATTATCTGCGGCCGCGCGAACTTGTTCCAGTAGGCCACGCGGTATTTGGCGATATGCCACTGTGGTATGACAATGTGCTGCCATAGCAGTACCCGGTCCAGCGCCCTGGTGGCGTGCACCAGTTCTTCCCGGTTCGGTGCCGAGATGACCCGTTCAATAATTTCGTCCACCACCGGATTTTTCAGGCCCGCAAAATTTCTCGTACCGGGAATGTCGGCCGCACTCGATCCCCAGTACTCCCGTTGCTCGTTGCCGGGTGATTCGGATTGACCGAAGGTTGCAATCATCATGTCAAAGTCAAAGTCGCGCCGTCGATTGATATATTGGGCGGTGTCCACGACCCGGAGATCCATTTCGATTCCCAGGCGGGACAGGTTTTTCTTAAACGGCAGCGCCACCCGCTCGAAGGTGGAATCATAGAGCAAGAGTTCAAACCTGAAAAGCTCGCCGGTCTTTTGGTTGACCAGCTTCTTGCCTTTGATTTCCCACCCGGCCTGCTGCAGCAGGCGCAAAGCGATGCGGATATTGGCGCGGATGTTTCCAGACCCGTCTGATGTGGGCGCTTGATACGCTTTTTCAAAAACCTCACGGGGCAATCGATCCCGATAGGGTTCGAGAATCTCGAGCTCCCGGGGGGTCGGCAGTCCGCTGGCAGCCAGCTCTGAATTTGAGAAAAAGCTTTGGCTGCGGGTGTATTGGCCGAAAAACAGATTTTTATTGGTCCATTCAAAATCAAAGGCATAGGCCAGGGCCTCTCTGACCTTTCCATCCCTGAACAGCGGGCGGCGGGTGTTGAAGACAAAGCACTGCATGCCCTGGTTTACATCGTTGTCGATTTCTTCCTTTATGATGAAGCCGGCTTCAAAGGGAGGGCCGCTGTAGGCTGTGGCCCAGGCGCGCGAGACATTCTCCTGGCGAAAATCATATTCACCGGCTTTAAAGGCATGCAGCGATACAGTAGGATCGCGGTAGTAATCATAGGTTATGGTGCCAAAATTGTACCGTCCTGTGTTGACCGGATGATCCTTGGCCCAGTAGGTGTCGTCCCGCTGGTAAGTGATGGAGCGGCCGGGCTTAAATTCCAGAATCTTATAGGGGCCGCTGCCGATGGGAATCTCTAGATCGGGTTTAGAAAAATCGCGCCCCTGCCAATAATGTTTGGGCAACACGGTCAGCTGCCCGATAATTAATGCCAGCTCGGGGTTGGACCTGGTACCCAGATGAAATTTAACCCGGTGCTCATCGAGAATTTCGACCTTTTCAACATCGGCCCAATATTTGCTGTAAAGCGGATCGCCCTGTTCCATGAGCAGTTTGAAGGAGAAGGCCACATCGGCGGCGGTGACGGGTTTGCCGTCATGAAATTTTGCTTTGGAATCGAGTCGATAGACTACCCAGGATCTGTCTGCGGGCATTTCGATTTTGGAGGCCAGCAGCCCATACTGGGTGAACGGCTCGTCCAGCGACTGAACCGTCAACGTATCGTACAAAAATGAAATTCCCGCAGCCGGGACACCTCTGATGATAAATGGATTGAAGGAGTCGAAGGTCCCGATGGTGCCCAATTTTACATTGCCGCCTTTGGGCGCATTGGGATTGGCATATTCAAAATGCGTGAACTCCTGGTCGTATTTAGGCTTGCCTGCCATGGCCAGGGCGTGGCTGACGGTTATCTTGTCCTGGCAGCGGCCTTGATCGATCGCTATCAAAGACAATATTACGATCGTCCAAGTCGTTAACACGCGGTTAGGCTTCATGGTCTCTCCTAGTGCCCATAGGCTTTATCGAAGATGACAGCCGGCGGTTTGGGCGGAAGCTCAGAATTTGTCTGGATGGCATCGTTTAAATCGGCCAGCGAATCTTCGTCCAGCCACCAGTATTCAATGGGACTATATTCATTGCCGTATTTCGGTTCTATCCAATCCGGGGTACCGAACTTATTCCAATACAACAGCCGGTGATAGTTTATATTCCATAGCAGGACATAGGGAACTTGTCGATAAATGATCTGATCGATTTCCCGCATTATCCGATTGCGTTGGTTGATATCAAAAATACTCTTTTGCTTTTCGATCAGTTCGTCAACCCGTTTGCTCTTAAAACCGGTAATATTGCTGCCGCTCTGGCGATCGGCCTCCCTGGAAGACCACATACTCTCCGGGTCTTTAAAAATCGACGAGGACCAGGCCGCCCACGTCATCTGGTAATTGAATTCATCCATATCGCGGGCCCAGGCGGCCCAGTCCTTTTTGTTGATCTTCAACTGAATGCCCACATCTTTGAGGTCCTCGGCGAAAATTGCCAGGAATTTTTCAGAAGATGCGTCGCGGGTTAAAAATTCGAAGGAAAACGGTCGGCCGTTTTTTTCCAACAGGCCGGTTTGGGGGTTGGCGACCCAGCCGGCCTCACCAAGAAGCCGGCGGGCTGTGGATTTATCCAATTCAAAGAGCGGATTGGGGTTGGGGAGATCTTGGCTGTATAGATCTTCATAAAAGGATTTGTGCAGAAAGTACTGATTGTACATCAGGGTGCTGTTCATCTTGCGGCGATCGATCAGGTGGGCCATGGCCTGGCGCACCCGCAAGTCGTCAAAGGGGGGCTTGCGGATGTTCATGGCGAAGCCCTGGAATCCGATCGGATCGTAGTTGAATACTTTCTGCTTGATTATCCAGTTGTTAGTAAACCGATCCCCTTTGGTCTCATTGACCCACAGGCGGGAGGTGTGCACGGGGTAGAAATCGATTTGGCCCTTTTTGAAAGCTTCGAAGGCATTCTCATTTTCGGCGAAGAATTTATATTTTAAAACCTGAAAATTCGAGGTGCCTTGATTGCGCTTATATTTGCCGGCCCACCAGTCATCCCGCCGCTCCAGGGTTACGGATACGCCTTCATCGATGCGGCGAATACGATAGGGGCCCGAGACCACGGGGAATTCGAAATTTATTTTGTTAAAATCCAAGGCTTCAAAGGCGTGTTTCGGCAAGATCAGAAACTGGCCGGCGGCTCCCAGGTTTTTCCAATGAACATCTCGGGCGGTAAAGCGGATGGTGTGGTCATCGAGCACCACCGGCGGCAGAAACCGTTCCATCTCGACCTTGTGCGGGCCGGTGAGGTTTTTCGGATCCATGATCACGTCATAAGTCCACTTGACATCGTGCGCGGTGATGGGGCGGCCATCGCTCCATTTGGCCGTTTGGTCGATAAAAAACATAAATGTTTTTTTATCATCTGATATGGACCATTTTGCAGCAATACCGGGTTCATATTCGAGGGTGGCCGGATGCATTTTCAACAGGGTTTCATACAGCGTTGAAAATATTCGAGAGGCTTGAAAGCTGATGTCCAGATAATAATTCAGACTCTTGGGATATTGAGCCAGGTAGAGGGATATCTCACCGCCAATCTCCGCATCGGGACTGGCAAAAGGATTGGGTTCATCCCGCCACTGGGGCCCCGGGAAGAAATCCGTTGCATAAGCGGATGTGCAGGCGAGAACGATCAAGAAGACAATCAATTTTCGCATACTGGCACCTTAAAAATCTCCTTTGAATAAAGCCGACATTGTGTGTATAATGACCGGTATATGTAGACGCAATCTTAAAAATGCATCTGACCTCCAATAGCTGCGTTGCGATTTTTCAAGATAGCTTCTAGATATATGGTTGTATCATATCACGCCAAAAAAAAATTAACCATTCTTCTTTGGATTGCAAACCGCAAGACGTCGGAAGCAATGTTGCCGATGATGAATTTACAATGAGTGGGAATCCATGGCCGGTCAAGTCACCATCTCGATCTGGTTGTTTCTTGTATTGCTGGCGATCGCAATCTGGGCAATTTTGGACCGTGTGCTGATTCCCAGTACGCGTTGGTTTTTGAGACGACGGATAAACCGCGTCATCGATGAAATCAGCATCCGCCTGGACGTCCAGATCAAACCCTTTCAGATCACCAAGCGCAATGTCCTGATCGATCGTCTGGTCTATGACCCCCTGGTGGTTGAGGCCATCGGGCAGGAGGCAATGAATCGTCAATGCCCGCGTGAAGTTGTGCAGGCCGAAGTCGTCTCCTACGCCAAAGAAATTGTCCCGTCCTTCAATGCCTATCTTTATTTCCGCCTGGGCTACTGGCTGGCCAAAAAAATAGCCCGTCTTTTGTACCGGGTGCGGATCGGACTTGCAGATAATCAGGATTTTGCCGGTATTTCCCCAGACTCCACGGTTGTATTCGTCATGAATCATCGCAGCAATATGGACTATATCCTGGTGGCTTTTCTGGCAGCTGAAAAAGCCGCCCTGTCCTATGCCGTGGGTGAATGGGCCAAAATCTGGCCCCTGCAGACCCTGATACGCGCGATGGGGGCCTATTTTGTGCGGCGCAAATCAGGCAACCCCTTATATCGACGGGTGCTCGAACGCTACATTAACATGGCCACCAAAGAAGGGGTCTGTCAGGCGGTTTTCCCTGAGGGCGGACTCAGCCGCGATGGTCGCCTGCAGCCGCCGAAGCTGGGTATTTTTGACTATATGCTGCGCACCTACGACCCGCAGCGGGACCGTGATATTGTTTTTATTCCGGTGGGAATTAACTATGACCGAACCCTTGAAGACCGCAGCCTGCTGCGCACGTTGGATCCGGAAGCCCCCAAAAGAAGCCTTTGGTTTGCGATCAGGACCACCCTGCGGTTTATCTGGCGCTGCCTGTTTTTAATGATTCTCAGCCGCTGGCAGCGCTTCGGGTATGCCTGCGTCAATTTTGGGCCTCAGATCTCCATGCGCAATTACTGCCAAAAGAACCAGATTGATTTCAGCCGAATGGAGCGGGAGATACGCTTTTCTGAAATCGAAAAACTGGCCGGGCGGCTGATGGCCAGCATTAAACAGGTGATTCCGGTATTGCCGATATCTCTGGTGGCAATGGTCATGAGGCAATCCGGCGACCAGGGTCTGAGCGCTTTTGAAGTTGAGGCACATGTCAACCAGTTGATCGAAAAACTCCAGGACGACGAAGTGCCGGTGTATATTGCCAGCAGAAGCCGGGTCCAAACCATCCTGGATGGATTGAATATGCTAAAATTAAGACACCTGGTGGTTGAATCCGATGGGATTTACAAGGTTGTCCCCGAGGAGTATGATGTGTTATCATATTATGCGAACTCCATTGTGCACTGGCTCAAAGACAGTTAATGGTTATTGGTTATTGGATGGTTTGACAGCCGATCGTGTGATCCATCCCACCAGCCATTAACCCTGTTTGAATAACGAACTGACGGTAATTCAAATTCATGAATAACGCTATGTTATACTTCAGGCAATTGGTTGTATTTCTGTGCCT
>WOR8_10001057_pt1 | contig 28011 bp, 27 predicted proteins | sample DeeMarSeWOR38_10_FD_19890 | JGI IMG/M metagenome (IMG submission 19890) | reverse complement strand
CCTGGGCCCCTCCACATCCACGCAGCCCACTGGGGCCTTCTCCTTGAGGCTGGCGGCCATGACGTCCTCGACGAGGGTGCTCTTCCCGCTCCCGGAGACGCCTGTGACCACGGTCAGGCGCCCCACAGGGATATTGACGGTGATGTCCTTCAGGTTGTGGGTCCTTGCGCCCTTCAGGGTGATGAAGCGCTCCGCAGGGAGCCTCCTTCCGGGTGCCTCCACCCTCGACCTGAGGCTGAAGTACCTGCCAGTGACGGTGTCAGACTCCCAGAGCCGTCCCGGGGTGCCCGTGAAGGTAATCATACCCCCCTCAACGCCGGCGCCGGGACCCAGGTCCACGGCGCTGTCCGCCTCGGCGGCGGCCACACGGTCGTGCTCGACGTAGAGCACGGGGCCCCCTAGCTCCCTGAAGGCGGGGAGCAGCCGGGAGACGTCGCGGGGATGCTGCCCTATGGTGGGTTCGTCCAGCACGTGGAGCACGTCCTCGAGCCTGCTGGTGAGCGCCACTGCTAGCCTGACACGCTGGGACTCCCCCCTCGAGAGGCTGGGGGACGGCCTGTCCAGCGAGACGTAGCTGAGCCCCACCTTCCTGAGGGCCACGAGCCTCTTGGTTATCTCCTCAGCGAGCCTGTGAGCCGACTCTGGTACAGGGCTCCCCTCGAACAATAGGGAAGCCTCGTCGACGCTCAGGGAGAGTAGCCCGGGGAGCCTGAGGCCGGCGTATGTCACGCCGGAAGCCTCGGGGCTCAGCCCGGTGCCTCCGCACCTTTCGCAGCCCTCGCCGCCGCAGTGGGGGCAGACCCTGTTGAAGTGCTGAGGCCTGAGGTCTCTGAGCCATGTGCCGCACCGCGTGCAGACGGGTGAGCCGCTCATTGTGAGCCCGTCGTCGCCAGCTCTGAGCCTGACCGTGTCCGCTCCCAGCGCCTTGGCGGCCTCCACGGCTTCCCTAATTCGTGAACGTGGGCTACCGTCCTCGAGCTCCGCCACTTTCACCTCCACGCTGTGGGGCTCCGCGGGGTCTAGGCGGCCCCCACTATAGGGCTCGCCGTCTACGATGAGCGACTCCGCCCCGAACTCTTGCTCCAGCAGCGACAGCAGGGTCCCGTGGCTGCCTTGGGCACCGCTCAGCAGAGGCGAGTACACCTCAACAAGCCTGTCTCGATTCAGCGCCTGGGTCTTCTCGACTATCTCGTCGCTTGAGAGCACCTGCACAGGCTCGCCGCACACGGGGCAGGACCTGGTGCCGAACTTGGCGTAGAGGAGCCTCAGGAAGGAGTGCAACCCAGACGCCGTCGCCAGGGTGCTGTTGGGGTTCCTGTTGAGGAGGTTCTGGCCCACCGCGATGGTGGGGCCGAGGCCCGTTATGCTCTCCACCCTGGCCGGGGGAAGCCGCTGGCTGGGGCTACCGAAGACGAAGGCCTCCTGGAACCGCCGCCGCGCCTCGTGGTAGACGGTGTCGAAGACGAGGCTTGTCTTACCGCTGCCCGAGACTCCGGTGACGACCGTCAGGCCGTCGCCTATCTCGATGTCTACGTCCTTGAGGTTGTGCTCCGTGGCGCCCCTGACCCTGATCCTCAAGACGACTCCCCTTTTTCTAAAGGAGTCTCTGGGCACCAAATATAAGATGTAGACGCATGAAAAGGGGGGATAGACTAGATTCTGCTGTACTTCTTCAGAACCTCGCGGGTCTCGTCCAGGGGCAGCGCGTGCCGTACGTGGCCTTCGAACCCGGTCATGGTCTCGGCCTTGAAGAGGGCGTTTATTATCGCCTCCTCCGTAGCCTCGACGGTAGCCAGGTAGAGTGGGCTTAGGACGCCCTCCCGGCTGAACCGCGTCAGCGCTGGGTCGGATTCGGTGAACTCCATCATCCCCAGTTTCCCGGTGGTGAAGGCTATGGTGAAGTCGCCGCTGCTGTTGCCGCTGTAGGACCCTGTCCTGGCGAGGCCCATGGCGGTCCTCTTCGCCACCTTCCAGAGCTGCCGCGAGTCCAGGACCACGTTGGTGGCCACTATCATCATGATGCTGTTACCGGGGCCCCTCTCAGGCTTCTCCGGTATGAGGACCTCCCTACCCACGGGCGCACCGTCAATCATCAGGTCCTCCTTGCGGCCGCAGTTGAGCTGAACCATGACGCCTACCTCGGCGTCGCCCACCAGCCTAGACGAGGTTCCTATGCCTCCCTTGAAGCCGTAGCCGGTCATGGGGGTGCCTCCGCCGACGTTTCCCTCCTCCACGGCCCCCAAGCCCTTCTTGCTTCGGGCCTTATCTATGGCCTCGAAGACCATCTCCCTGCCCACGTGCCTGCCGTAGTTGTCGGTGAGGTAGCCGCCGTTGGTCTCCCCCACCACGGTGTTCACGCTGGCGGGCTTGAAGCCATAGCTGTGCATCCAGTAGTCCACGGACGCGTCCGCCACCTTCCACGTGTTCAGCGTCTCGGTTAGCAGCACGGGCGTCTCTATGTTGCCCTCGAAGGCGATCTGGGTGAGCCCCACTGTCTTGCCGTAGCCGTTGAGCACGTCCGCCGCGGCAGTCACCTTCTCCTCGTACAGGTTCCCCTGGTGCGGAACGATGGCCGTGACCCCCGTCCTGATGGAGTCGCCCTCGATGAGCGTGGAGTGCCCGACGCCGACCCCCTCCACATCCGTGATCGCGTTGTATTTTCCCACCGGGAGCGTGCCCAGCTCTAAGCCAAGCTCCCTTACCCTGATCCTTGACATGCCACAATCTACCCGATAGCCGCCCTTAAGGTTTCTGAGAGCCCTTATATGGCGTGGAGCCGAACGTTGGTTGTGTCGAGGGAGGAAGCCAACAAGCAGTTCTTCTTGGACCGTTACCGCATGCTTGGGCACCGCCTTACGGGCGACGAGAAGACACCCCAAGTCATCCGGGTGAACACAGTCAAGACCAGCGACGCCGAGCTTCTCAAGACACTTACTGGCCTCGGCGTCAAACTCGCCAAGGTGCCGTACCTTGACCACGGCTACGTCGCCGACGAGTCGGGGTTCAGCCTGGGCGCCTCCACAGAGTACCTGCTGGGGCTCTACAGCCTCCAGGAGTCAGCCTCCCAGTACGCGGCCCAGACGCTGGCGCCGAGCGCCGGCGACACGGTTCTCGACATGTGCGCGGCGCCGGGCGGCAAGACCACGCAGATCGCCGCCATCATGGGGAACAGGGGGCTACTGTACGCCGTGGACGCCGACATGGGGCGCATATACGCCCTGGAGAACAACCTGGAGCGCTGCGGCGTCGATAACTGCCTCGTCTACCACGGCGACGCGACCAGCCTTGACCTGGGAACACGGTTCAGCAAGGTGCTTCTCGACGCGCCGTGCTCCGGCAACTACGTCACCGACCCGAGCTGGTTCAGGAACAGAAGCATCATGGACGTGCAAAGGAACGCTGAGACCCAGCGCAAGCTGCTCATCGCGGCCATGAGGCGGCTGGAGCCCGGGGGCACCCTCCTCTACGCCACGTGCTCGCTCGAACCCGAAGAGAACGAGCTCAACATGGAGTGGCTCCTACGCAACCACCACGTAACCCTCGTAGAGATAAGCGGGCCGGGGGAAAGGGGCCTGACCGAGGTATTCGGCCAGAAACTCGGTGAAGAGCTGTCAAAGTGCCACAGGTTCTGGCCCGACACGAATCATACACAGGGGTTCTTCCTGGCTAAGGTGGTGAAGACGTGAGGCTGCTGAGGAGGTTCCTGGAGCAGGTTGGGTCCATGATGGACCCCGAGGCACTCAAGATAGACAGCAAGAGGTTCACCCTGAGCCCAGAGCTTGGGCGGCGGCGGTTCAGCAGGGAGAACCTAGTGTACGCCGGGACTTATCTGGGCAGGAACAGGCGGCTCTTCGAGCCAAGCAGCCTGCTTCTGCAGATGCTGGCGGCCGAGGAGGGCACAAGGAAGGTTCACCTGGACAGGGACGCCGCGTGGCTCTTTGTGTGTGGCAGGGACATATTCGAGGAGAACGTCAAACGCGTCGAGGGCGTCCTGGAGCTTGGACGATACTACCTGGTGATGTTCGATGGACGATGCGTGGGCTATGGGCGCTATGAGACCTCGGCGGGCATCCGCGTCATCCGGAATCTCTTCGATCTAGGCGATTTCCTTAGGAGAGAGGGCTCAGGCTAGCCCAGCGTACGTGTTTTATTGAGGCATTAGACGTATAGGTGATAGTATCCGATTTCGGGGGTCGATACCATGTCCGAGTATGGGAACTGGAGCAAGACGGCTATCCTGCTTGCATGTTTCTTACTATTGACCCCCCAGCACGCGTACGCCCAGAGGACCGAAGTGGTGTTATACGTGGTGACTTGCCCCACCTGCCCCGGGGTCGCCGAGAGGGTGGGAGTGCTCGAAGACAGCATGCCTGCCGGCGACCTGGTGTTCTACGACGTCGCCGAGAAGATCAACACCAATCGTTTCCAGAGGATCGCAGAGGCGCTGGGTGAGACCCTCTACATGCCGTTAACGGCGGTGTTCTGGGATGGGAGCCTCACGGCCATAGCCAGCGGCGACCTCTCCGCCGAGGATTGGCGCAAGGTGTACGAGGAGGAGTGGGGCGGCGTCCCCGTGTACATAGCCGCGTCCATGGGCCAGATGGAGGTGAAGACAGTCGTAATTGATGAAGAAAAGAGGGAGACACTTTCAGGTCTCTTCACTGAGCCATACGTTAGCGCCGTCGAAGGCGAGGCTGACTTCCTCGAGCTGCTGCCCGTGGTCGCCGCCGCGGCGGCCGTCGACGCCATCAACCCATGCTGCTTCAACGTCTTCGTGGTCCTCCTCTCCCTCGTGTTCTACGACGTGGGTAGAAGGGCTGCCCTGAGGGTGGGGCTCGCTTTCTCTCTAGGGCTCTTCACATCCTACTTCTTCCTGGGCCTAGGCTTGTTCAGCGTCCTCCCACGGGTATCTGGTATAAAGTACCTGGTCTCGGCTGTAGCAATAGTCTTAGGGGGCCTCAGGATACTCGACGCCCTTGGTATGGACGTTAAGTATCTCCCAGACGCCCTCGCAGGCATGGTCTCGACGCAGATCGAGGGTGTGTCGAACCCTAGGAACGGTTACTGGGCGGGTCTGGTCACGGGCATACTGTTGCTTCCGTGCTCGTCTGCGCCCTACTTCGTCGTCTTGAACCTGCTCTCGGAGCGGGTCTACGTTGTCACCGGCGTCGCGTTGATAGTCCTGTACAACCTGATAATCGTCGCGCCGTTCGTGTTGACTACCGTCTTGGTTCACGGCTTGATGCGGACCACTATGGACCTCAAGCTCTGGTCCATGGAGAACCGCAGGTGGGTGAGCCTCCTGATAGGAGCTACGCTGGTCCTGCTGGGCCTGCTGAACCTAACGTTTTAAGGCGATGGACGACACCAAGGTTTCGCCTAGAACATGTTTCTTTCCGTGACGCGTTTTTACTGCCTAGGTTGAGGATTAGTCAGTTTTAGACGAATTAAAATAACTACGCAGATGTTGTATATGTGGCGATCAATTTGATGAAAACGAATGTCGACTCCCTTGTAATGCAGAAACTGGTTGGGGAGGTGATCCACCCCGAGCTCTGGGTGGAGCGCAACTATGTTGCCACCTGGGATGGCAGGCCAAAGCTGACCGTGGGGATCGGGGGCATCGTCTACAACGTCAGGGTCGGGGACCCTGTGTTCGGCTGGTCATCCGACCACCTGAACGCGGGAGCCGCCGTCTCGCACAAGGATCAGTCCAGGATGATGGCCCTCAACGTCTTCAGCTGCATAGGGAACAAGGCCAGGGTCGTCGACGGCGACGCGAAGGGGACTGAAGGCGTGGTGGTGGGCAAGACCTACTTCTACCCGGGCCACTCGTACAGGGTGATAGTCGACTTCCCGCCTGACGGCCTCTCCAGGCTGGCGATAGGGGACAAGGTCGAGGTGGAGGCCTGGGGGTCCGGCCTAGCCATCGAGGGGTTCGAGGACGTGAGGGTTCTCTCCCTCTCGCCACGGCTGTTTGAGGCGATGGGCGTAGAGGCCCGTGACGGCAATCTGAGGGTGCCGGTGGTCATGGAGCTGCCGGGGAAGATGATGGGGGTGGGCGTGGGCCGGGGGCCGACGGAGGCCGGCGCCTGGGACATCCAGTCCTGCAGCCCTGAGCTCAACGAGGAGCTGGAGCTGGAGAAGCTGAGGTTCGGCGACGTGGTCGCGGTGAGGGACGTGGACTCCGACTGGGGGCACGGCGTCTACGAGGGCGGCGTCGTGGTCGGCGTCGTCTCTCACGGCGCCAGTGACATAGGTGGGCACGGCCCTGGGATAGCCGTCATTTTCTCGTCGAAGAAGGGAAGAATCACGCCCATCATCGACGAGGGGGCCAACGTCGCCCGGTACCTCGGCCTCAGAGAGGACCTGGAGTGAGGAGCCGTGCGCACGAACGAGGATCGTCTCGTTAAGCAGGCGGTCATGGGGGAGGTGTCCCACCCCTTGGCCGGGACGTACAGGACCACCTTCGAGGGGAGGCCCCGCATCGTGCCGGGCATGTACGGCGTCAAGCTCAACTTCAGGGTCGGCGACCCCGCCTACGGCTATGTCTCGGACCATCTCGAGCCCGGTGTCTGCATCGTGAACCCCGGCTCGGTGAGGCAGCACACGGCCCTCAACGCCTTCGCCTGCATCGGGAACGATGCGAGGGTGGTGTCAGGCGACGCAAGGGGAGCCGCCGGCGTCGTGACTGGTAAGCACGGATGGCAGAACACGTTTGTAGACTTCCCGTCGGAGGTTCTCGGGAGGCTCGTCTCGGGTGACAAGGTCCAGGTGACGGGCTGGGGCACTGGCCTCACGGTCGAGGGCTACGATGATCTCCGGTTCATGTCCATGTCGCCGCGCCTCTTCGAAGCCATGGGGGTGGAGGACGAGGGCTCACGTCTCACCGTCCCGGTGGTGATGGAGGTTCCCGGCAGGATGATGGGCTCCGGCATGGGCGGCGGAACCGGGGGCATCCCGGAGCTTGGGGACTTCGACATCCAGAGCACGTGCCCAGAGCTCACCGAGAGACACGGCTTCTCGCGACTCCGCATCGGCGACATCGTGGCAATACGAGACATACTAGCTCACTACGCCAGGGGGATTCGCCCTGGAGCCATCACCGTCGCTGTGGTGTCCCACGGGGAGAGCGGGAGCACGGGCCACGGCCCCGGGTGCGCGCCCATCATATCCAGCCCCCCGGGGAGGATAAACATCGTCACAGGCGAGAGTGCGAACGTCGCCTGCCTCCTGGGGCTGCGGCCGGACGTTGCCTGGTGAACTCTCTCGCTCCTTTGAAACCTTTTTTATCATTAGCAGGCTATTATGGAACCCATGAACCGATTTTCAAGGTACGGAGCTCAGCCTGTAAGTGACTGGAGCCTGAGCGTCGACTGCGCTGCGAGCCTCAATGGAATGGAAAGTAAGATAACCATGAAGCCCATCGAGGAAATACTCGGGTAACCCCAGTGACCAGTCTAATCAGCGTGCCAGACGGGTTCGATAGGGACGTCAGGCTCCTCACATCCAGCATGTTCACCCGCCGCATAGTCATGGGGTTCCTCCAGGTGGTGAGGGCAATCTACTTCGCCCTCCTAGGCTACACCGCCGTGGAGATAGGGCTACTGCTGAGCCTCGCCACCCTCGTCAGCGCCGTCCAACAGATATCCTTCGGCTACCTCTGCGACAGGTATGGGAGGAAGCCCTTCCTCCTGCTCGGCACCGTCTTCGCCACCATGAGGATGGTGATCTTCGCCCTGAGCACCGACTTCTGGATGCTCGCCCTTGGCCAGGGGCTGGGCGCCATGGGGGAGGGCGCGGGAGCCGGACAGCCCGTGGTCTCGGGGTACATCACGGACAAGAGCGAGACGACACAAAGGCCCGGCATCTACAGCGGCATGGCCATCACCAACGGGCTTGCGGCGAGCATAGGCTCGGCGCTGGGTGGGCTCCCGGTGTACCTCCAGGAAATGTACGGCTTCAGCGTCGTGGAGGCTCACCAGCTGCTCTGGTGGGCCTGCGCCGTGGTCTCCGCGCTGTCGATCGTGTTCCTGCTCCCCATAAGTGAGCCGCTGCGGCGGACCAGCCACGGAGACGAAGCTAAAAAAGGCGGCAAGGTCAGGAACTGGGGCGTCATACTCAGGTTCAGCCTCGTCCGGTCCACCAGCGGCCTCGGGTGGGGCATGACGGAGAGCCTCATGACCCTCTACGTCTTCTACAGGTTCGGGGTGGGCAGCGACGCCCTCGGACCCATATACTCGCTGAGCAGGTTCCTGAGCATCTTCAGCTACCTCCTCATCCCGCGCCTCGTGGCAAGGTTCGGCGACATCAACACCATAGTCGTGTCACGCATCGCAGCGGCTGTACTCACCACCGCCTTCGCGCTATCCAACACGTACGCCGTCGCCATGGCGGTACTCGTGGTCAACAGGATAGTCGTCATGTTCACCATGCCCATCAGGCAGACCTTCGCGTCCGGGATGGTGGACCCGGAGGAGACGGCCACGGCCATAGGCGTCAGCAACTTCGCCAGGATGGGGGTGCGGTCGGCGGCGCCCACGCTGGCCGGGTACATGTTCGACGCCATCAGCCTCTCGGCGCCCTTCTACACCGGGGCGGCGCTAATGGCCGTCAACGGCGCCCTCTACTGGGCGTTCTTCAGGGAGAAAGGCTAGGGACAGAAGACGGGTGGGCCCTTCTTCCGCTGCTCCTCCACCCAAGCTTCGAGCCCCACCTCTTTGATCCTTTTCATGTTCTCGACGGCCCTCCTGTGGTGATCCATGCCGTCACCGGCGAAGGCTTCCAGCTTCTCGCAGACGAAGTCACGGCACTGGAAGCAGTAGATGTGTCCCTTACTCCGGGCGCAGAGCATCATCCCGCAGTCTGGGCTCCAGTGTGTGTCCAGGCTTCCCCTGCAGCCCGTGCAGATGATCGCCTCGGGCTTCACGTCTTCGCCGCGTTCCTCCTTGAACCAGTCTACGATCTCCTTCAGCTTCTCCTCGTCTCCCTTCCCCGCGAGCATAATGTCGCAGACGGCGCAGTTCAGGCCGCACACCGATAGGTACCATCCACTCTCCATGGATAAGTGTGGGAGGTTGCGTCAAAAAACGTTAATGGTTGTACCGCTAACCATATCGTAGAGTTGATTTCCAAGAGGGACGCCCTGAGGCTCATAGAAGGCAGCAGCAGGCGCGACCACATGCTCCTCGTGGGGAGGATAATGGCGGTGCTCGCCGGCGGCCTCGGCGGCAGCAGGGGGCTGTGGGAGACGGTGGGGGTCCTCCACGACGTCGACTACGACCAGACCGCGGAGGACAGGTCGAAGCACGGCGTAGTCGCCGCCAACATGCTGCGGGGCAGGCTGCCGGAGGAGGCCCTATACGCCGTGATGAGCCACGATCACAGGGCCGGGTTCAGGCCCTTCTCGAAGCTGGACCACAGCCTCGTCTTCGCGGACGCATTGGCGGTCGTAGCCGAGGAGGGCAGCCTCGAGAAGCCTGTGACCGAGGGGGCGCTGGAGGCCGCGTTGACGCGGGTCTCGGCGGAGAAGCCTTGGATAAGGGAAATCATTGACGGGTACCCTTACAGGGACGCGTTCAACGCGGCGGTGATACTGAGCATAGTCCTCTAGGCGAAGCATCCTTTTAGGCGTGCACCCGTACATCTACCCAGTGATACTTTGTCCAAGCCATCGACCGTCCACGGCTACACTGAGGAGCAGCTCATGGGGATGAAGCCCGACGACCTCCGGGCCGTGCTCCATGAGCGTACCCACCACACCGTGGAGGTTCTGATTTACCGCATCCTCAACGGGACGCGGAAGATGCCGGAGGACTTCGGCGTGGTCGCCGAGTACCTGCTCGGCCTGTGGAAGAAGCGTGGCCTGTCCCTCGACCCACCCGATATACGGTGGTGCATCCGGTATGTCGACCTCGCCCGCAGGATGAGGAAAGGCGAGAAGGCGAAGCTGGAGCCCACGCCGTGGGAGAGCTTCACGGAGAGTGAAGTGGAGACCGTGGAGCGGCTCATCTACGGCAGGAAGAGCATCAGGCAGTTCAAGGACAAGCCTGTGCCGGACGAGCTTATCAGGCGCGTCCTCAAGGCGGGGCTGTACGCGCCCCACGGCTGCAACGTCGGCTGCACACGGTTCCTTGTGCTACGCGACCCCGAGGAGTGGAAGCTGGTGCGAAGCGACATACCCATAGAGAACTGCGTCATGATAGTGGTGCTCCAGGAGCTGAGCATGTACAAGACGCTACGGTTCGATCAGGCCGTGCCCCAGAACCTGTACTTCGACGCAGGCGCCGCTGCGGACCACATCTGCCTCATGGCCCACACCCTGGGCCTCGGCGGCTGCTGGCTCACCCACGGAGAGGAGACCCAGAAGCGGCTGCGGGAGCACTTCAACCTGTCGCCCACCCTGACCAGCAGGAACCACATAATAATCGGGTGGCCCGACGAGGACACCATCAAGTCCGAGAGGATGAGCCTGGACGAGGCCATCCTAAACTAGATGAGTGAATACGATCCTGGCTCCTATCCCGATGAGGACCAGGCCTCCAATTATCTGGGCCCTTTTTCCGAATGCCTTGCCCGTCCTGTTGCCGACGAGGAGCCCCACGAAGGTGAACAGCAGAGTCCCGGCGCCCATGAAGAGGCTGGGCACCAGTATGGGGAGGCCCTCCAGCCGGAAGCTGAGGCCCACGGCAAGGGCGTCTATGCTGACAGCCACTGTGAACAACAGGAGGCTGGCGGTACCCAGTATCTCGCCTGGGTCCACCTCTCCGTCCCCGTCCAGGCCCTCCTTCACCATCCTGCCGCCGACGAGGAGGAGCAGCAGGAAAGCCAACCAATGGTCGTAGCTGGACACGAGGTCCACTATAGTGGAGCCGAGGAACCACCCGAGGACGGGCATCACGACGTGGGCGGTGCCGAAGCTTATGGACATCCGCGCCGCGTCGCTGATCCTTATCCTGCCCAGGCCGAACCCCGTGACCGTGGCGACGCTGAACGCGTCCATGGCCAGCCCCACGCTGAGCAGCAGCAGCGAGACGAGGTCGACCCCGGTGTCCATCCTTATTCTCAGTGACTGCGTCGCCGGCGTGGTTTAAGTATTACCCTCGAGCTCAAGCCTGGATAAGAACCGGGTTTCCCCCATGACAATTCGTTAGTTTTAACCCCTCGCGTAACACAGTTCAATTGATTGATCATGTTGAAGGAAAAGGCTTGGAGGTGGATCGATGACCACAGAGACGAGTTCATCGAGGTTAGCGACAAGGTCTGGGAGTACGCGGAGCTGGGCCTCGTCGAGTTCAAGAGCGCCGAGCTCCACGCTGAGACCCTCGAGGAACACGGGTTCAAGGTGGATAGGGGCGTCGCCGGGATGCCCAGCGCCTTCGTGGCTAGCTGGGGCAAGGGGAAGCCCGTCATAGGCTTCATGGGCGAGTACGACGCCCTGCCGGGGATCAGCAACAAGGCTGTGCCCCGCAAGGAGTGGCTGGTGGTGGACGGCCCCGGCCACGGCTGCGGCCACAACGTCCACGGAACAAGCGGCTTCATGGCCGCCATAGCCACCCGGTATGTGCTCGACGAGGAGGGGCTCCCCGGAAAGGTGAAGTGCTTCGGCAGCCCAGCCGAGGAAAACTACGACGGCAAAGCCTACATGGTACGCGCAGGTAGCTTCAAGGGAGTCGACGCGTGCCTGAGCCACCACCCCAGCAGCATGAACGTAGCCGGCCTCTCGTCCAGTAACGCCGTGAACAGCGTCAAGTACGAGTTCTACGGGAAGACGGCGCACGCCGCAGGCAGCCCCGAGCAGGGCCGCAGCGCCCTCGACGGTATAGAGCTGATGAACATAGGCGTCAACTACCTCAGGGAGCACGTCATCCAGGACGCGAGGGTCCACTACGTGATAGAGGCAGGCGGAGGCCAGCCCAACGTAGTGCCCGACTACGCCCGCAGCTGGTACTACATAAGGGCCCCGGAGAGGGACCAGGTGGACGCCATCTACACGCGCATCAACAAGATAGCCGAGGGCGCGGCGTTGATGACGGAGACGGAGCTCAGGATCGACCTCATCGCCGCCATCTACAACAAGATACCCAGCCGGACCCTCAGCGAGCTGGTGACAGCCAACATGCGGGAGGTGGGCGCACCTGCTTGGACCGAGGGGGAGCTGGCCTTCGCCTCGGAGATCGCCGAGACCATAGAGAAGCAGAACAAGATCAACAGCCTCCGCAAGAACAAGGTGCCCAACTGGGAGAAGTACGTGGACGTGGACCTCATGACGGACATAATGGACGCGTGGAACGACGGCGAGATCAGCCACGGCAGCACCGACGTGAGCGACGTGAGCTGGCAGTGCCCCACCATGGAGTTCAGCACCGCCTGCAACGTCCTCGGCGCCCCTGGCCACGACTGGAGGTTCACCGCCGTCAGCGGCATGAGCATAGGCCACAAGTCGCTCGTGTTCGCCGCCAAGACCATGGCGGCCACCGCCCTGGACCTTTACACGGAGCCGGAGTGGCTGGAGAAGGCAAAAAAGGAGCACAAGGAGCGGCTCGCCGGCCGCAAGTACACGTCGCCCATACCCTCCGAGGTGGAGCCGCCCCTGGAGATCGCCAAGGAGGCGTGGGAGAAGCTCAAGGGGAGGCGAGAAGATTGAACACCGTAACGATAGGCGGCATATCGGCTGCGCCCGGCAAGAAGACAAAGGGGTTCCTGGACGCAGGCACCACCAGCGTAAACACCTACAGGGTGCCCCTGGCCGTCATCAACGGCGCCGAGAAGGGCAAGACCGTCGGTATAATAGGCGGCACCCACGGCACCGAGTTCGCCAGCATCGAGGCGGTCATCAGGGCCATCAAGGCCCTCGACCCCAAGAAGATGCGGGGCACCGTCCTCGCCGTCCCGGTCCTCAACGGACCCCAGTTCGAGCACAAGACCATGTTCCTCAGCCCCTTCGACCAGATGAACCTCAACAGGGTGTTCCCCGGCGACAAGGAGGGCACCCTGAGCCAGCGTATAGCCTACACCGTCTACGAGAACGTCATCAAGAGGTGCGACGCGTTGATGGACTGCCACGGCGGCGACGTCAACGAGGACATCAAGGGCTTCGTCATAGCTGGCAAGGGCGACGACGAGGAGGTCAACAGGGTGGCCCTGGATATGGCTCGATGTTTCCCCACTAGGTTCATCAACCTGTTCCCCGTTGCGCCTACAGGGCTCACCATGTGCGCCCAGAGCAGGCTCGGTATCCCCTGCATAACCTCGGAGGCGGGGACCCCGGTCCCGGTCCGGGAGGACGAGATAGAGTTCCACTACAATGGGATCATGAACGTGCTGAGGTACTTCGGGGTCATCCAGGGGAAGCCCAAGCTGGTTGAGCCTGTGATAAGCAGCGGCAGCGCCAGGCTCAGGGCCGATGAGGGCGGCATATGGAGGCCCGCGGTGACCACGGACCAGGAGGTGAAGGCCGGGGACGTGCTGGGTGTGGTCACTGACCTCTTCGGGGAGGTCAGGCAGACGGTGAAGGCCCCCAGGGACGGGGTGGTGGGCATGATGAGGTGCTTTTACTCCGTGAACTGCGGCGAGCTGCTGGTGTCCATAACCACCTTGGAGTGAAGGTGATCAGAGGGGCACAGGGAGCGTCAGCCAGCCTGAGGCTATAAACCTAGTAGAGCCCGGTTTAACTGGCTCCACCTAATTTCTCGGCGATTCCTCTCCACAGCTCATCTGTCCGCATCCCGAGGTCCTCGAAGCCATTCTGTCTGCGCCAGCCCCGGTGAGCTAGCCCCGCCCCGGAAGCCAGATGCTTGGCGAGCGCATCGGTCGAGCTGAACAGCCCCTTGCAGCCCTCGACTGGGCAGGGAACCTTGAGCACATGCCTCTCGAAGCCTCTGAGGGAACTCCCCAGCCTGCGTGCCTCATCCAGCTTTTCCTTAGCCCCAGACACGTGGCCGTCGGTCGCGTTGTACTTGAGCACTACTAGGTCCATCCCCGCCCACGCGGCTATGGACCTGAACATCTGGATCGCCAGGTAGACGCCGTCGGGGTCCTCCATGTTGTAGGTGACGACCAGCACGAGAGTCTTGCCTGATAGGTTGTTGGGGCCGTTCCCGTCCAGCAGCCCCTCGAACCTGTCGATGAACTTCTTCATCTGGGCGTTGATGTGCCACCAGTATATGGGTGTCGCGAAGACGAGTACGTCCGCCTCGTTGAGCCTGGGGTAGATCCACGTCATGTCGTCGTCCATGACACAGCCGGGCTCCCCCCGCTTGAGACAGCTCCAGCACCCCCGGCATAACTTGATGTCCAGGTCTTCGAGGTACAGCTCGGTGATCTCTGCGTCGCGGTTCTCCTGCAGCCCTTTGATGAGCTCCTTGGCGAGGGTGACCGAATTTCCATCCCTCTTGGGGCTCGCCTCGACTACTACAGCCTTCATAGGTTTCTCTGAGCCGTGAATGCGTAATAAAAGGTTGTTTTGTATGGTTACTCTGGGGGGACTATCATGTACTTCTCGAAGAGGCCCAGGTACTCGTCGAGGGCGACGCTGTCCCTATCGATGAGGTTGCTCATACCGCTGAGCATGGAGTGGTGACGCCGCTCCTCGTCTAGCAGGTAGCCCAGGAACGCTTTTACTCGGTCGTCCCTTGTCTGGCCCGTCATCTCCTCCAGCCGCTTGATCATCTCCGCCTCTACGGCCACGTGCTGCCTTATGTCCTGGTGTAGGCTGACGGCGGGCCCCATGTCCACATCCAGCCTCGGCGGCACCGAGCCGGCATCCACGTCGATGAGGGCCTGGCAGACGGCTGCGTGCTTCCTGCTGTCGTGGAGTATGGCCTCCAGCAGCGCCCTGACTAGGGGGTGCTCCAGCTGCTCCATGGACTCGGCGAGCCCATCGGCGTGGCTCAACTCGATCGTCTTCTGCTTCCTGAGAAGCTCCACAAGCTTGGGCATTGAAACCATGTAGACCGTTGGCCCGGGGGAATATATTGTTTGACACCCCTCACCACATTTTTAGGCTCAGGCACGCATCTCATCACGATAATCATGGTTAAAGAGACGGCTTGGAAGTGGATCGACGACCACCGCGACCAGTTGACCGAGATATGCGACACGATCTGGGGATACGCAGAATACGGGCTCTGCGAGGACAAGAGTAGCAGGCTCATCGCTGACACGCTCAGCAAAAACGGCTTCAAGGTGAAGCTGGGGGTCGCTGGGATGCCCACCGCCATACTCGCCGAGTGGGGCGAGGGGAGACCCATAATAGCCACCCAGGGCGAGTACGACGCCCTACCGGGGATAAGCAACAAGGTGGTTCCATGGAAGGAGCCCCTCGTGGAGGACGGCATGGGCCACGGGTGCGGCCACAATATCCACGGGACCACGGCCATGGCGGCCTCAATAGCCGTGAGGTACGCTCTTGAGGCGTTTGGGCTGGGGGGCACCATCAGGTTCTACGGCACACCCGCAGAGGAGAACTTCGGAGGCAAGGTCTTCATGGTGCTTGACGGCCTCTACGACGACGTGGACGCCTGCATCAGCCACCACCCCAGCGACATGAACGTGGCGGGGCTCAGCAGCAGCAACGCCACAAACGGCGTCAGGTTCCACTACTACGGCAAGACGGCGCACGCCGCGGGGAACCCGGAGATGGGGCGCAGCGCCTTGGACGCCGTGGAGTTGATGAACGTGGGCGTCAACTATATGCGTGAGCACGTGATCCAAGAGGCTCGTATCCACTACGTCATCGAGAACGGCGGCGGCCAGCCCAACGTGGTTCCCGACTACGCCAGCAGCTGGTACTACATCAGGGCGCCGCGCAGGGACCAGGTGGACCCCATCTTCGAGAGAGTCAAGAAGATCGCCGAGGGCGCCGCCCTGATGACAGAGACAGAGCTCAAGGTAGACCACTCTGGAGGCTTATACAACCTCATACCCAGCAGGAGCCTCAGCGACGTGGTGACGGCCAACATGAGGCTTGTGGGGGCACCCGAGTGGAGCGAGGAGGACCTGGAGTTCGCCGCCGAGATAGCTAAATCCTTCACCAAGGAGAGCAAGATCGATGGACTCCGAAAGGACAAGGTGCCCGATTGGGAGAAGTACGTGGACGTCGACCTCGTGGCCGAGATACTGGACCCTTGGGACGAGGGAGAGACCAGCGCAGGCAGCACGGACGTCGCCGATGTGTCTTGGGTCATCCCGGCCATCGAGTTCTGCACCGCCTGCAACGTGCTGGGGGCGCCGGGGCACAGCTGGCAGTTCGTCGCCTGCAGCGGCAGCAGCATAGGCCACAAGTCGCTGATATTCGCGTCGAAGACCATGGCGGGGAGCGTCCTGGACCTCATGACGAGCCCAGACCTGCTGGTGAAGGCCAAGGAGGAGCATGAGAAGCGCCTAGAGGGCCAGGTATACAAGCCCATCGGTGACCCCGACAGAAAGCCGCCGCTGGAGCAGGCCCGGGAGATAGCCGAGAGGCTCAAGGGCAAAGCCTAACCCACTTTTCTAAACAACTTTTTACGGCCTCACCGAAACTATCTGTGAGATGGACTTAGAGAAGCAGGCCGACTACCACATCTGGGCGAACGACAGAGCTAGAGAGATCATAAAGTGCCTGAGTGATGAGGAGTTCACCCGGGAGGTGGTGCCTCCTTTTGGCAGCGTCAAGCGTCTCTGCATCCACATGGTCATGGCAATAGAGTTCAACCTCATGAGGAGAGTCTACGGCGAGGAGGTGGACCCCTACGAGATGGACGATGAGCTTGACGCCATGCCACGCGACGAGCTGATGGGCCGCTGGAGAGAAGTGGATCTCCGACTCAGGGACTACGCCCTTGGCTACAGCGACCACGTGGCGGTGTTCCCCAACTTCCTAGGAGAAGGAGAGATGCAGGTACGGCACGACGACTACTTCACACAGTACCTGATACACACCGCTTACCACCGGGCCCAGGTCATGAGCGCCATGAGGGCCCTAGGCAGTGAGGGGGTAGGCACAGATTACCTATTCTACCTCTCACACATAGCCGGAAAGCCTTAGCTGGATCACCTATTTTTTTACCAACTAAACCTTACTATTCACCATGTTGAAGGAAAAGGCATGGAAATGGATAGATGAACACAAACAAGAGTTCATCGACGTTGCAGACAAAGTCTGGCGCTACGCCGAGCTGGGTCTTGTCGAAACTAGGAGCAGCAAACTAATAGCCGAGGTTCTGGGGAAGCACGGCTTCGACGTCCAACTGGGCGTCGCAGGCATGCCCACAGCCATCTACGCTACATGGGGGGAAGACGAGCCCATAGTAGGGTTTCAGGGGGAGTACGACGCCCTCCCAGGCATAAGCAACAAGATCAAGCCCGAGAAGGACCCCCTGGTCCCCGGTGCCCCTGGGCACGGCTGCGGCCACAACATACACGGCGCCACGGCTCTAGCATGCGCGGTAGCCCTCCGACACGTGATGGAGGAGGAAGGGATCCCCGGCACCATAAAGTTCTACGGGACCCCAGCCGAGGAGAACTACGGCGGCAAGGTCTTCATGGTGAGGGAGGGCCTCTACGACGGCCTCTCCGCGTGCCTCAGCCACCACCCGAGCAGCATGAACGCCGCGCGGCTCTCAAGCAGCAACTCGGTGAACGGCGTCAAGTTCATCTATAGAGGGAAGACGGCACACGCCGCCGGCAACCCCGAGATGGGCCGCAGCGCCCTAGACGCCATAGAGCTGATGAACATAGGCGTCAACTATCTACGGGAGCACGTGATAGCCGACGCACGCATCCACTACGTCATCGAGGAGGGAGGCGGCCAGCCAAACGTGGTCCCCGACTACGCCAGAAGTTGGTACTACATCAGGGCGCCGGAGCGAGACCAGCTGGAACCAATTTACGAGAGAATAGTCAAGATCGCTGAAGGCGCCGCCCTCATGACCGAGACCGAGCTTGAGGTCCAGTTCATCGACGGCCTATACAACCTGCTCCCAAACAAGGTTCTCGCGGAGCTGGTGGTCAAGAACATGCGGGAGGTAGGCTCCCCCAAGTGGAGCAAGGAGGAGCTGGGGTTCGCCGCCGAGATAGCCAGCCACTTCAGCAAACAGAACAAGATAGACGCCATGCGTAAAGCCAAGGTTCCCAACTGGGAGAAGTACGTGGACGTAGACCTCATGACCGACATACTGGACCCGTGGGGGGAGGGCGAGACCAGCCCCGGCAGCAGCGACGTCGGAGACGTCAGCTGGGTCTGCCCAACCCTGGAGTTCGGAACCGCGTGCAACGTCCTCGGCGCCCCGGGCCACAGCTGGGCCTTCGTCGCCTGCGCGGGTAGCACTATAGGACACAAAAGCCTAGTCTTCGCCGCCAAGACCATGGCCGGCGCCGCCATAGAGTTACTCACCGACGAGAAGCTGTGCAAGGCGCTCAAGAAGGAGCACGGGGAACGGCTCAAGGGCAGAGCCTACAAGACGCCTCTACCCGAGGGGCTCCAGCCGCCCCTGGGTATAGCCCAAGAGAACTGGGATAAGGCCCCCAAACAATAACCTTTTTTCTACCATCCTGCCGACAGTCAAAGAACAAGGGGAAATAAACGAGAAAAGTCGAATCCAAGCCCTTCCCACCGAAAGAATCCCCAGAAACACCTCTTTGTGATCCAAACATATACAAAAGTGTCGTCCACCTAATACGTCGACGCCCCCAAAAACGCTTATTCCAGGTAACAGGGAACATCAACCCCACCACAGAAATTTTTTCCCAAGATTATAAGTAACTTGATACAAACTCCCAGCAAACCATGAATACCACCATGACCACCCCTAAACCATGAAGACAGGATTCAACCTAACCAAAACAAGACAACACATGGAGCAAAACAACCTAGACGCCATAGTCGCCACCAGCCACGACAACGTCTACTACACAAGCCACAGTGACGTAATCACCATCACCATGCTCAAACGCCTCGCAGCCACAATAATACCCCTCGACGGAGACCCCGTCCTCACCGTCCACGCCAACGAGCACGTCACAGCCCAGAAAACCACATGGATCAAAGACCTACGCGTCTACCAAGGCGGCGAATGGGAGCCCCTCAAACCCATAACCTACCTCGCAGAAACCCTAACCGAACTAGGCAACAGTAAAGGCAGGATAGGCGTCGAGACCCACGACATCCCCGGCGCCTTCCTCGACCACCTCAGAAGCCTCCTCCCACAAGCCCAGCTAACCGACTGCCAGCCCATACTAGACAAACTCCGCTCAGTCAAAAGCCCAGACGAGCTCAAACACCTGAGCCGCATCAACATGGCAACCGCCAAAGCCATCACAGCCGCCTTCGAGACAGCCAAGCCCGGCGACACAGAGAAAAAGATAGCCCAAACCATGATAAGCTTAACCCTAGAGTATGGCGCCGACACAGTCGCCTTCATGACCATGGGAGCCGGCCCCAACATCCACGAGACCCACCACATCCCCGGCGACTACCGCATCAAGCCTGGCGACCTCATCCACGTCGACTTCGGCTGCCTCTTCGACGGCTACCTCAGCGACATCAGCAGAACAGCCGCCGTAAACAAACCCGACCCCACCCAGCTCAAGGCATACAGCCTCGCCGTAGACGCTGAGAGAGTCACCGGCGACGCCCTCGCCCCCGGCGTCAAGGTACGGCAAGTCCACGAAACCGTAAAGGAGTTCTACGAGAGCCGCGGCCACCCCTACGGCAGGGCTTTCATCGGCCACGGCCTCGGCATCGGGTGCCACGAGTACCCCTTCCTCGGCCCCAGCCATGGAGACTGGACACTGGAGCAGGGCATGTTCTTCCAGGTCGAGCCCAGTGCGGTTATAGACCATGCGAGGGTACACACCGAGGACAGCTACGTGGTGACGGTGACAGGCTCAGAGAACGTCAGCGAGTACAGAGACATTGGCGAGCTCCAGATAATCAGGTGAAACCCCTCAACCAATCTTAAATACGGGCCACCGTCCATTACGGCGTCAAACATGGAGGATAAGCAGAAGAGCGCCAAGCTGCTAAGCTATGGCCTCATAGCCATGGCCGCCACCCACACCTTCACCCATGTCTTCGGCGGCATCCACACCGCCATATTCAGCCTCCTCAGAGACGAGTTCAGCCTCAGCCTACAACAACTTGGCCTCATAGCCGCCATACCGCCCCTCTGCCAAGCCCTCCTCGCTATACCTACCGGCCTCCTCACCGACAGGATAGGCAGTAAAAAGATGCTCCTCCTCAGCTTCGCGTTCGCCGCCGCTGGCGCCATACTCGCCGGCGTAGCGCGGAACCCCGTGATGCTGGTGGCCGCCATAAGCCTGGTCTACATCAATACCACCATCTACCACCCCGCCAGCTACAGCTACACTACCAAACGCTTTAAGCCCCAGGACCGTAGCAAAGCCCTCGGCCTCCACGGAGCAGGTGGCACCCTAGGCCACGCCATGGGGCCACTGGCGGTCAGCCTCCTCATCGGCATACTGGCGTGGAAGTGGAGACAGGTCTACCTAGTCCTCGCCGTCCCCATGATAATAGGCATCGCCATGGTGCTCTTCATCGAGGAGGAGACCCCCGAGGAGAAGAAGCTAAACGACGATAAGCCCGAGGAGGAAGGCGACTCCCAGAAGTTCCTAACCGCCAGCCTCGTAATGTTCCTCGTCTACTCCGCGCTCCGCAGCATGGGAGGCAGCATGATAAGCAGCTTCCTCGTCCTCTACCTCCAGGACATAAGGGGTATGAACATTGCCCTAGCCTCCTTCATAAGCAGCGCCACCACGCTCACGGGGCTACTGGCCGCGCCCATTGGCGGCTACATGGCCGCCAGACACGGCGACAAACGGTGGCTCCAGGGTGTCCTCCTCGCCGCGTTCACACTCCTCACCCTCAGCCTCAACATACCCAGCAACACGGCGTTCACCACCCTCTACGTCGCCTACGGGTTCACCAGCACCCTAGGCATGGCGCCCAGAAGCGCCATAATGGCCAAGCTCACACCGCGAAGACAGAGGGGCCTGGGCTACGCCCTGTTCTTCCTCCCTGGCAGCATCGTCGGCGCCTTCGCGCCGGTGGTGGCGGGGTACCTCGCCGGGTTCATAGGCTTCGGCAACGTCTTCAACATCGCCATAGCCATCAACTTCATGGCGCTGACCGTGCTCCGATTCGCCGTGAAAGTCGAGTGACGGCCTATCCTGACCTGTACTTGCCGCCTATGGGGTAGACATCCCACGGCAGGTACTTGTACTCCAGAATGCTGAGATCCGCGGGGCCCAGCCCAGGCGGGTCCACGGGATAGTCCACCGCACTCCAAGTATCCCACCAAGCCTTGTGGTGGACCCTGCTCTTTATCTCGACTATGTCGAAGATATCCATATCCAAACCCAGCGCCTTCAACGGGTCGGCGCTCATAGGAGCCGACAGCCTCTCTGTGACAACCACATGCCTGTTACGCCCTAGGTCGAGAGCCGCGACAAGATCCACATGCATCTCCGCGCCCCTACCCATGGGCCCGGTCTCCACCCAGTCGGCGCTCCCCAGGAACTCGATCCTTCCTGACACCTCGACGGGGTCCCCCGATACGGGGTCCAGCCAGCCTCCTATCCTCACGGTGACCGTGTCCCCCACCACGTGGTTCTCGCTGAGCATCTTCAACACCTCCGGGTCAGCTACCCCCGTGCTGCACCAATTCTCGGCACCCTGGTCCAGCAGCTCCCTGAGCACATGGGTGCCGTCCCCCAGCCTGTCGTCGTGGTAAGCGATGACCGCCGGCTTCTTACCCGCCTCCACCATCTTGACGACCTCGGCGACGCCCTCCCTGGCTCCGGGCAGCTTCCTCGTCAGCTCCTCCCTTAGGCTCCACATGAGGTCGTGGAGGTCCTGAGCCGCCTTCTCGGCTAGCGCCCTGTCACCGTCCGTGACCACGAAGACGCTGGCCCCCATGTCCGGGACGTCGGCGTACGCGAAGCCGGGGGCAACAGAGGCGCAGTAGACGCCCCTCCCCTCCCACTCTCGGCACCTGTCGTACACCTTCTTCATGGGGTGGAACCCGCTCGCCTGGAAGACGCTGGCAGACGCTATCCTAGGCTTCCTGAACGCCATCTTGGGACTGAAGTCCCCTCTCACGGTCTCCAACATGCACCTCGCGGCCGTGTACCCTATCTCGTGGGCGTCCAGGTGGGGATAGGTCTTGAGTATGAAAACGGCGTCGGCAGCGTGGGCCATCTCTACATCCTCGTTTGCGTGTAGGTCGAACGTCACCATTATGGGGACGTCGCCCACCGTCTTCCTGACTCTACGCACCATCTCGGCCTCTGGGCGAGGCACGTTGGTAACCGCCATGGCTCCGTGGAGAGCCAGAAGGACGCCATCGACCCCCTCTCCGTATACTTGCTCCTCAAGCCTGCTCACGATACGGCCCGTGATCACGTCGAAGGCCTCCGTCGTGATCCAGCTGCCGTAGCCGGTCAGCTTGGGCCAGCCCGTACGGAGTATGCCGACGAGCTCGACGTCCTCTCTGCCCTCGGCGGCCTCCTTGTAGCCGGTGATGTATCCCTTGCCCTCCCCCATGGTGTCGAGGGCGTCGGGCCCGTACCTTATGCCTCCTGCCTCCCAAGCCTCGAGGGTGCTGATCTCGGGGCAGAAGGTCAGGGTCTCATGGCTGAAGCTCGCTACCGCTATCCTCAAAGTCTTTCACGGTATAATCTCAACCACCAAGGAAAAAAGCTGAGTCCGGGGATTCGATTAGGTTAAATCGATTCACTCCAAATAATCCAGTACAATGAACGTCTTCGATGCCATCAAGACCCGGAGAAGCGTGAGGAAGTACAAACCCGAGCCTGTCCACGATGAGCACCTCAAGCAGATACTGGAGGCGGCCCGGCTGGCGCCCAGCGCCGGAAACAAGCAGCCGTGGAGGTTCGTCGTCGTCAGGGACCCCGAACTGAGGAAGAAGCTCGGAGTCATCGCCCGCAACCAAACATGGGTAGGAGACGCAGGCGTTATAGTCGCCGCCCTAGCCATGGACCCCAAGAACCCGGAGGTGTACGAGCGCTGGGCCGAACGCGACGTCATGACCGCGGTGGAGCACATGGTACTGACGGCTTGGGAGCTGGGGTACGGCACCTGCTGGATAGGCGCATTCTACGAGGATCAGGTGAAGGAGCTCCTGGGGATACCCGAGGAGATAAGGGTGATCAACCTTCTGCCTATAGGAGTGCCGGACCAGAATCCCGAGCCCCGCGGAAGGAAAGCATTCGACGTGCTTTTCCACGGCGACAAATACGGGAAGAAGCTGGAAACCTAGTTTCAACTAATAATTTTCAGGAAAAAAGGTTGGGGTTCCTCTACCGTCCCCGGGCGATCTGGAGGGGGTTGAAGTCAGGCTCGTCGATCTCGATGAGCCCCTTGGCGCGATCGAAGTACCTGATGACGCTGTCACCCTTGGGGGTGATCTCGTAGTACTTGCTTGTCCGCTTATCCTTCGACTCGGACGCGTCGACCTCAACTATAAGATCCTGGGCCACCATAGAGGAGAGAATGCCTTGAAGCAGTTTCCATGACAGGTTGGCGCCGTACATAATGCGTGTGGGCTTCTTCGTGCCCTCCTTGATCACCTTGAGTACATCTAGGTATATTTCGAGTTTAGATCGCCTGCTTTTCAATATTGACCCCTACTGAGACAATCGTTCGACGGATATCCCCTATAACCTAGAGTGTATAGGGCACCCCTACAAACATGGTTTACAGTTCTAGAGGAGTATCCGCGATTCATGTTCTTCGTTCTCTCAACGCGGGGTATTATTAAAAAGGAATATGGATTCCCAGTAAATTTACGGGGATCGATGAAAAATCCGGAAACGGGTCTAAACGCCCTAAAACGCTATTTCTGGAGGGGGATCAGGCATAGGAACACGAGGGGCTTGTCGCCCGTGTTTTTGAAGTTATGTACCTCGTGAGGCTCCACGAGCAGGACGCTACCCGGACCTATGGCTGTCTCACCGTCTTTGGAGACGGCGACGGCGTCTCCCTCCAGCACGTAGACCTCGTGCTCCCACTCGTGGGTGTGGTAGGGCGTGCTGCCGCCGGGGGCCACCTCGAACCGCCTCATGGCGAAGTTGGGGGCACCATTCTTCTCGTTGATGAGCCATCTTATCTTGACTTTCTCAGCCGGCTCAGGTACATCCAAGTTCTCTACCTCCGTGTAGTGAAAGTGCTTCATGACGGAGAGTACATAGACTACTGTTTTAAAAACCCATTCTTAGCTATAGGATAACTCTATATGGGAAACCAACACTCAGATGGGCATCCATGGAGCCAAGAGGTCTGCGGCAGAAGCTGGAGGAGTTTGCTTACCAGGTCCCGGGGATAGTCTTCTGCATGGTCATCGCTTTGGCCTCGTTTCTCATCTGGAACGCGTATAGGCCAGTAAGCACCCTGATGTGGTCGTTTTTCATCGGGATCGTTGTCTCTAACCTGATCGACCTCCCTGAGGGCCTTCGATCCGGGGTGGGGTTCTGCTCATCGAAGCTCCTGAAGACCGCTATAGCGATCCTTGGACTCGTAACAAGCGCCACAGTGTGGCTAGAAGTCGGCGTAGGATTCATCAACGCCCTAGTGATCATCATATTCTCCTTCTTCGCCAGCATAATCATCGGGAGAAGACTGAGCCTGAGTAGTCGTCTATCCATCCTCATAGGAGTCGGGACATCCATCTGCGGGGCGTCCGCCATCGCGGCGACCGCCCCAGCCATAAAGGCAAGGGAGGAGGAGATTGGGTTAGCGATCTCAGGTATAACGCTGTTCGGCCTCATCTCCATGTTCCTGTACCCATACCTTTTCTCGAACACGGTGGTGAACCAGCTGCTTCTTAACAACCCAACGGTTTACGCCATCTGGGTGGGATCGGGCGTCCACGAGTCAGCCCAGGTAATCGCGGCGGCGTGCACACTCAGCAACGACTGCCTCCAGCCAGCTCTGGTGATCAAGTCCATCAGGATCTTCATGATTGGGCCCGTTGTTCTCACTTCAACGCTCCTAGTCAACAGGCTTGAGTCGGGGGGCGGTAAGCTCAAGCAGAGGCTCGTCATGCCTCTGTTCGCCGTCCTGTTCGTGGTGAACTCGGTCATCAGCACCGCGTTGGACAGCTACGCACCTGCTCTTCCGTTCCTTGACTTTATGTGGACGTTCCTCAAGCAGTCGCTGAAGGCGTCGCTTATCCCGTTCCTGCTGGCCATCTCCTTCGCGGGCGTCGGATCGAAGGTTAGGTTCGTGGATATAGCCAAGTTGGGAGTGAAACCCTTCGCCTTCGCCGCCTTGATGGCGGTTTTGGCTGGAGTGCTTGCCCTCGGGATGGCGATAGTCATAGCGCCTTACATAGCATAATGGCATGGCTGATTGAAGAGTATAGGCTTGAAGTCGCGGATGGAAACAAAGTAGGTGATTAGAGTGATCTCCACCTCTCGATCAGATCTAAAAGCTCTTTCATCGCGGGTCCTCCACGGGTCTCCTTGCGGGTGGCCTTGAAGCTACCGGCAGCGCTGGCGTGACGGAGTGCCTCGATGTCGTCAAGGCCTTCGACCTTGGCAGAGGCGAACCCGCCGATGAAGGCGTCGCCGCAGCCAACTGTGTTCACCACACTGAGCCCCAGCTCCTCGAGGGGCACCGCATCCATGGAGACGGTGGCCCCGGTGGAGTCGAGGCAGATGGTGGAGCCCTCGGCGCCGTGCTTGATGATCGCCTTGACGCCCCTGACTTGCTCGTCCAACCTCTCCATTACCTGCTTGGGGTCGCTGGTGCCCAGCAGGTTCTCGTACTCCAGGTGGTTCAGTATGAAGTAGTCCGTGTTCCTCAGTGTAGGCAGCAGAGTCTCCAAGCCGTGCTCCGCGTAAACCCCGGGGTCCCACATGACGGAGACGCCGTGCACCCTGCATGTGGCGGCGAGCGCCTCGGCGGCCTCTATAGGTGGGTCCATGATAACGCAGACTCTGGCCTGCCTTATGAGGTCAAGGCGCTCCCTGTCGCGGAAGTGTTTAGCTGTGATTCTGAGGTTAGCGCCGAAGTAGGTGTGTATCTCGTTGGCGCCGTCGACGCTTATACTGATATAGGCCTGGCCAGACTCCTCGCCGGGGACGATGAGGACGCCGCTGAAGTCGACGCCCTCGTCCCCGAGGATGCTTATCTGCTGCTCCGCGATAGAGTCCTCCCCCAGCGCACCGATGAACGCGACTCGCCTAGGTCCCAGCAGCCGCGCCGCGGCCACCGCCACGTTGGCGGCGGTGCCTCCCGACACGCGCTGTATCTCCTTCACGGGGACCTCCTCGCCTGTCCTGGGGAGCCTCTCCATGAACAGGTTGATGTCCCAGTTAATGGCGCCACAACAGATGAGGTCTACCATCTAACCCCGGGCCACCCTATCCATTATAAGCCCGTGGAAACATTTAGCGTCTACCCCTACGATCACCTCGGCGTAGGCCTCCTCCTCCACGATCCTGTGGTGCCGCCGCTCGACGACGGTCATGCCCCTGGTTAGCTCCCCGTAGGCCTCCACGTCCACCCTGCATCTCCGGGTTTTGAATATGGTGGGGTCGACGAGGTACGCCACGGCCATGGGGTCGTGGAGGCTGAAGCCGTTGAACCGCTCCACGATGCCTCTGCAGAGGTCGACTACGAGCTGGGAGCGTCTGGTGCCCAGCGCCTCTATCTCGTTGAACATCTCGACACTCATACGGTTGTCGGGGTGGGTCGTGGTGTCGAGGCCGGCACATACCATGGGGATGCCGCTGTTGAAGACTATCTTCGCCGCGTCCGGGTCATGCCACACGTTGAACTCAGCCACGGCGCTCACGTTCCCATGTCCATAAGAGGTAAGGTTGTACGCCCCTCCCATTATTACGAGGCCTTTCACCTTCGATGGAAGCTCGGGATCGCCGACCACAGCAGCGGCGACGTTGGTTAGTGGGCCTACGGCGACGAGGGTCAGTTCCTTGCCCAGCTCATCGACTTTCTGGTGGATCATCTGGACGGCACTCCTGTCGTCAGACTTCATCATGGGCTCGGGGAGGGAGGCGCCGCCTAGGCCGGTCTCTCCGTGGACCTCCTCGGCGTGCCTAATCCCCCTCACGAGGGGCCTCACAGCGCCTCCACAGACGGGGACGTCTGTCCTCCTCAGGAACTCCAGGAGCTGCTTGGCGTTCCTGTGCCCCTTCTCTTGGCTGACGTTCCCCACGACGGTTGTGACGGCCTCCACCGTGAGCTCCGGGCTACCGAACGCCAAGAGGAATGCCAGGGCGTCGTCCACCCCGGGGTCGGTGTCGAGAATTATGTGCTTCAACGTCATCCACTTCGGTTCTCTAATGCATGCCTGTAAAAGCTTTCCCAGAGCAGCCGGTTGAAAACTCTTTATCTAGCCACGTGAATTGTTGAGCCATGATCGTCTGCGAACATTCCAAGGTTGAACTCACCGAGAACGGCTGGAGCATTAAGATTCCGCCCAAGGTCGGCGGCGTCATAGGCGTCTTCCCTGGGCAGACGCTGTTCGGCTACATAGAGCCAGAGACTGGCAGGCTGCTATTGTCGCCCCTCCGGCTGACTTCAACGGTGAGCTACTTCAGGATGTTTCTGGACGACGTCAGGGGGAGCCTCGCCGGCGTCACGGAGCTCTTCAGCAAGAGGGGCCTCAACATATTGACCGGCGGCGCCTTCGGGTTCAGCAACATCTGGGTCTCGGAGTTCTTGGTGGACTTCGCGGACTCGGCCTCGCCGGACGAGGTGATGGCCGAGATCAGCGACATGGGCGGGTTCGTGACCAGCAGGGAGATAACGGAGCTGTTCCCTGTCTCGTTCAACCTCTCAGCCACATACATGGTTGAGGCCGACGATGGGGACTGGGTGAAGGTGGTCTCCGACGAACCAGCGGAGGCCCAAGTGAAGAGAGCGAAGTACGCGGTGGTCAAGGCTTGGCCCAGGATAAGGGCGATGTTCATAGACTTCTTCCCCCCCGACAGCGGCCTCGTCCACATAAGGGCGAGGATCAAGGA
>WOR8_10001056_pt1 | contig 28016 bp, 26 predicted proteins | sample DeeMarSeWOR38_10_FD_19890 | JGI IMG/M metagenome (IMG submission 19890) | reverse complement strand
GTTCCTACCAACTGTACATTAGAACTTGGATAGGTTTCATCACTTTCATAAACACTCTCATAATTTTCCTGATAAGTTTTTTCTTCTTTCGCACGTACCAATGGATCTTCTTTTCCAATAACAGCAGGAAGGCTATTTGGTATAACCTCATAACTACCATCTAAAACAATACCATTACCAGTAGAATACGAAATATCAACAAATTCTGAACCAGGTGGAATTGCTATAGAAAATATCTTAGCCGGTAAATCAGGTTTACCTGAAACTTTGTAATGACCAAAATCATCGACCTTTACTTCAACCTGATCACCAATATTTACTATTTCATAATCTCCAATATCAATTGTAATTGTTATTGATCCATCTTCAAATTTTATTTTATTTTGTATTGTTGTAGCGCTAGCCAGTACGCTACCAATCATCAGCATACTTACAAAAATTCCAATTACTACCCTTTTCATAATTTACCTCCAATTAACGATTGTTATTTGTTATGGTAATAAGTTATATAACATTTATGCTAAATAAACTTTTACTTGATATTAAGTATTTAATATATAAATACTTAGAAAAAATTATCTAACAACCATAACTGGTTTATGGGCGTATTGAACAACCTTATTTGCAACACTACCAAGTAGATAACGCCCAATCTTACTTGTTCCCTTGCTTCCCAATACTATCAAATCTACATTTAATCTATTTGAAGCGTTAATAATCTGAAAAGATGGATCTCCCTGCTCAATAATCCCTTTAATGGTAAAATCCTGCTGACCAATGCTGCTTACAAGTTCATCGATCATTAATTCTGCTTTCTTTTTAATTGTCTTATACATTTCCTTATCAACAAAGGTCTTATCAGAGGGGCTGGGTATTACTGCTAAAACAAGAAGCTCCCCATTTTCATCGAGAAGAGATATCGACCTATCCAATGCTTGTCTAGAACCTTCTGAACCGTCAAATCCAACTAAAATCTTTTTCATAACCTATTTTTTTCTCCAAACAGCTCCTTTTGAAGTATCTTGTATTTCAAATCCAATTTTATCTAACTCATTTCTAATAGTATCTGCAGTAGTCCAATCTTTAATTTTTCTTGCATTTTCTCTAATTTCAAGTAATAAATCAATTAAATTTTCAATGCTTTTTTCATCGACATCCTTTTTGTATTTTTTAACTAAATCCTGAACCTTTTCTAAAAGGATATTATCACCTTTGGTTTTAACCAAACTTGGTTGGAATAAAGTTAAAATATTTCCCAATTCAATAAATGTTGATAGAGCATAACCACATAATTTAGTATTTGGATTTGGATTTTCTTCAACAAATTTGTTTGTGTTATTTACAAATTCAAAAAAAGAGGAAACTGCAAGAGGGGTATTGAAATCGTCATCCATTGCCTTTTCAAAATTTTCTTTTAATTCTTTTATCACTTTAAGGTAGGATTTATCAGAATTTGATAATGTCTTTTCATCTAAAATATCTATTTTTTGATTATTTGAAATTTCCTCTAATTTTTCTTTAATTCTTTGAATTTTTATAAGACCTTTCTTTGCATTTTCTAATGATTTTTCATTGAAATCTGGTGGACTTCGATAATGAGCCTGAGAAAAAAAGAGGCGGATAATTTCAGGATCCCATTTTTTTATAAGATCTTTAATATTTACAATGTTTCCAAGTGATTTTGACATCTTTTCACCATCTACCGTAAGAAGGCCTATATGCATCCAATAATTTGCAAAGTTACTACCTGTTGCAGCTTCTGCTTGGGCTATCTCATTTTCATGATGAGGGAAGCGAAGGTCCATTCCTCCACCATGGATGTCAAAAGGAAGACCGAGGTGTTTTCCACTCATAGTCGAGCATTCTATATGCCATCCAGGTCTACCCTTGCCCCAAGGACTATCCCACGAAGGTTCCCCTGGTTTTGATTTTTTCCAGAGTGCAAAATCAAGTGGACTTTTTTTTTCTTCACCGGACTTAATTCTTGCACCATCCATTAAGTCTTTAAGTTTTTGTCCTGAAAGTTTTCCATAATCCTTAAATTTACTGACAGAAAAATAAACATCACCATCAGATTCATAACCATAATCTTTGTTAATTATGTCCTTAATCATCTCAATCATATCTGAAATGGTTTCTGATGCTTTTGGATATAAATCCGCTCGTCTTATACCAAGATTATCCAAATCTTTAAGACAAATCTCTGTAAACCGTTTGGAATATTCCAGTGCATCTATTCCTTTCCTATTTGCAGCGGCAATTATCTTATCATCTACATCTGTGATATTCTGAACATAGGTTACGTTAAAAGTTTTATACTCAAGATATCTTCGAATAACATCAAATGCAAAATAAGTACGAGCATGACCAATATGTGCATCACTATATACAGTCATACCACATACATACATCTTAACTTTTCCTTTTTCAACTGGTATAAATTCCTCTTTCTTTCTTGTTAGGGAATTGTAAATTTTTAAAACCATTTATTTGTTCAACCTTTTATCCTCAAATATAGGTAAAAATATATACTTTACTGAAAAGTTATCCAAATAATTTATAAAGCCTATTTTTATACCAGAAAAACAGGGGTTTTATATGAAAACAACTTTTAGTGTAATAAAAGCAGATGTTGGTGGATGGCCAGGTCATGCATCTGTTCATCCAGATTTGGAAGAAATATCTAGGAAGAATCTTTCTGAAGCAAAAACAAAGAAATTAATTCTTGATTTTCATGTAACACATTGTGGAGATGATCTTGAATTAATAATGACTCATACAAATGGTGTTGATGCAAAAGAAATACACAGTCTTGCCTGGGATAATTTTTGCGAGGCAACAGAGAGAGCAAAAAAACTTGGATTATATGGTGCAGGTCAAGACCTACTTTGTGATGCATTTTCAGGTAATATTAAGGGAATGGGACCTGGAATTGCAGAAATGGAATTTACCGAAAGAAAGGCAGAACCAGTAATTGTTTTTATGATGGATAAGACAGAACCAGGTGCATTTAATTTTCCGATTTTCAAGATTTTTGCAGACCCATTCAACACAGCAGGACTTATAATCGATCCTTCGATTCATGATGGATTTGTTTTTGAAGTATGGGATATAGAGGAACATAAAAATGTGTTTTTAAAGACCCCTGAAGAAATGTATGACCTCTTAGCCCTAATTGGTGCAAAATCCCGTTATGTAATTAAACGTGTTTTCCCTAAAAAAAGTTCAAAGCTACCTTCCGATGAACCAGTTTCAGTTATTTCAACTGAGAAACTCTATCAGATAGCTGGTGAGTATGTTGGAAAGGACGATCCTGCAGGTGTTGTTAGAGCACAATCCGGTCTTCCTGCAGTTGGAGAAGTTCTTGAGGGATTTTCACTCGGTCATCTTGTTTCTGGTTGGATGAGAGGATCTCACAACGGTCCATTAATGCCAGTATCTATAAATGACGCACAATGTACCAGATTTGATGGCCCACCTAGAGTTACAGCACTTGGATTCCAACTCAAAGAAGGGAAAATCACTGAACCAGTTGATTTGTTTGATGACCCCGCATTTGACATAACAAGAAAAGAAGCCCAGCATATAACTGATTATATGAGAAGACATGGTCCATTTGAACCACACAGACTTCCAATGGCTGATATGGAATATACAACCTTGCCAAAAGTCATAAAGAAATTAGGATCAAGACTTAAAACAATAAAATAAAAAACTATTTATGGTAATTTCCTAGAAGAATCATCATCTTGTGGAATATTATCAATTGGTAGCTGTTGATTAACAATAGATCGCTTTTGTTCTAGAGATTTTGTTATTTCTTTATCAATATCCTTTGTACTTATGCTTACCCAGCGAATATTGTCAAGCTCGAATAGTTCATGAAGTGGGAATCTTCCATCCCATGGCTCCCATGGTTTTTGCAATGTCATACTGCTGATTGCCCGAATGTTTGTTGCACCAACTTCACCTATTTCATCAGCAAAAGAAATCAAACGATTGTTTGGAATTGCAACACCAACAGTTTGTAAAAAAGATCCAATAGGTCTTACTAGTTTTGGAATATGCATTATATCTTCAATTGGCTTTACTCGTATTACTCTGAAAAGCGGAGACGGTTCAATATTTTCAGTTGTTCCATCATAAATTACTAACCACTGGTGAGTAGCTGATGGAAAAATCTTTACCGGGTCACCCATCATTTCCTTCTTTAAATATTGATGATAACCATCAAGAACCTGCATTTTACCTGAATTTACTCCTTTAGGAAGAGCAATTGAAGTTGTCTCCATTTCATCAGCAAGAAGTTCTGCAAATTTTAATGGGTCAACTTCACCACCTAGTTCAACAAAAATTTCTTGTGGTGAAAAGCAGCCCTGCTGGTCCCATGCTGTTACATCAAGGGAAACTAATTCAGCAATCTGACTTGCTCTTTCTTCATCCAAATAATCTCTTGCAAGAGTTATAAAACTGAATTTATGCCAGTGACCAGCAATTGGGATATTATGTTTGTTTGCAAGTTCAGTCAAACTAACTCTTGCTTGTTCTCCACCTGTTGCTCGTACTATATCAGATCTTGAAAATAGAAGTTCTTTAACTTCGTTATTTCCACCTTCGAATGGTAGAATTGCAATACTATATGCAAGTTTTGGATCAACTTCTTCAATAGATTTTGCGTAAAGTGCACCAAATACTGGTTCTTCTGAAGGAACCTTTATCCATGATGCTGCATCAATGAGTTTATCAAGAATCATTTCAAAAGCAGCAATTCCAAGGATGTTTCCTGCACAAATATGACCAATTACAGAAGGATTAAAGTTTGAATGACTTACATTTACTTCACCATAAGCTTTTACTAGACCATCACCAAGTTCAGAAAACTCTTTGTAATCATCGGGTTTTAGTTTTCCAAAAAGTGGAAGATTATCTTTTCTAAGAATACTCATAAAATGATCAAAACCCCAAGATTCAATCATCTGAAGTGAAAATCCTGTGACAGTTGGAAGAACTTCTCTTGCAATTATTCTACCTTTATAATCAGGATCCATCCACATATCTGTTACTTTTTCAATAACATTTAAAACAGTTGGAATGTCAATTTTTAAAAGGTACTCCTCTCTCGATTTTTCTAGGTTATCTATTATTTTATTGAGTGCATCAACTGTAAAAACTGGTTTTTTAAGTTCAATATTATTTCCAATATCTTCATAAGTAAAATCTAATTTGCTCTCAAGGTCGAGTGCTGGATCCCAAAAATGACAATAAATTGTTTTTCCCATAGATTAAACCTCAAACTCAACAGGGATTTGACTTGCAGTATTTACTAGTTCCTGCGCCGCTTTTGTTTGATCAAGAATTACCTTTGAATCACCTTCTACTGTAAACATTCCTCTAATAAGACCTCTGATAGGATCTAGTTCCTTGTTAATTACTTTCTTCCAATTTGAGTAAGGACCTTTAAAAGTAAATGCTGCAGTTTTTCCATTTTTTACAAGATATGCTTCTCTACATTTCCCATGCCATAAATCTACATAAAATATTACTACTTCTTTTAGTTCATCATCTGGAGTTATAATAAATAAAAAATCACCTTCCCAATCTTTTGCAACTTCTTCATATGTTTTACTTTTATTTAGTTCTTCTTTAAAGGTTTTAATCCATTCATCAGATGGAAAACGAATCATATATTTAGTCCTCCTGTGACATTAGGTCAGCCATAACAGCTGCACAACCCCTTCCTTCAACACCAGGAAGTCGAGATACTTCAATATCTAGAACTGGTCCTTTTCGATTACATACTGGACATTTCTCAATAAGCTTTACTTTATCTCCTGTTATGATAAATCCTGGATAGCTTTCAGGTATTGGATCAATAAATGCAAATCGGCCAAATTTATCATAACCAACAGAGTTGAGATTTTCATCTAATACAAGCGGAATAATTGTTGGTGGAACATGTTTATAATGTCCTTCACAACTCAAAAATACAGAACTACATTCAGACATGGCATAAACATCATGGAAACGATCTTGAGGTATACCAAGTACATTTTCTACCTTTTCTCTAAAGGTTTCTTCAGGCGTACGTTTAGATTCTTCAGCTTTCCATCCTCCACCTGTAAGAACTTGGCTAGTAGGAAGTTTTACCTTTCTACCATCCTTTATCATTCTTTCCATAATTCTATTAAGCCAAAAAGGAGGACCTGCAATATTTGCTCTTTTTCCTTCTTTTTCTAAATTTTCTAAAAGACTAATTATTCTATTATCAGATCTCTTAAGTACAAGTGGGCTAAGTTTTGATATTGCTTTTGCTTTAATTTTCTCCTTAATACCAATTGCTTCTGCTCTTTGCATTCGCAAGTATTGTGTGGTAATCTTTAAATCTTCAAGTGCCACATGGATATTTTCAGGTTTGTATAAATCATAAGCTATTCCAAAAAGACTTGCAATTGTAAGATTTGTTAGACGAGGATCTGGGATTAGCAAAATAACTGTATCATCTGGATTGTAATCCATTAATTCAACAACTGATCTCATCGCATTATATTTTAAACGATCCCATGAACTATTATCACGTGGAATAAAACTAAATCTTCCACTTGTACCGCTTGTAAACATAATACTTACACCTTTTTTATTGAACTCCTCAATAATGGTATCATGATCAGGAATATCTGAGCTGAATTCAGGCATTGGTGTCTTTCCAGTATAAACATTATCAAGCCAATTTAGATATCCCTTACCTTCCGGGTAATCTTTAAAAAATGAGTCAGGAAGAAGTGGTAATTTATTGAAATCATCCTTAGATTTTATAGAGTTAGGTGATATATTATTAACCTCGCATAAACGACGATATAATGAATTATTCTCATAATGATGATTGAAGCTATATTTTATTGCATTAGATGTTAAATCCGAGATTTTTTGGTAATTATCAAAATAACTTTTTTCTTTAAAAAGTGCTATATCAATTGGCGTCCAATTTTCCTTTGGCGGAATAAACTTTTCAATTCTTTTTTGAAATTCTAACTCTGCATTTAACATAATCTATACTCCCTTTTTTTAATCTTCAAATTCATCTGTTATTTTTCTTAATGAAGAAATTACTCCATCAAGTGGTTTTATCAATTTTAATGCTTTTAATTTACTACCTTTTACCAATTTTAATCTATTTTTTAAAAGAGCTAACGCCATATTTGTATCTCCCCTTATAATTGACTTAAAGGTTCCATAGCTTCCTCTTATTTCATAAACTGCTTCTTTTTCAAAGGTATCACCTGAACTAACAACAAAATCCGTTAATTTACCATCTTGTAGCTCTAGATAAAAATTCATTATTGAATCATCTGGAGGCACATGCTCAATTACGTTTAATAAAGAAGTTGAGATATTCCTTAAATCTTTTTCTGGATCAAGTTTCTCATGCATGTACTTTTTACTAAATTCAATCCATTCTTCTGTAAGAAATTTTACCATAATTTATTCACCTCCTAAAACACTTCCAATCAACTCTCTAAATAGTATCTGTTCTTCATCATTTATTGCCTTTGGAATCGGATATAATATATGTTCTTTTCTATGTAATCCCTTAAAATAGAAATGTAGATCGGAGATTATCCCATCCATCATAAGTGTTCTCTCTAAAGATTCTATTACCGCATCATTTACATTTTTACTGATAGACGGATCAGTATGATCAAAATAATAATCATATTCAAGAACTGCAAATTTACCATGTTCTAAAAAGCTAATATATCCTAAAGCATTTTCAAGGTTATACTTTTCACCAGTTTCTTTTAGCATATCATGAAAATCTGTAATGATTTTTTCAGTTGCCCACATAACCCCACCTCTTGGTATAAACATTCTTTGTCTCATAAGTCTAGAAGGAAAGATTCTAAATGCATGAAGCCAAACAACATCAGTCATTTGAGGTTTAGAATAAATCTTTTTAAAGAAATCCCTCAAATCTTCATCATAGATCTTTGATATATTTTCAGGATTAGCCTCAAGACCTTTTTCCAGATGATTTCTCATTGGACCTGCAAAAATTGCTTTGCAGGGGTTTTCTTCTTCTGAAAGAATCTTTAAAAACTCACTACCTTTTAATGAAGCTAGTTTTGGACAACCAAGAATCAATGTTTTCATCATTTCTTTATCTATTGTAAAATCTACCATATCTTCCACAATTTTTTTATCATTTTTATGACAAATCACATCAACGACATAGTTAAGTTTCATGTAGTTTTCAGCAATATAATCAAAATCTTTTGCAATTTGAGGAGTTGGACTAAGAAACTCTGCAAGATATTTTCTAGATAGTACTGCCAAGGATAAACCAATGTCTTGTTTTGCTAGTTTTAAAGCTAGCTGTAATGCATCCTTTAAATTATCAAAAGGAACAAGTACTGCTTCTTCGCCTTCAAAAATTGGATGAAGTTTTACCATTGCTTCTGTTAATATCCCTGGAGGTGATAATTTTAAACTTGTAAGTCCATGTTCAACGGAATAGGGATTTTTAATTTCCATTTCACCATGATTGAAAATATTTCCCTCTTCATCCACCAGTTCAACATCTGTATAATTATCTGATGCCCAGCCATATGTATTTCCCCAAGTTGTACATATACCTGTTGATGCAAGATTAGCACAAATATGAGCACCTGCTTCTGCGACATTTGCTCTAAGACCATGCTTATAAGCTTCCTTTTGAAGTTCAAATGCAGTAATTCCAGCACCAACAGTAGCTGTTAAATCCTCTGGATTTATCTCTAATTTTTTCATTCTTAAAAGGTCAATAATAATACCATCTTCAAGACCCATAGCATTTTTCATAACGGTTGAAGAAACCATAGCAAAAAGAGTTCCGCCACCACGTGCCATGTATTGTAGATTGTTTTTATTTGCAAATTTTATAACTTCAGATAGTTCTTTTGAATTTTCAGGCATTACTGCATAGAAATTTAATTCCTTATCAGGATTAACAATATTTCTTCTATAAGAAGCTATAATTATTGGATCATTAGTTGCCCATTTTTCTCCAACGATTTCTTGAAGTTTTTTTAGCTTATCATCTTCAGCAATTTCTTGAAATTCACTTTGATCTAAATTTTGAACATATTCTTTTAATGCCTCATGAACCTTTTGAGGTCTAAGCTGAGTAGTAAAATTACACTGTTTGTCACATATTCCACAAAATGTGCAGGATTCTACTATTTCAAAGAGTTTCTTTGTAGGTTTAACCTTTCCTGAATTTAAAGCATTTACTATCTCCATTCGGCCTTGCGGCCAATAAGCTATAAAACCATTTTTCTTTCCCGCAGAGCATAATCCTGTTTCAAGAAAATCAATTCTACACATTCCACAATGTGTTCCCTTTTTTGCAATATTTATTGCTTCTTCAAATTTTAAATTTTTATTTAATAAAACATTTTCTAAACACATATCTCTAAACCCCTTTTATTATTCAAATTCATCTGTAATCTTTTGCAAAGAGACTATAACTCCATCTAGAGGTTTAATAAGTCTCAAAGCCTGCATTTTACTACCCTTTACTTTTAATCTATTCTTTAATACAGCAATTCCAAGACTCATCTCGCCTTTTAAAACACTTTTATAAGTCCCATAGTTACCTCTTATTTCATAAGCAGCATTTTTTTCATCAAAGGTATCACCAGTATTCACAATAAAATCCTTTAACTTTCCATCTTCAAGTTCTAAATAAAAATTCATTGTTATATCATCTGGGGGAATATGTTCTACAACTCCAAGTAGGGAGGTAGTAATACTTTTCAAATCTTTTACTGGATCAAGCTTTTCAAGCATATATTTTTTTCCAATATCAATCCATTCTTCAGATAGGAATTTTACCATTATAATTCATCTCCTAAAACAGTTCCAAGTAATTCCTTAAATAGTTCTTGTTCTTCTTTTGAAATACCTTCAGCAATTGGATATAGAACATGTTCTTTTCGATAAATACCTTTGAATAAATAATTTAGGATTGTGAGCACTTTGCCCTTAACTAGAGATTGTTCCATAGAATCAACAACAATCTTGCTTATTCTATCGCATACTTCAGGATCATTATGATCATAATAATAATCATATTCCATGTATGCAAACTTGCCATTATCAAGTGGAGTAATGAAACCAAGTGAATGTTCGACATTTAATTTGTCGCCCATATCTGAAAACATTTGAATCCAGTTCAAATAATGATCTTCATCACCAGTCCACATAGCTCCACCAGGTCCCATAAACATTTGTTGTCTCATCATTCGTGTTGGAAGTATTCGAAATGCATGAAGCCAAATAATATCAGTCATTTCTGGTTTAGAATAAACATTTTTGAAAAAATCCTGTAAATCCTCATCAAAAACCTTAGCAACATTTTCAGGTGAAGGATCTAAGGCTTTTTCCAAATGATCTCTCATTGGACCCGCAAATATGGTTTTTAGAGGATCCTCTTCTTCCGAAAGAATCTTCATAAACTCACTATCTTTAAGATTTGAGAATCTTGGAGCACCCAATATTAGACTTCTCATTAATGATTGGTCAATAGTATAATCTACCATATCTTCTACAATTTTTTTATCATCTTGATTGCAAATGACAGAAACTACATAATTTAATTTAATATAATTTTTACAAACATAATCAAAGTCTTTAGAAATCTGTAACGTTGGACTAAGGAATTCAGCAAGATATTTTCGTGAAAGAACAGCAAGTGATAAACCAACACCGCGTTTTCCTAATATAATTAAAAGTCTATATGCATCTCTTAGTTTTTCAAATGGTACAAGAACAACTTCTTCATCTTCAAAAATAGGATGAAGTTTAACAACTGCTTCAGTTACAATATTATGTGGAGTAAGAGATAAGTTGGTGAAACCAGGTTCAGTAGAATAAGGATTATCCCTTTCCCAATCACTATGTTTCTTAATGTTTCCTTGATCATCTACCGTTGTTAAATCAATGAAATTATCAGCAAAGGCACCATACCTATTTCCCCAGGTAGATATAATACCTGTTGTTACAATATTTGAACATACATGTGCTCCTGCTTCTGCAGCTAGAGCTCTCAACTTATGCCTCAGAGCTTCTTTTTGAAGTTCAAACATAGTTATACCTGCACCTACTGTTGCAGTACAACTTTCTGGATGAATCTCAAGATTCCTTAATCTATAAAGATCAATTATAATTCCTCTCTCAAGGCTAAGTCCTTTTGCTAAAACTGTTGGAGCAGCAGCTGAAAATGCAGTTCCACCACTTCGAGGTAAATAAGGTATATTATTTTTATTTGCAAACTTTATAATCTCTGATACTTGCTTTGTACTATCGGGCATAACAACATAATAATTTAATTCAGAGTCAAGGGGGAGTATAGTAAAGGTATAAGAAGAGATAATAACTGGATCATTAGTTGCCCATTCTTCCCCAACTATATCACGTAGACCCCGAATAATATCGTCTTCTAAAACTTGCTCAAATTCATTTTCATCAAGATTTTCAACAAATTCTTTTAATGTCCTTGCCACTTTCTCTGGGCGTAATTGCGTGGTAAAATTACATTGCTTATCACAACAGCCACAAAAATTACATGATTGAACAATATCCTTTATTTTTTCTGTTGGTTTAACTTTTCCTGAATATAATTGTTTCACAATCTCCATACGTCCCTGTGGCCAATAGGCTAAAAATCCTTTTTTTCTTCCAGCCGGACAAACACCGCTTTCAAGAAAATCAAATCTACACATACCACAATGGGTTCCTTTTTTAGCAATTTTTATAGCTTCTTTAAATGATGTATTTTCTAAGCTTAAAGTTCCATCTGATGTCATTTTAACCCCCAAAGCAATAACTTGTAAATAAAAATTGATATAATTTTTCTTATTAAATGTTTTTACTGATAAAAAATTGGTCAAAAAATCGAAATAATATATTGTAATTTGTAAATATTATAATTTTTTAAATTAAATTATTATTAATATTCTGTTTTAATTTGTCTTAAACAAGTATTAAATTTATCCATTGGTTTTACAAATTTTAAGGCTTTTACTTTATCTCCTTTAATATTTATTCTATTTTTTATTAATGCAATAGTAATACTCATCTCGCCTTTTAGGATTTGAACAAATGTATCATAATTTCCAATTACTACAAACTCAGCATCTTTATTTAGAACAGAACCGGTCTTATTAATAATAAATTCTTCAATAAAACCATTTTTTACTGAAATAAAAAAATAGATACTACTTCCATTTGGTGGAATATTTTCAATAATGTTTAGTAAAGATGTTGTTGCTTTTTTCAAATCTTTTTCTGGATCTAACTTTTCAGCAGTAATTTGTTTTGCTTTTTTGATCCACTCATCAGATAGAAATTTCATTAAGCTTTTTTATCCTCCAACTACTGTTTGAACCATCTCACCTAGTATTTTTAGCTCATCATCAGAAAGACCTTCTGGCATTGGGTAAAACAAATGCTCTTTTCTAAAAAGACCCTTATGAAATACATATTCAATTGGAAGTAAACCTTTGATCTTTAGTTGAAGTTGTAAAGTTTCTACAATTGATTGGTTCAATCGATTGTGAGAGTTGGGATCCAAATGATCAAAATAATAATCATATTCAACAAATGCATACTTTCCATTTTCTAGAAAACTAATAAATCCAAGAGCATTTGGTAGATTATATTTATCCCCAACTTTATTGAGCATATCATTTAGGTCAAGAATCTTCTTTTTGTCAGCAACAATATAGCCTCCTCTTAACATAAACATCCTTTGTCTCATGAGTCTGCTAGGTAGAATTCTAAATGCATGAAGCCAAACGACATCAGTCATCTCTGGTTTTGAATAAACCTTTTCAAAGAAATCTTGAAGATCTTCATCATAAACTTTTGCAATTTGCTTTGGTGAAGGGTCAAGTGCCTGTTCTAGATGACTTTTCATGGGTCCAGCAAATATTGCTTTAAGTGGATTTTCTTCTTCTGAAAGAATCTTTAAAAATTCACTTTCTTTTAGTGATGCAAATCTAGGTGAACCAAGTATTAATGTCCTCATCATTTTTTGATCAATTGTAACATCAGCAATATCTTCAACAATCATTTTATCATATTTATCACATACTATATCAACAATAAAATTGAATTTAAGATAGTTTTTTGCAATATACTCGAAATCCTCAGCAATTTTATTTGTTGGGCTTATGAATTCAGAAAGATATTTACTAGAAATTACAGCAAGAGAAAGTCCAACTCTTCTTTTAGCAAGTTCCATTGCAAGGTCAAGTGCCTCATCAAGAGTTTCAAAAGGAACAAGTACTGCTTCCTCATCTTCAAAAATTGGATGAAGCTTTACAGTTGCCTCAGTAATAATTGTTGAAGGTGTCAATGTTAAATTTGTAAAACTGTTATTTGTTGAATATGGATTAGTTAATTCTTCATCACTATGATGAATAATAGTTCCTTTTGAATCAATTAATGTTGCTTCAATAAAATTGTCAGATCCCCATCCATAAGTATTTCCCCATGTTGAAATGATACCAACGGATGCAATATTTACACAAACGTGAGCTTCTGCTTCAGCGACAAGTGCACGCATTCCATGTTTATAAGCCTCTTTTTGAAGCTCAAAAGCATTAACTCCAACACCAATAGTCGCGGTTTTGTTTTCTTCATCAATTTCTAATTTTTTAAGTCTCCTAAGGTCAAAAATGATTCCCTTCTCAAGACTAACAGCCTTTGCAAGAAGGGTTTCTATAAACATAGATAGAAGTGTACCATTTCCTCTAGGAAGATATGGAATATTGTTTTTATCAGCATATTTTATAACTTCAGCTGCCTCTTCAGTTGTCTCAGGCATTACAACATAAAAATTTACTCCTGCATCTGGAATAATAATAGTTTTTGTATAAGAAACAATAACTGCTGGGTCATTAGATGCCCATTTTTCCCCAACTAATGAACGGAGTTTCTTAAGAGTATTATCTTCTGGAGTTTTTACAAAATCATTATCATCAATTTTGTTAATATATTCTTTTAATGCTTTAGCAACTTTTTCAGGTCTAAGATGTGTGGTAAAATTACATTGTTTGTCACATATACCACATACTGTACAAGAATTTGCGATTTGTTTTAATTCCTCAGTTGGTTTTAGTTTATCTGAATAGAGAGCCTTTACAATCTCCATTCTACCATCTGGCCAATAAGCAGCAAAACCATTTTTCTTACCTGAAGGACATACACCTGAACCTAAAAAATCTACCTTGCACATACCACAATGAGTTCCTTTCTCTGCAATACTAAAAGCTTCCTTTAAATCTGTTTTAATATCAGTTAAAACCTCATCTTGTGTCATTTTATCACTAAATTTTCAATTGTTAATTTTGCAGGATTAAAATCATATTTTTAAATGTTTCTTAACCGAAAATAGTCTAAAAAAAATGATAAAAATATCTCAATAAACTATAAATATAAGCTAAGTATATTATTATATTAAAGTGAGAATAAAATGACAGTAGATATTAAAAATGAAATTTTTGCTAAACAAGTAAAAGATTTCATGAAACAAAATTCTGTATATTTTATTAGAAACAATGAAAGATTTAGAACAAAGTTAAAGATGAATCGAAGGCAACTCTCGTATGCAATTAGACATCTAGAAAAAATTGGTTTTCTAGTATCATGGAACGAAAAGGTCTACCAAATATCAAATGGCTAAAACAATAAATTGAAATTTTTTTTTGTTTTACTTTTAGAAATTATATTTTCTAAATCTTCTATTTGTTATTTTAACCAAAAGTAATAAAATATAATTCAATTTTCTTTGTTGGATGAATAAAAACCCTCACAATATTTGTACACTAAACTCTAAATCAGATTGCAAAAATTGTATAAATCAAGATAAATTGGATTGCAAGCTTGATAAAAATCAACAAAAAATAACAATGTTAGTAATAATTTCTTCAATTATAATTGGTACATTTGGATTAATACTTACTAGCTTAATAATTAACAATTGGTGGATATTGATATTTTATATTATATTTATTCTTCTATTTTTCTTTGTAATTGAAAATCGAATAACATGTAGTCATTGTCCTTATTATGCTGGAAAAAACATACGATTAGATTGTCCAGGTAACAATATCTTTCCAAAAATATGGAAATATCATCCTGAACCTATGAATCGTTATGAAAAGTTAGGATCAGCATTAGGATTTGTACTAATTGGAGGAATTCCTTTATTTTCCTTATTATATAGTATATGGCTTTTTTTATCAAATAATCCAAATGCTAGTTGGGTTGTAATTATTTCTCTTGCTGGTGTCCTACTTGCAATAATTCTTTCATTTGCAATATTTTACTGTTTATTTCTTTTATCTTTTTGCAGGAGATGTGTGAATTTTTCATGTATGTTTAATAAAGTACCAAAAGAGTATGTTAATGAATATTTGAAAAGAAATCCTGGGATAAAAAAAGCATGGGAAAGAAGCAAAGTTAACAAGGGTAAAGGATAAATATTATAATCTTATTCAGGACTTACTCTTTATAAGTGGAGTTATTCAAATGGCAAGAATGCATGCAAGAAGAAAAGGAAAATCAGGATCAACTCATCCAGTAGATAGAAAAAAACCTCCAGAATGGAGCTCTTTAAATCCAAGAGAAGTAGAATCACGAATACTTGAACTATCAAAAGCTGGGAAATCTAAAGGCGAGATTGGTCTAATATTAAGAGATCAATATGCAGTCCCTGATGTGAAACTTGCAACTGGTAAAAAAATTACTCAAATCCTTGAACAAAACAATATAAAGTCAGAAATTCCTGAGGATTTAAGAACTTTGATTCATAAAGCTTTGCAACTAAAAAAGCATCTTGAAACAAATAATAAAGATCTAAAAAACAAAAGAAATCTACAACTAACTGAATCAAAAATAAGACGTCTTACAAGATATTATCATAGCCGGAATAAGCTTCCAGATGGCTGGAAATATTCACCTCAGCAAGCAAAATTGATGTTTGAATAATTAATTTTTTTTGCTAAAATATCGGCATTTGCCTATAATAATTTGTAAATTTTTATAAAGGTAGCTATAGATTTAGAATTATCTATATAATAATTGTGGAGGTAGAAAAATTGAATAAGAAAATAAAGCTAGTATTAATGATAGTGCCACTTTTGATTACAGTTACAGCACTAACAGGATGTATTGCTCCAAATGCGATACAAACAAAGCATTGGGACCATGCAGATACCGCAGGAACAGCAGTAAGACTATGGGGATTTTTAGTATTAGGTGAAAATTTCCATAATTGGGATGGGTACTTTGTATATGACACAGAGATGCATGATAATTGGGAGCTTTATGCAAATAGAGTAGAAGCAGATAATTATGACTCATTTAATTTCTTCTCGGTAGATATCGATAACCTTACTCGGACAACTGAATATCACTACAGAGCAGTCGGAGAAAATTTAGAACAAGGAGCTACAATTAGAGTCGGTGTGGATAGAACATTTATTCCCGGCGGACCAAGAGTATGGCTAAAGGAAGTATCAGATGTTGGAATTGATTCAGCAGTCCTTGAAGCATCATTAACTCATATGGGAGGTGCTGCGACCTGTGATGTATTCTTCAGATATGGAACAGATCCAGATAATCTTGATATGGAAACTCCTCATGAGGAAATGACATCAACAGGGGACTTTAATTATGAAATCACAGGTCTTTCTAGCTGTCAGACCTATTATTATAGAGCAATAGCAATCAATGATGCTGATACATGGGATAGCCTTTATATTTTTGCAGTCACACCAGGACTTCCAATTGTTGAAACCTACTTACCAAATGATGTAACAGCAGATTCAGCAACATATCGCGGAGAGTTGTTTGAATTAGGAGGACCTGCATCTGCTGAAGTATGGTTTGAATATTCAGATGATAATCCAAATAATCTTGATGAAACAACAGATCCAATAACACTCACAATTCCAGGACAGTTCAGTATAGAAGCAACAGGTCTTACACCTGATACAACATATTGGGTAAGAGCTGTAGCCAACAATGGCATTTGTGAAAGTAGAGGAGAAATAAAGGAATTCAAGACCCTATCAGGACTTGGTGAAACCAGATTTAGAGAACTCAATCAAGCAACAATAAAAGATAGAATCAACAGTCGCATCAAAATATTGGTACAAAGAGGACTTGACATTCTTGGTATACCTGAAGATGCTCCTATCGAACTTATAATTGACAGCTATCCAAGACTAGGTCGCTTTATAGAGTATCTAGAGTGACTTTAAATATTACAAAAAAAAGAGATAAACAATATCTCTTCTCTTTTTTTATTTTTTAAAAAATAAATTGCATAACCTTTTTTATATGAATTTACTTTTCTTGATACTTCCATGGCAGATGAACTTGTAGATTTTCTAAAAAAAGCATCAGAGATTATTTCATCTTTTCCAACTTCTACAAAAATAAGAGTTATATCTCATTATGATGCAGATGGAATTACTTCTGCAGCAATTATATGTAAAGCTTTGTATAGAGATGGATATGATTTTCAAGCAACACTTATGAGAAATCCATTTGATAAGGGACTTGCTCGTGTTTCAAAAGAGGAAAATGAACTAATAATTTTTTCAGATATGGGAAGTGGGCAAATAGATACAATTGAAAAGATGGATTGCAAAGCAATAATTCTTGATCATCATCAATATCTAAAACAGAATACTTCTGAAAATGTTATTCAGATAAATGCAAACCTGTTTGATATAAATGGTAATTACGAAGCATGTGGTGCAACTCTTTCATATGCTTTAGCAAAAGCAATTGATACTAAAAACAAAGATTTGGTTTATTTGGCAATTGCTGGTGCAACAGGTGATAAACAATACATAAACGGTTTTAGAGGTTATAATAAAAGCATCATTGAAGATGGAATAAAAAATGGATTTATTAAAGAAAATGTTGGATTAAAACTCTATGGAAAATCACTATTTGAAGCGCTGTTTTTTTCAGTTGATCCATACTATTCTGGAATTTCTGGTAATGAAAAGGGAATTTCTGAGTTGTTAAAAAAATTGGACCTTGACAAAAATGTAAAACCTGAGGACATTGACAGTAAAAAAATAAAACAACTTCATTCCTTTTTAACGCTTATACTTATAAAAAAGGGTTGTGAAAAAAACATACTTGATACAGTTATCAGAAAAAGATATTGGTCTGATATTTTAAATTCTGAATTAGAGCGTTTTGCAGATCTTCTTGACTCATGCGGAAAAGGTGGAAATCGGGGTTTAGGCCTTGAAATTTGTATGGGAAACAAAGAAGCTTTTGAAAAAGCAGAAGACCTTGAAAAAGAATACAAACAAAAAATCTTAGATGAGCTAATAAGACTTGAAAAAGAGGGTTTTAAGGAGAAAGAAGGATTCAGATATTTCTATAGTAAGGATTCATCTCTTGGTGGAGTAATTGGTGGCATTGCAACTAACTTTATTCTTGATAAAGAAAAACCTCTTGTTTCACTTGTTAAAAAAGATGATGAAATTCACATTTCATGTCGTGGAAACCAATACTTGGTAAATAAAGGTCTTGACCTTGGTCTTGCAATGAACAAGGCTGCAAAAAAACTAAATGGACATGGTGGAGGTCATAAGATTGCTGCTGGAGCAACAATTGACTCTGATAAAGAAGAGTTGTTTCTTGAAACTGTAGATGAAATAATAAGTAGTCAATTAGGTGCATAAAATGGATGTAAGCTGTGAAATATCAATTGAGTTTGATGATTTAAAAAAAGCAAAAACAGTTTTAAAATCTATTAAAGTCGATGATTTTGATTTTGTAAAATCAAAAATTAATAATAATAGGTTAGAAGCAGAAATTATGGCAAAATCGATTTCGTCATTAATTCATACTCTTGATGACTATCTAGCTTGTATCTCAGTTGCTATGAAAATTGTAGGTAAAAATAAATAATCATATTGTAATCTCTGTTTTAATATGATATTTGATTTGAAAGCAAAATTCGCCTTTAGCAACGATATTTCTTTAATTAAAAATGAGATAGAATCATCGATTTTAAATTTTAATAAATTTTTACTTGAAAAAGACAAAAGTTTGAAAATTATAACAAAGGATTCTAAAGAAAATTTTTTATCATTGGAAATTTCATCTGAAGGAAGTTTTCGCCCACACAACGCTTTGCTTCAGATGAAAAATTTTTTAAGTAAGGAGTTTGGGAAAAAGCATCATCTAGGAATAAGAGAAATAACAATTGAAATCTACACAATTGATTTTGAGCTTGAAAAAAAACCACTAAAAAAAATAAATATTCCATTTGCAAAAGTTGATATAAATGATAAACAAGCTAGAATTATTCTAAAGGAAGTCGATGAGGAATTTTTGCGTAGAAATTACATCGACAGAATGATTAGTCTTGTAAAAGAAAAGGTTGAAAACCAATATTATGAAGGAAAGGAAGAATTTTGGAATCTAATCTGGAAATCTAAAGAAAAAAAACATGTGTGGTCAAAGGACCCAACTGAGGAAATGGTAAAACTTGGTTGGTTAAAGCAGGGCCCAACTAAGGGTAAATGGTTTTACAGACCTCAGGCTACAGCAATTCTTAAAGCAATGGAGACAATTGCTGTTGAAGAGGTGTTAAAACCTCTGGGTTTTGAGGAAATTATAGAATCAAATATTGTCCCCTTTGACGTTTGGTTAAAAACCGGTCATCTTGAGGGAATGCCTGGGGAAATCTATTATGTTACTGAACCAGCCACTAGAGATGTTGAAAAATGGGAGAGGTTTATTGATCTAACAAAAATTACAAGAGAAGTCCCATTTGATGAACTAGAGAAAAATGTATCACCTCCATCAGCTGGTATTTGCTATGCTCAATGTCCTTTGATATATTGGTCATTTAAAGGTAAAACTATCTCTGAAGAGTCTTTACCAATTCTTGTTTATGACAAAACAGTTGTATCAGGAAGATACGAATCTGGCGGTAGACATGGAATTGAAAGAGTTGACGAGTTTCATCGTATTGAACCAGTTTATATTGGAACAAAGGAGCAACTATCTATCCTTCGTGAAAAGATGATTGAAAGATACAAACATGTATTCAATGACATATTTGATCTTGAATGGCGAATGGCATGGGTAACTCCCTGGTATATGCAACAGGCAGGCAAAATTGGTGATAAGGGCACCCAAGATACTGGAACAATTGATTTTGAGGCATACATGCCTTATCGTGGATCTCGTGAAAAATCTGAATGGCTTGAATTCCAAAATCTAAGTATTCTAGGCGACAAATACATTAAAGCATTTAATATAAAAGCTCAAAAAAGTGAATTATGGAGTGGATGTTCGGGTATTGGCCTTGAAAGATGGACTACAGCATTTCTTTCCCAAAAGGGGATTGACCCTGAAAAGTGGCCAAAAGGTTTCAGAAAATATTTAATGAACTTACCAAATGGTATTAAGTTTCTATGAATAAAAAGAATTTAACTGAATATAAAAATAAATATCATGCATTCAGACATCACGCTTGGGCAGGTCTTGGATTTTTATCAGTCGTGGTAGCAATAAGGCTTCTCCTTTTTGAACAGGCTGCACTTCTCACACCGATAATTGTAATTCTTGCAATTTATATCTTAGTTGCATTGATTTTTACTTACAGATATCGAGCTGGTTTATCAGCAGATCCAACTGTTGTAAATGTTGAAACCTCAGTTGATTTGGAAAAAGAAAAATTGAAATCAGAAGTTGAGAAGAAACGGTTGAAGATTGAAAAGAAAAAGGCTAAGGCGAAATTGAAATCTGAAAAGAAGAATAAGTGATATTTGTGAATGGGGAAAACGAACAATATAAGTCTTTAACCTTAAAAGGTCTAAAACAGGTTATTATCTTTTACTCAATTATGTTTTTAACTTCTGCTATAATAATTTTAATCTCGTCAATAGAAAATCCAATGAATTTATTATTTATTGCTTCAATTGGATCAATTATTGCTTTATTATCACTTCTAGGGATTTATATAAGTATTGGAAAAATTTATGCTGGAAACAAGGGTTTTGGTATCAAACATGTAAATAGTACACAAAAAGCTCAAAAATTTATTACTTGGGGATTAATTTTATATTTTGTAGCTGGCTTTTTTATTATACCTTATTTCCGAGAAATAATAATTATTTATGTGTTGTTACTTACAATTATTCTTGTTCCATTTTGGTTAGCACTTATTTATCTAATAATAGAAATATCTGAAGAAAGGATTAAAAAATTGCTTTGGATAGCATTGATATCAAGAGGAATACTATTCTTTTTTAGCAATTATTATTCTTCATCCTATAGATTTACTACAGATGAAATTTTTATAGGATATTCATTTTTAATTACTTTTATATCAATTATTCCGTCGTTTATTTTTATTTATTGTTTTTATTCTACATATAATAGAATTAAAAATGATGCATTATTAATTTGATTAATAGAAAGAGAAATTTATAATTGAGATAAATCGATTTTTAGAAAATTTACAATATTATTTTGACTTCTTTGTACATAATTTATACAATACATTTGAAGCTTTTATTAGATCATCTTTTTTAACAACACATATCATCTCTGGTGGACAGGTCATAAACTCAATAATATTTATTTTATGTAGAGCTATTTCATTTGCAATTGTTGCTAAAATTCCTGGAGTTGTTTGCATCTGGGGATGTATATAGATATTAATTTCAGCAAGTTCTTTCTCTTTTGAAATTATCTTATTTTTTGGAAATAATTTCAAAATATTTTCCATGTTTTTTTCATCTATTAATAGTCTTATTGATTCATTTGCTTGTGTGACTCTTAACACGTCACCTCTTATGTATTTAATTAAATCAAAAAGTTTTGGTAAAAGGATTTGAACATCATCATCTTTTATAAGAGAAATTTCTGCTAGATTACTCTTTGTTGAGATATTTACAGTTTGACCAAGTACTTTGTATGCATTTTCAAAAATATCATCATGTTTATCAATTTCATAGCGTCTGATCGCACTGATTACTGCATCAACTGAAGAATCTAATTTTTTATTTTTAATTATAAACCTTGCAAGTGCGGAAATATTGATTAGATTCCTATTCATCTCTTTTCTAATACTTGGATTATTATCAAGAACCTTCCATACTTCATGTACAATATTTGTCATAAAATCATAATATTTGTTTAATTAAAATAAATTTTGTTTTATTTGTCAATTTATATGAAAGAAAATAATGATTTTTAAGGATTACAATCCATATATCATATGGTTCTTTTGTAGGATTCCAATCGATATTATACCAGGGATTTTTTTAATCATTATTTATTCCTCCCTCATTTTTTACATCTAGATGTACGTATTTAAATATTACAATTACAAAGAGAGAATGATTATAAGTTTTTTCCGTAGAAAATACTTATAAATAAGAACTATATCCCACTCCGATGGCAAAAAGAAGGAAAGAAAAGGACGAGGAAGAAGAAAAACCCTTTAAACTTCCAAAGTTTGATGAAGAAGCCTTTCTAAAAAGAGAAAGAAGAAACATAAAGGCTACTTTTATTTCATTTTTATTTGGTTTTCTAATGGCCCTAGTATGCTTTGGTTTTTGGGCTCTTATGGGTAGAGAAAATCCCTTCAGATGGGAACTTGTTTTACTTGTTGCTGTTGTAGATGCAGTATTTTTAAGATATATTCTTGTTAGATTTGGTATTGACCTTTCAGACTTTCAAAGGAAAAATTGGTTTGGATCATATGCTACATACTTTGTAACATGGTTGATAATACTTATTGTTCTTACAAATCCACCATTTTATGATGACGAAGACCCGAGAATGGAAATTGCTGTTCTACCTGAAATACAAGAACCCGGAGGAGATATATTAGTCGTTGCAAAAATTACAGACAATGTAGGAATTGATAAAAGCAGTTTGTCATTAGAAATTACTGAACCGGATGATAATATAACTATTCTTTCTGTTAGTAATTATGATTATGAAGACATAATAGTTATTTTTACATATCAAAATTCAGAAAATAAACTTGGGGACTTTGACTATATATTAACTGCAAAAGATGTAAATGGCCAAGAAAGAAAGGAAACTGGATCATTTACATATAAAAATAATGCAATGGAAATAACATCTTCTAGATTTGAAAATATTACAAGTGGTGATGATATAACAATTGAAGTTGAAGAAGATATTAGTCCAGCAAATTTCAGAGTATACTATAAAATTGATGATAGTGAGGAGATCAATGTAAATAGAAAATATAAAGATATAAAAGCTGAATATGAAACCTCTCCAGAGTATGAAGGTTGGTCAGAAAATAGTAAATTTAATTTGACCTTATTTGTAGAAGTTAGTCACTATTTTACAAATGTACCAGAAAAATATAGCAATATCGTTGAGCATACTAAAACATATAAATTTTCAACCACCCAGGGATCAAATATTGGAGATGAAGAGTCACCAGTGCCATGGAACTGGAGTAAATCACCCCAAGAAAACAAAGAAAATAATTTGCTAAATTACGATGATTATAATAAAAATAAAGACCCAAAAAAACAAATTTTATTACCATATCCAGAAACAGTTCAAGCACCGGGTTTTGAGACAGTTATATTTTTAATATCATTAGCAGCTGTTGTTTTAATCTTTAAATACAAGAAGAAGAATAGAAGTAATCAGAAATGAACGAACTAGCAAGTTTCTGCAAAGATCTCAAAAAGGATTTTATACCGAAGATTAAGGACCCGAAAAAACCAGTAAAATTTTGGTCTGAAAAAGATAGATTAAATGGTAAAATTGAGAATGCTTATGTTATAATTTTCAGAACTAAAGGTTGCTCTTGGGCTCTTAAGTCTGGATGTAGTATGTGTGGTTATTTTAATGATAGTATGTGGCAGGATGTCTCTGATGAAGACTTACTTACACAATTAAATGTTTCAATGAATAATTATTCTGATCAGAAGTTTATAAAAATATTTACATCAGGGAGTTTTTTTGATAGCTCTGAAATAAATTCAAATGTTAGAAAAAAAATACTGAATATTTTGTTTGAAAAAGCAGATAAAATCTCTGTTGAATCAAGACCAGAATATGTAAATAATGAAACCTTGGAAGATGTAAAATCAGTTGTTGGTTCAAAAAAGTTGGAAATTGGAATAGGTCTTGAAACATCAAATGATTATATCAGAAAAAAATGCTTGAACAAGGGATTTAATTTTTCAGATTATAAAAAAGCAGCAAGTGTTATGAAAAAACATAAAGTTGATCTAAAAACATATGTTTTAATCAAACCACCCTTTTTAACAGAAAAAGAGTCTATTAAGGATTCGATAGATACTGCTGAGGATATAAAAAATATTACAGATAGTATTTCATTTAATCCTACAAATGTCCAACGAAACACATTTGTTAATTTTCTTTGGAATAAAAGAAAGTTTAGACCACCCTGGTTATTTAGTATTGTTGAAATACTAAATGAAAGTAAGAAAATCTTAAAAGATAAAACAATAAAATGTGATACTGTTGGTGGTGGTAGTATTCGAGGAGCACATAATTGTAAAGTTTGTGATAGTAAATATCTTACAGCAATAGAGGAATTTTCCTTAACACAAAATCTAAATGTTTTAAAAAGCCTTGACTGCGAATGTAAAGAAGAGTGGCTTGATATACTAGATATTGAGGATCTTGGTTTTGGTTCTCTTTCAAATATATATGGATAGATGAGTTATGGAAAAAATTGTAAAAAAAGATGATACAATTGTACTAATTGATCAATCATACAAAAAATATCTCTTAAAAGTAAATGATAAAACTGACAAGTACAAAGGGGTAGGGGTTTTTGATCCTAAAACACTTATTGGAAAAAAATATGGAAATCAAATAGAAATCGGAAATAAACAATTTTATTTATTACCACCATCTCTTCAAGATAAACTTCAAGGTTTAAAACGTCGTGCCCAAATAATTCTTCCAAGAGATGCAGCTCAAATTATAATTAATTGCTCTATAGAACCGGGTCATATTGTTCTTGAAGCGGGAATTGGCTCGGGTTCTCTTACTATTGCTCTAGCAAATTTTGTTTCACCTAATGGAAAAATAATTTCATATGATATTAGAGAAGATTTTATAAAACATGCAATGAAAAATCTAGTCAAAGCAAATGTAGATAATATTGTTGAAACAAAAATTAAGGATATAACAAAGGGTATAGATGAAAATGATCTTGATGCAGTAATACTTGATATTCCAAATCCATGGGATGCTATAAATCATGCTTGGAAGACTCTCAAGGTAGGTGGATACCTTTGTTCATATTCTCCGCTGGTATCTCAAATGGAAAAAACAGTTAAAGAAATTAAAAAACATAATTTCATTGAAATCAGTTCAACTGAAAATATTCAAAGGAAGATGGTTGTTTCAGAACAAGGGACTCGGCCAAGTTTTCAGATGCTTGGTCATACAGCTTATCTAACTTTTGCAAGGAAGGTTTTATAATTTAACTGATAAATTTTATATTTCTATAATAAGGAAAAATAAGAGAGAATGATTCTTTTATAGAAATCTTCTAAGTCTAATAAACCTAAGAAAGATAAATCCCTTTACTGTTTTTTCAATTGGGTCCATTCCAAATGCTGTAATAATTACCGTAATTTTTATAAATCCTAGTCCAAAGGCACGTTCAAATAGTTTTTCAGATAAACCTTCTTCAAGATTTGAAATATTACCAGAAATATTTAAAATAGTTCTTTTAATAATTCCTCTTCTTGTTACAATAATATTCCATTTTATATCACTGAGATTTATAGATCCAATATTTTCAATTTCTGCTCTAATTGAACGGCGTAAACCTCTTTTTATAGCAACATTAAGTTCAGGTGTTAATGGTTCTATTAGGGGATATCTATCCTCATTTTTACCACCAGGTATAGTATAAGGTGTATCTCCTATACCGTCACCATCAGAATCTTCACCAGTGTAATCATCCCAATAGTTTCCTCCTGATGGATAACCATTATCCCATGTATTTTCTCCCAAGTCTTTTGTTATGTTGTTATTTAAGAAGGTGTTATGATAAATTTTATTGCTATCTGAAATGCCGCTTATACTTATACCATGAATATTATTTTTAATTATATTATTTCTAAAAATATTACTACTGGAAGAGCCGATATCTAAACCAAATTCATTATTACTTATAATGTTATGAGAAATCATACTGTTATGTACTTTGTATAATTGAATTCCATAATTAATATTGGTTAATTCAAGGTTTTTTATGGTAATATTATTACAGTTAATTGCTATAACTTGTCCAGCATTATTAATTAAAATATTTGATTTATTTTCAATATAAACCAATGGTTTACCGTTTATTGTGTTATTTTCAACATTGTTGTTGAAGGATAAATGAACATATAAGCAGTTATTGAAAAGAGAATTACCCAGTATTGTGTTATAATTAGACCATGTAAGATATAAACCGCCATTATAGTTTGAACTAATATTGTTAAAAATTATAATATTTTTTTTAGAACAAGGGAGTCCTATTCCATGTCCATTATTAAAAATATCATTATGGCAAATAATATTATTAGTTCCCCTAAAAAAAACTCCAATTTCTAGATTATTAAATATGTTATTTTCAATTATATAATTGTATTCACATGAATCATTTTTATTATTTACAGATATTCCGATTTTTTTATTATTTGATATGATATTATTTATAATCGTATTATTACTGGAATGAATATATATACCATTATAATTATTATATGAGATATTGTTTTCAATAATTGTATTATTCTTGGTATTTAACATAATTTTTATACCATATTTACTATTACAAATGATATTATTTTTTATAACATTATTATTAGAAAAAATAACTATTCCAGAATTATTCCAACTATCTCCCCCTCCTTTTTGTAATGTAAATCCAGTTATAATCACATAATCAGCATTAATTTGAATAACACTCTCAATATAACGTCCATCAATAGATGTAGTATTTTTATCTTCACCAATCAAGGATATACTCTCATTAATCAGTATATTCTCCCTATATTTACCTCCATAAACAAAAACAATATCACCATCAGATGTGTTATCTATTGCATCCTGAATTTTTGTATAGTTACCTTCTCCAGTGCCACCAACATAAAAAGTTGTTCCTTTTGTATATAGAGTTTGATTTTTCCATTCAAATTCATACCATAAACCGTTACAAAATACTAGAGGTTTATATCCAAAATATGTTGCATCAGCAAACTCTAAAGTTACATTACAAATATAGATTTCCTCATTGACTTTATTCATACTAACATTACGAGTTGGCATGCACATATCTTCATTCATTTCTTTTAATTTCATATACACTTCTGAAATATTCTCACCCTTGATTTCAACAGTGAAAGTTATTGTTGATAAAGGAGCGGGATTTTCAGGTGAAATTGTTATTTTTACAATGATTGGATCTTCACCTAATACAAATGTAGGTTGCAAACCAACACCTAGAAAAAGGCCTATAATTCCAATTACGAGGATTTTTTTAACCAAATATTTTTCCTCCCTCAAATATATTAATCTAGTCGCAGATATTTAAATGTTACAATAACAGAAATTAAATAAGTAAATAAAATAAAAAACCTAAATTATTTTAATTTTATTCCTCTCTGATTTTGATAGTTCCCAGATTTTTTATCATAAAGTTCTTCAGGACTTGATGATAGATTTTCAAAAACTATCTGACAAAATCTGTCACCGATTGGAATTTCAAGCGGGCCATCATTTGAATTAAAGCAACTTATTGTCAGTGTTCCATGAAATCCTGCATCTACCTTTCCAAAACTTGCCATAACACCTTTTCTAGCATAACTTGAACGAATCCATAGTTGTGAGGCAATGTTTGATCCCATTTTTACAAATTCTTTTGTGCTTATTGCAAACCATGTCAT
>WOR8_10002673_pt1 | contig 28083 bp, 41 predicted proteins | sample DeeMarSeWOR38_10_FD_19890 | JGI IMG/M metagenome (IMG submission 19890) | reverse complement strand
TCCCCCCACAAAGGCCGATGGTTCCCCCGCAGGGGATGGTCCCCCCACAAAGGCCGGTGCTTCCCCCGCAGGGGATGGTCCCCCCACAAAGGCCGGTGCTTCCCCCGCAAGCGATGCGGGGTCCGGTTCCTGTCCCTCCCCAAGCGGGAGGACCAGCAATTAACCCGCAAGCCGCCGCAATTCTCGCGGCCCTGAGGGCACGGGGGTACTAATGAACCTGTACGATCTCCTGTATGGGGGGGTCAGCGGGAATATCGACCTCGACAACCGTCCTGTAGTCAAAAACCCTGACGGCTCTATCAGCACGGTGCGGTCGATAAGCGTAAATATCGATGGGAAGGAGGTTCTTCTCCCGACGATTGACGATAGCGGCAGGACCCTGACCACAGAGGAAGCCGTCGATCTCTACCGGAAGACGGGGAAGCATCTGGGGATGTTCCAGACCCCAGAAGAGGCAACGTCCTATGCAAAGTGGCTACATGAGGATCAGGCAAGGAAGTATGCCCCCGAACCACCATTGGGCGGACCTGTGGGGCGACTGGGAGAGGCTTATGGTGCCCCCCCACCTCTTACCCCTCCCGCAACGGGGTTAGGCTCACAGGGGCAAGTACAGGGCATTTCCTACCCACCCCCGCCGCCAGACAATCGGCGGCTGTGGCCCTTGCTGAAATCCCTACGGGAGGGGATGCTGGGGGCACCCGTTGGATCGGAGTTCTACACCGGAGTTCCCGGCATGGAGGAGTTCGGCGGGGTCCCCTCGATCCGGGGTCGCCGCTGGTTCGACCCGGAAATCATGGCAGAGCAGGGAATGATGGTGATGAGTCCCACAGCCTACCATGCCAGCAGATTCCCTCTGGAGGGACCGATAAAGGAGGGAACACACTTTGGGTCCAAGAAGGCGGCGATGGAGAGGCTGTATGACACGGTCGAGGGCCGCGCCCCATATCAGAAGGAGGGTTTCCTCTACAAGGTCGATATCAAGCCCAAAAAGCAGTATAAGCCCGGTGGCAGGAAACTGAGCGAACTGGATGCGGAAGAGAGAACGCAACTATTCACCCTGAATGCCCTGAAGAGGGAGAGGAAACAACTCAGGGAGCAGGGATTCGATGTGGTTCCATACATAAATGCAATCGAGGGGCGTGGGACCACATCGTACATGGTCCTTGACCCAGAGATCGTTTCGATCCTGTCAGAGGAAAAAATCAATGTTGGGAAACTGAAGAGGGCACTCCGAAACGACACGATGAGTATGATGAACCCGCCGCCGTCCAAGTGGGGGAAGGAGATTCCTCCGCAACCCGGCGTACAAGAGATGCCGCCCATCAAAGGGAAGATAGCGGAGGGACCGTCGAAGGAGGAACGCTGGGCGCAACTCGTTTCGGAGGGGCGGATGTCTGAGGGGATGGTTGCGGCAATCAAGGACCCGCAGAGCGGCAAGGTCTACACCGGGGATTTCCATAATATGATTGCTGAGTCCCAGAAGAAGAACCCGGAAGTTTACGGGAGACTGTGGAAGGCATTGGAGTCGGAGCGCGACAAACCGTCAAAACTTGTTGGGTTCATCAACGATGCCGGGGAGTTTATGACGAGGAAGGAAGCAGACGCATATTTCGGGGCTGGAGAGGCGGGTAGCCTCATGGCGAAGACCGGGCGGAAAACGTATGAGCCGGGAGGTGGTGCTGTTTACAATTACGTTGGCACCGGGGAGCGTGAACTGGCGGGGCTTCCGGGAGAGAAACTCGCGCTGTCAGGATTTACAGACATAGAGAAGGGAGCCGAATCGGCAATCCGCCATCGGTTTGGGAAGGACCTCGACGAGGAGGGGAGGGCTTACATCCGGTGGGTGCATAGAAACAGGAACAAAATGTCCATCCATCCGAACTCCAAAACCGGGCTGTCTCTGGACATGAGTACCAGTTGCTGTAACCGGGGGGGGAAGAAGGGGGCTTGCGTCTACTGCTATGTAGAACAACCGCGCATCGGGCTGGACTTGGGATACAAAAAGTACATAACGCAGAGAAAGAAGATTGTCGAGACACCGTATCCCTTGGAGTTTGGAACGGGGCCGATTGCCCAGATGCCGGATTCTCTGGTCAGGGAACTGAATCGGGACGGGGGTCTAAGAGGGATGTCTTTCTCCGACTTTATCCCGGAGCATGAGCCGATGTGGCGGAACGCACTCGCAGAGGCAGAGTCGAAGGGACTGATCATCAAGGCGATAACAAAGGACAAGAGATTTGTCCAGAAGTTCGGGAGCCATCCGAACATGAGGATCAACATCTCCATCGACCAGTTGCCTCGCAGTATGAGCAACGCCATGACCATAGAGCAAGCACTTGCCTTGAAGGGGGGGCGACCGAATATCAAAATCCGTAGCGTTGCCCTGAATGAAGCACAGGCGCGGGCGCAGTATGCAGACCCAAGGATCGATGTGGTCACCCTTTACCACGGGCCGGTCGGGGATGAGTTGCTTGAAATTGTGATGGAGCAGAACCGCGAACTCGTCGAGAGAATCGGGGTGGACCGGCTGAAAAAAGAACTTGCTACATGGGAGAACATGAGTTCCAAGAGCGCGATCCACAAGGAACTCACCGCCGCTGGCAAGTTGGAAGGGAACCCAAGGGTGTGCTGTGGCGGCGGGAAATGTTCGCGGGACGCGACCAAGTGCGGATTCGGGATGGGGCAATTGGGGATGCTGATTGCCGGTGTATCAATCTGGGATGCGGAGGGCGAGGAAGAGTGAAACGATTCATGGTGCCGCGAACAGCGCATTGCCGGAAGGGATGCCGATGAGGGACATCGTGGAACTGTCGATGGCTTCCGCCGCGATGTCGTTTCTCGTTTCGGAAGCCAAGATCATGCGTCCTGTGCGGGAACGGGCTGGGGTCCTGAAACCTCTCCTGTCTTGCGGATACTGCATGGGGCATTGGTTCGGTCTGGTGCTTGCGATCTGGTTCGGGTGCCGGGTGCAGGGGAGCATTCTTATGGGGGCACTCCTGATTGCATGGATGTCTGCTTTCCAATGGGCGGCTTTGAGAATGATCATGGAGGTTTCCGATGGCGACTAACTACGGTGGCGGATACCCGCCTGTAGACTACAACCTCATCGCGTCGATAGGTCCGAACATGATGCAGGGCGGGCTGATGCGAATGAAGATTCTAGCGATGGAGGAGGAGCGCAGGAAGCGGGAGATGGAAGCGAAAATTCTGGAAGCGCAGATGCTGGGGAACCAACAGATCGGGGATTTCCTCATGCGAACACAGCAGGGACTGCCAACCCTTGCCAACAATCCCCTCGCGGCGGCAGAGTTGCCTACTCCCCAGATGCCACAGATGGGACCTCCTCCCCAGATGCGCCCGCCGGTCGCCCCGCCGCCCCAAATGCCCCCGCCGGTAGCGCAACCGCCGGATTTCTCCTTGGGTGCGCCAACACAGGTGCCCGGTGGCGGGCCGATGTTCCCGACATCGTTTGATCAAGGGGGACCGCCCATCGAGGAAGAGGAGCGCATCGGCCCGGAACCCATGAACATGGACCCGATGTCACAGGCGGTGAATGGCTACCTGAACGCTCCAAATCAGTATGTTGTCCTGTCTGCTCTGCTGATGAAGTCGCAGAACACAAAGGGCGCGATGGAGATGTACGCGAAGGCAATCGAAGAAAAGAAATTGCGAGTGGACACGATCAAAACCGCGATGGAACTCATCCCGAAATACATCGAGATGTTCGGAGAGGAAGGAGTCAAGGTCCTTGCCGCGACCTACCCGTTCCTCCGTTCAGTCCCGCCGGAAGTAATTGAGAAGGCGGCAGGGTCGGATGTCGATATCAAGACAGACAATTATGGGAACCCGGTGGCGATCATAACGCAGTCGCGGGGACAGACCGACATCCGGGGCGCGGGAGATTTGGAAGTGTATGCGGCAGGAGTCGGGAAAGAGAAGGAACGGGCCGGGTTGCCAAAGGATATGCAATCGGTGACCCCGGAGGAACTTCTCCTGCTGAAGAGGTCCTCCGCGACCAACGTGAATGTCGGAGATAAGTTTGATTACGATTTGGCAAAAGAAAACATGAAAGCATTCATTGGCACATTGAAGCCGTTGCAGGAGGAAGCGAGGAACGCAATCGGCGGGTTGCAGAGGCTCTCCCAGATGGAGAAGTTGCTCGATGAGGGTGCTGGCGGGAAGTGGGGGCAGATCGTTGCCAATGTTGCTCCCTACGCAGAGATGTTCGGCATGGATATGTCGAAACACGCCGGGAAGAAGGCGTATGAGGTCATCGCAACCGGGTTGCAGGGAACCCTCAGGAAGGAACTGATGTCCGGGCAGACATCGGACTATGAGAACCGGCTTCTGGCATCGATCAACGCCGGGGGTGACTCCGGGATTGATGCGGCGAGGAAGATCATCAAGTTATACCGGGAGGGCGGGGAAGACAAAATCCGTCGATACAATAGTTCGGTAAAAGGGGTGACAAAGAAACTCCGGGAAAAAGACAAGGATGCATTTGTCGGATGGGAGGAGTATGAGATCCCATCCGTTGGAAAGGGTCGCATGGAGGGAAAGGAAAGGACGGTCCTCAACGCAGACGGCACTACAACAAGGCAAGTTAATGTCAATGGCGTGTGGAAGGACAAGAAGGAGGAGGGCAAGTAGACATGGGCCGATGGCTACTCCCAGACGGCACAGAGTTCGTTCTTCCGGGGATCGATGACGAGCAGGAAGCAACCCGGCGGCTGAAAGCGAAGTATGCCGGTGGCCCGCTCCCGACAGGCGCAATGTTCTATGAGGGCGACTTCGACCCGGAGGAACTGGCTGGGATGATGGGTGGGAAGACCGAAGAGCAGATGAGGGGGGAACGAGTTGAGGGGATGGTGAGGGGAGGTTTGGAAGGAGGAGGGGCGGCATTAGGGACTGTTTTTGGGACCGTTGCCGGTGGGGCAACCGGCCCACTCGCTCCCGTAATGTCCCCTCTGGGGCGGGCGGCACTTGCCCCGGTCTTTCAGGAGGGCGGTCGCCAGATCGGGAACTGGATATACGGGGAGCCGGAAAAACAGCCCGGTGATGAGGAATGGTTTGAGCGTTGGGGAAAAACCGCCGCGATCAGCCTTGGCTCAGACACCCTTCTTGGCGCATTGAAATACGGGACTGCGCTCTCCAGCGGGAACCCTGAGGTGGTTGGTGCATACAACCTCTTCAAAAAATACGGTACTGAGCCAACAGTCGGTCAGATTACCGGGAAGAGGGTCCCCAACCTGATCGAGGGGGCGATGCGTTACAACATCGTCACCGCAAATCTCTACGAGCGCGAGATTTCGGAAACGAACCGTAGGCTGGGTGAGCAGTTCCTGAAAGTAATGCCGAAACAAAGAGGGGCGGATATCGTCGAGTCCTTTGAGATGGCTCAGGCCGGGCTGAGGGCGCTGAACAGGAGGACATTCGGGAAGGCGGATGCGGAGTTCGCCAAGATCTGGACGATGGCAAAGCCGGATGACATTATCCCGACCCCAAGGTTTCAAGCCGCGATGAAGCAAATCCACCAAGAGCATATCGAGAGATATTTCAAGGAGGGGGTATCGGAGGACTTGCTCCCCATTCTGAAGAGGGATGTGGATCTGGCTGGAGAGTTTTTCTTTCAGGACCTGAAAGCCATGCGATCCGACATGGGAGAGAGGATGGCTTCATCCTCTGAGGCTTTGGCGAAGGGCATCAAGGACGTTCGGGGTATGGGTACAAAGGAAACGAGGGCATGGGGGATGCTCCGCAGGGCATTAGACGAGGATCTAGCCGCCATCAAACCTGAGGTAGCGGCCCAGATGTCGAAGGCGAGGGGGATGTACAACGCCGCCAAGAAACTCTATGAGAAGAAGACGGTCAAGGATGTCCTGTTTGCCCTTGAGAAGGACCAGCCGGGACTTATCACCAATCGCTTCATCAGGCCGGAAGTGGACATTGCCAAACTCAGGACCCTCAAGCAAGCGATGGGTCCGAAGCACTTTGAGGAACTGGTCGCCGCCAAGGTGACGGCGGAATCAACCGTGGAAGGTCAGTTTGAGCCTTCAAAGATCATGTCTTGGATAGCCAAGTTCAGCGACGATGGGCTGAAGGAGATTGCAACGCGCCCCGGACAATATGAGGCGCTGAAGGACTTCCAGAAGATTCACCGCATGATGGCGGCTTCCTCCCTCAAAGGGGCGAACCCGTCCGGGACGGCACAGATCGTAACCACTACCGGACTCCTTGGGACCCTCGCGGCGGCGTTCTGGAACCCGAAAATTGCGCTCAAGTTGATAGCATCCGCAACCGCTGGCTACTCCGGGGCATGGATTTATTTCAAGCCCATCATCGCGCAATGGACAGCGGAGGGTTTGCTGTCGCAGAGGGCCGCAAACTTCATCGCGTCAACCTTGACAGGAGGGATCACCGGGTCGCGGTCTTACTGGGAGGAAAGGGAACGGAGAAGGAAGGGAGAACTTCCGCAGGACAAAATAATTCCGCCAGAACTTGGCTTCTACTACTAGGGGAGGAGAGAAGATGCCCAGAATTTATTCAAACCATCCCGGTGCGTATGCGCCCGGACCAGATGTCCCCAAGCCGACTAAGGACATCGCTGGGGCTATCGGCGGTCTTTCAGAGAAGGACATCGAGAGACTGATCATGCTCATTCAGCAGAGGATGGCGACAACACCGCCCATGACGCAAGCCCGCCCCATGCCGCCCCCCGGACAGGTGAGCAATTATGAACAGCAGTTGATGCAACAGGGGGCTGGCGGCATGGTGCCACCGGGTGGGCAGATGAGCAATCAGGATATCCACAGGCAACAGATGATGCAAGCCATCGCAGAGCGGGAAGCAGAGATGAAAAGAAACCAAATGATCATGGAGCAGATCGGCCTGATTCAAAGACCATGAGGTCAGTCTATTTCAGCGAGAAGGAACTGGAATGTCGCTGTTGCGGGAAGGTAGACATGGACCCGGAGTTCCTGTCGATGCTCGACAATCTCCGGGTGGCGTTCGGGGGGCCGCTGGTGCTGAATAGCGCATTCCGTTGCCCTACGCATAACGCTTTTGTTGGCGGGGTTCCCAACTCCGCTCACACGTTCGGCAGGGCGGTGGACATACGGTGCAACGTGGGGCAGACCCGGTTCAAACTGATCGGGTGCATTATGGCGTTGGGGTTCAAGCGGGTGGGAGTTGCCAAGGGATTCATCCATGTTGACAATGACCCGTACCTCCCCCAGCGAGTTATGTGGATGTATTGATGGGTGGGGGGTACTGCAACTACGGGAAGTTACCAGCGGCGGCATGGGGCATGGCGCATGGAACGATGTGTGAAAAATGCATGGCTGAATACGGCAGATGCCGCAAGGAGGATGTAACGGATGACCAGTTCAGGAAGGTTGGGAAGGCGCAGTATTGGAAGCGTATTTACGATTCTTTCACTCCTGACGATGTTCTCCGGTTCGGCTCCATCTTTCGCAGAGATGAGGACCGTGCAAATAACCGGGGAGGGGCCGACAACATACTCCGATGGTTCTGTCCTGCCTGTGGAGAAAAGGCCAAGTGTAATTTACACCTGTTTACGAATAGACGAGGCAGGGGAAGTCGTGCAGACCTTGGGAAATGCCGTAGGTATCGCAAGTTGTTCCGGGAATGTGGACATGACGTTCGGCAGTACATACCGCTTTACCATGACAGCAACGCTGGACGGCCTGACTTCAGATCAAGCAACCCCGGTATCCTACACATTCCAAGCACCTCCCCCGGTAATCAAACTGGCGGTCAAGCCGCCAACCGTCCTGACAATGGGAACAGACAATGTTATCCGGTGGGACAAGCCGTCAGTCTACACCGATGGAGTCCCGGTTGATATAACAACGCTGGACCGATTCGCCGTCTACGTTTTCGCCATGAAATCGGACGGTGCATGGCAGTACGTTGGACAGACCCCCAGCGGAGGAACCGGAGGGGAGTATTACCAGTTGCCCGGAAATTGGTGGAAGAACAACGTGGCGGCGGGGGAACTGGATTTCCCGCTACCGAAAGCCGGGGATACCTTCACATTCACCGTTGCCACCCGGCACTTCGTTGAGGGGAACGAATACGTCAGCGACATGGCCCCGCCCATTACCTACACGTTCCCAACCGGACAGGAGCCGCCGCCACAACCGCCGGGAGTCCCGATAATCCTCGATGTGGTTGCCCAGATCGAGGGGCAGACGTACACAGTACGGCTGGAAGGGATCGCAGTACCACAACAATAGGAGGGCAAGATGACGGTCACCATGTTCATAATGATTGGTCTGGTTGCAATCGCAGTCATGCTGTTTGCTGTGCGAACGGAGAACAACAGGATCGATGCAGAGAAACGGTGCAAAGGGCTGGAAGCCCGGATCAGATTGCTGGAGCAAAAGCAACATACCCATCCGAAGATGGAGGAGGTAAAAGGATGAACCTCATCGTCTGGTTCGTTGCTGGTCTTGTGATCGGTGCTGTTGCCGGGATGCTCATCTTCCGCAACAACGCCAAGAAGATCGAGGGGCAGATCGCTGACCTACAATCCATCGTGGAAAAGTTGAAGAAGAAATGATTGAAGACGCATTGAAATGGCTGTTACAGGCGAACAAGGGAATCGCCCTTGTGGTGGTGATTCTGTTGCAGATCGTGAAGGCGTTCCTCCCTCCTGACCCGAATGCCCCTTTCGGGGAGGGGAGGTTCACCGTCGATCCGAAATACCGGAAGTGGCTCCTGCTGGGAGCGTTCGTTCTGGCATTCGCAATATCCATCCCTCTGGACCCGCACAAGGATCAGAACCTTGTCGGTAAGGTCACCGATGCATTACACACAGGCGGCATGGCGGTTGTCCTCTGGGAAATCTACAGCAACTTCCTGCGGCCTCTGCTGGAAGGGAAGAAGTAAATGGTATGGAAAGATGCCCGACTTGCGGGAAAGTCCTTGGCTGGACTGATTGCTACAAGTCCAAGGCTTGCCCTCATAATTTTCGTACTCTTGACGGTCCTACTCTCGTCAGCGGCGGCGTACATGGTGAAGCAGTCCACCGAAAAGACGCTACTGGCAGAGATGCAAAGGCAAGCGGAAAGGTACGCAAGGCAGTTGGAGGAAAAGGAAGTCGAGTTTCAAAGAGCAATGGCTCCCCTCGTAAGAGAAAGAAACCGTCTGCGGCTGAAGTTGGCCCAGTACGAAAACGCACCAAAGCCCGTTCCTCCGAAGTCAGACGAGGAACTGATTGAGCGACTGAAACGTCTGGGGTACTGATAAATGCGTTGCTTGTGCTTTTTCCTGTGCGCCCTGTTAACCCCCCTACCCGCCCCGGCGGTGGTCTTGCTATCCCCAGACGCTCCATCGCCGGGGCGAGGTCTTTGGTTCGACATTCCAACGTCCATACGGATGCTTCAGGAGATCGAGGTGTGCAGGGCGGGGCAGGGTGCGCTTGCAACTTGCAAGGAACTGCTGTCCAATGATGAGGAGGTCATTGACACCCAGAACCGGAGGATCGATGAGTTAGAGCGTGACCTGAAAGCATGGGAGGAGATGAACCGGGACGCTTTGGATGCCGCCAAAAAGGTGTCCGGGGAGAAGTGGTATGAAAAACTCCTTTCTACCGGAAAGTGGATTGCACTTGGGGCATTGGTGGGATTCGCAATTGGCGTGGCGAAATAGACTTCTTGGGAGCATACGAAGCATGACTGATCAGATAAAGAACGGCAGGACAGGCACGATGGAGTTGTTCCGCACCGTGGCGCAACTCCTCATCAGGCACGATGGAGTTGTTCCGCACCGTGGCGCAACTCCTCATCATACCAACCATCGCACTCCTGTGGGCCATGTGGGGAGTGATGGACATCGTGAAGGAGAGGGTGGTTCGGATGGATGTGACGCTGACCAACCATATCTCCACCGCAGACAATCGGTTCAGCCGGGTGGACCGGGACTCCTCCACGATTATGTCCTTGAGCCAGAAGATGACGATTTTGGAACACGATATCGTAGAACTGAAACAGGCAATAAAAGAGATGGGAGCCAGCCTCGACTCCCATCGTCAGAAAAGCGACTACGATCCGAAGTCCAGACGCTAGTTGGTCACCTTATTCCTACGATCCTTTCTGGTGGCGGCGGCTCTTTCTTCGCCATGATGCAGAGCGAGAGCGTAAATATAGCGACACCACTACCAACGAAGCACCCAGCAATAAACCATCCCAAGGACTCCATATCATCACCACCTCCTACTTCCTTTTCTTCTTGTCGTGCCCCCCGGACAGGGCACGTTTCTGCTCAAGATAAATCGTCTGTAGGCCGAACTTTTCCATCGGTTTCAGGTCCCGGTTCTTGACAACCCGCGCCTGAAAAGATTCCTCCAGAGCCGTTTCGTTCTTTGCCGAACGCAGGACGTTGGCGATCTGGTCATATGCGGAGGGTGGCTCCCCTACCTCTTCCGGGAACAGGTCCTCCTCCTCCTCGTCCGGGGCGAATGGCAATTCTCCCTCCTCGTCCGGGAGAGGGAACTCAGTTGAGACATCCGGCGGGGTGAGGGTTTCCGGGAGGATCGTATCCGGGGTATCCTCGACAATGACAGTTTCCCCCCGGTCTTCCTCGTCGTGTACCTCCTCGTCAGAGACTTCTGGCGCTGGCGGCAGAGCGAGTTTCTCGTCTGCCATGATCTGCTGAACCATGTCTCGCTGTCTCAGGCGGGCGACATCGTGGATGTTGCCGTTGAACTCAAGGGCCAGCAGGGCTTTGTTCACCACCTTCCCGTCCGGTGTCTGCACCGACCGGGGCACTCTTTTCAGCGTCAGCGGTACGAAGGCAACCCTCCCAAGGAGAAAGCGTAGATATTGTAGGGACGAGTTGATCGTGAAAATGTTGTTGACGCTCCCGGTGTCCAGTTGGTACGCCCCCTTCACGGTAACCTTAGGCATGAGGAACATCAATGATGCGCGGGGGAAGCAGGACACATTGTAGTACTCGCAGGGGCACTCGATGACTGACATGGTGCCCTTTTCCTCATCGATCCTGTTGGCGGTTCTCCCGTCACCGTGACAGAAGAGCCTTGGTCCCTTGTACATCCGCAACGATTGCGGGAATATTTCCTCGTCCTCCTCGACGGGGAAGACGATGTCCAATTCCTTCGGGTTTTCCCCGAACACCTTCGCCACCTCCGGGGGGACGATGAACGTGTCGGTGTCTTTCGGATACGAACAGTACCCGCACATTGCGGATTGCTCGTGCTTGCACCGCTGGTCTGGTTTTGATTTCTTCACCCGGATACCGCATCGTATCTTCCCAACTCGCGGCATCCTCCTGACATCGGAAATGCCCTTTATCCTCCGATGCTCAGGTCGCGCCATGTACCAATCAAGGGGTTTCGCCATTGCTTCCCCCCTCCAGTTCCGCCACAGCCATTGGCAGTTCGATATTGAATATCGGCTCGATCTTGTCCAACAGGTCGAACCGCCCAATGATCACGGCGTTCTGGATCACGTTAACGAACGGGACACCCTGATCCAAGACCATCGGGAAGCAGAGGTATCCCTCGCCGCTGGGCATCTTCACCAATACTGCCGCCCTCATATGCTTGTTTCCGGTTGAGGCGGTGTGCTTTCCCTGTCTTGTGTCTTGAAGTACTCGCTCAGGAACTCATCGCGCTTTTCCTTCTCTTTCTGCAACCGCGCCTGTTCTTCCACCCGCTTCTTTTCCCGGTAGAGTTTCATCTTCTTCTTCGCCCATGTCCGCTTCATGTTCCTGCTGTGAGCGGCCCTGCGCTCCGGGGTCCAAAACTCCCCGCTCTTGGAGTCCACCGGAGCGGCCTTGGCGAGGCTTCCCTCGATGGACTTGACCAACAGCCCGGTGAGGAGCGAGAACGGGTCCTCAGGACTCCCGAACGCAACGGGGATTCTGATGATCCCGGTTTTGGTGCTGTCCTGAACATGGATTGTGAGGACTCCCGACATCAACCTCTCAAACCTCGCCGTCTTGTTCCTTTCCATCATGCTCCTCCTTTGTCGAAAGGTTCACTCCGTAGTCGCAGTACTGCCTCACGGGGCAGTACCCCAGACACCGCCGGTCATCCCATCTCTCCTCCGGGGAGCAGATTTCCGGCATCTCATCGTTGTCGATTGCGTGTTTCAGGGCAAACTGCTTCGCCTGAAAGAATGCTACCACCGTTTCCCGCGACAGGATTGGCACCTCCAGAAGAAACACCTGTCTTGTCAGCCCGTACATCCGGGCTGTCATTGCGGTAAAGTCCCTGACGGTTGCTTGCACCCAGCATCTACGCACAGGGAAACCAGCATCCATAAGCATCCATGCATATCTACTCAACTGAAGTTTCAGATCTCCCATCTCTGGTTCTCGCAGGGACCAGAGTTTCTTCATCTTGGGCTGTCCCTTCCGGGGACCGGACTTGAATACCTCTCCCGTTGGTTCCTCCATCTGGAACTTTCCCAACCATCGGCAGATTTTCCAACTGCCGACAGTTTTGAAGTCGAACAACTCGCAGGACTCCGCATCGTAGAAGTCGAACATCCCGCTACCCATCGCATCCTCCAGCCACTCTTCCGACAGGGAGTTGGGCAAGTCCATACGCTGATAGCGGAGGTGATGGAACGTGCCCAATAATGCGAAAGCCCTCATGCATGGTGACTCCGCATAGTCATGTTTCCAGCGGAGATATTCCATTCTGGTGCCGTTTAATGCCTGAGTGGTGGAGATCAGGCCCTTCCATTCCCTCCTCCCTTTGGCGAACATCTCCAAGGTCGGCCTTGCAACACACCGGACTTCCATCCGGCATTTGGAGAGGCATTCGCTGATCTCCACCTCGACGCTGTCCGGGCATATGAATCTTGTCCACATGGGCTACCTCGCGGCTACTTTGTGCTGACTCTGCTCGATGAACCTGTCCAGATCAGCCCTCTTAATCCGAACACACCGCTCTCCCAGCCTGACGGCTGGCAGTCCCCCAGAGGAAACCCAGCGCCTGATCGTGGGAACCGATACTCTTAGCCTCTGGGACACCTCGCGGTAGGACAGGTATTGATCTCCTCTACCCTCTTCTGGTCCCATATGGCTACCTCCTTCTGTATGGGGTTATGCTCCAGAGTTCCCTCCCGTTCCGTATAACCGGCGGGTTGATTGCATAGGGGTTGTTGGGGCTGTCCGCGCTATAGGGGCTACCGTACCGCCCATAAGGATTGTTGATGCTGTCCGCGCTGTAGGGGCTACCGTACCGCCCGTAGGGATTGCTCGTGCTGTTGGGATCGAACCGATTTCCCCCAAGGTTGCCAAGGTATTTGTCCCCGGCGAATGCTGATGCCGCCGCCAAAAGGACTGCTAGGGTGAAAAGGGCTTTTCGCATAACTCCTCCTCCTGCGCCGACAATCCAGCGCCTATGTTGGTTATTCTGACAGCGAGTACTGCGCCTTCGACATCCCGGAAGCCTTTCCTCTTCGACGCAAGGGATTTTCCCACAGCCGCTCTAATATTACTAGCCCTAATTCTTTGCGTCGAACTCAGCGGATACCTTCCCTTGAACATCCATTCGATGTTCACGATGTAATTCCGCACGTTACCTCCTTTCGTTTGCGTACAAATTTACCAGTACGCTACCTCCTACAAAACCCGTACAAAATACAATGTGCATTACCCCCACCAAGGGTCGCGCTTCCCCATCGAGGTCGAGGTCGAGGGGGAGGGGGGGGAGGGGGGGCAAGGGCCAGCGGGGCCAGCCATCCCCCAGCCCCAGCAGGAAGCCGCCCAGCCCCCGGCAGGACTCCCCCACAGCCCCCGGCGGCAAGCCGAAAACGTGCCTCGACCCGCCGGTCCTCGCGGCCCAGATCACAGCCGCTGGGAGCGGCCCGGAGAATCCCTCCCGGCACCTCCTGAACGATCCTGCGCCGTCCCCCCGGCGGACCCGGCTGGGAAGCCCCCCGGAATGCCCTCAGGAAGCCCCACAGGCGGCGATCCCCCAGCCCCCATACCTCAGCCCTCCCCCCAAAGGAAAGGCCCTCAGAAGGGAATCTGGGGGCCGGTGCCGTGTTCGCCTTCAGGATGCCGCGAGAATCGCCTCAGGATGCCCTATGCGCGACGATCTCCCGGTGCCCTGTGCTATGGCATCCCTCCTTTCTGAAGCGTTCAGCCGCTTCGCCTGATGCCCCCGGAGGGGGGGCACCAAGCGCAGGGACTGTCGCCTAGAACATGAACTCCTCGATCATCGAGGACCAAGGCTCGTTCTTTGTGCGCTCGTCGATGTACTCCCGCGCCTGACGGTTCAGAACGAAGCGGGCCAGCGGCGGACGAGGAGGGACCCGCTTGACCGTACTGTGGACCGCCCAGACCCACTCGCCGCGCCGTTTCTCCAGCCTGATCTCGTATCCCTTGTATAGCATCCTCTCCTCCTTCCCTCGTTGTGAGCATAGACGCTCCATCTGGCGGTCCCCCCGGAGGAGGACCGCCAAACGGAAAGCCTGATGCTAGGCCGCTTGCGACTTGCGCTGGGAGGGGACCATCAGGGCCATCGCGGTGTCCTGAAGGTCGAGGGCCTCGTCGCCTTCTGCCTTGTTCGCCAGCAGGGAGATCACGTTCGCCAGCCGCCAGACACCGGGGGCTTCCGGCAGGGCCTCGACGGGAAGGTCCGCCTCGTACATCGTCTTGACCTTCTCGACGGTTTCCTTCTTCATGCCGCCTTTCTTCAACTTGTCCAGAGCGGCGGCGAGGTTGACGCTCTCGCCCGCCTTCTCGCGGAGCGTTGTTTCCAGAGCCTTCATCTGGTCATTGGTTCCTCTGATGGTGTCGCGGAGCGCGGAGCGAACGGTCCTCGCGTCGAGGTCCATTGTCTCGTTGCTCAACTGGATCACGCCGCTGTCGGTTCCGTTGAGCCGCGCTCCATCGAAGCGCGATCCCAGATGAACGGCGCGGAGCATATCCATGCCGACCATTCCGTTCTGGCACAGAAGGCGAAGGACCGACAGGCAGTACCCGTAGGCACCGCGACCGTAGTCGGAAGTCCTCTGCTCCGTTCCCATGACAACGTATTCCCCCGGCATCAACTCGATGACCTCCGGGCGGATGAAGGAGAGGTACGCTCTGGTTTCGGTGATGTCGCCGCGATAGGGGACCATCCCCATCTGAAGCGACATCTGGGCATACTCCTCAAACAGCGGCGAGGCATCCATCCGCTTGTACGAGGAGGAAAGGATTCCTTTCGCGGTGTCGCGAACGGTCCTGAACAGAATCCCCTCGCGGCTGACGGTCGGGAGCATCGACAGAAGGTTGAAGCGGAGGAGGTCCTGCCGACTGTGCTTCTCCAGCGTATCGGCATACGCGACCGGAACGCTGGCCCGCTTCAGCAACTGCGACCGGGAGTGCTGGGTCAGGCTGTACGGGTTGCCGTCCACTACGGGAGTGAGCGCATCGCTGTCAGCGAAATCGATGACGCTGGGCTTCACCATGTAGTCCTTGCGAAGACCGTACTCTTCGCTCAACTTTTGGAGTCCGCCCATTGCCCGCACTCTACCGTCCTGTACGATCTGCTCCAGTTTGCTCAACGCTATGCTCTGTCCTGTTTGCATGGTGTCCCTCCTTTGGGATGGTTGGAGGATTGAGTTGACGGTCACCGTGCCTCTCCTAGATGAACGGAATGTACAGATCGTCCTTGCACCGCTCGACGATCTTCTTGCTGAGGTTGATTGCCGCCTCGTTGCGGAGATCGTAATGCTTCTGCTTCGCCTGTGCCTCGATCCATGCGACGATCAGCCGCATGAAGGATGCCTGAAGCGTCCGGTGTTCGCGGCTCATGTAGGCGATGAACTCTTCCGGCTCCCAAGACATCGAGTTCACCATCTTGGTGATTGCCTCGACCGCCGTCCGGGCGGTGTTCTCCTTGGCGATCTCCTTCTCCTGCTCCAGTTCCAACAGCGTCAGAACCACAGAGGAGCATTCCCCTCCGGGCTTGTCGCTACACCGGCTGTGGCCCTCGACGCACTTCTCCGGGTCCTTCATCGACGCGACCTTGTCGAGGAATGCCGCCATCCTTTCGATAGACGCATTCATCGCTCCTCCTCTCTCTTCATGGTTACAAACGTGTTGTCGGCGTTCTTGATGAACGCATTCATCGCTCTGATTGCGGCGGGTCTTGTCTTGTACCCGTGAACATTCCCGACAGTCCGCCCAAAGGACTCCCGCGCCCGCCAGAACCAAAACCCGTTTTCCTCATGCACCGTCTGGTAGTCGATGAACATCTCTACCTCCCTTCGTTGGCTTTGAAGAACCAATTGTCGCAGATTCCGCATCGCCCAGCGGTGAAGTAATCGAGGCTGAACTCGATCCCACAGTCGCGACAGGTGCCGCGATGCTCTCCCGTTCCCTGAGGCGGTTCCGGGCCGGGAACGAAGTACCGCTCGATCCGGTCCTCGTTCACGCCGCACTCGCGGTCGAGGTTGCGCTGGTACTCGCGCTCTTCATCGGCGCTCTGGACCTCCCGGAGGGCCTGAGGCATGGTTGCGCCAACCGGGTCACCGTTGGCGATGCACTCCTTGCACCGGCAGTCGAAGGTCAGGTCCTTGATGACCGCCGCGATCTCCCTGAGCGTCATCTCATGGATCAGGTGCTGGCCCTCTTCGCTATTCCGCCAGCCCCAGCGAGGGAAGACCCAGTAGCCGTCCTGATCGACATCGACGGCATCCGGTGCCAGCCGGTCGCTGTACCTCTTCAGAATCCTGTCGAGCGTCTTACCCATCTCAGTCCTCCTCTCTCTGGCTGTTGTCCTTGCTTCTCTTCCGGCCTCTGGTTGGCGTGACGATGTACACGATGTCCTCGTTGTCGCACTCCAAGCAGGAGTATGAGGACTTGCGTTCAAAGGAATCCTCTGAGCAGATTTCGATCCGGTGCAGGGACTGCCTCGCGCATCGCGGGCAATGGAGTAACTCGTCCTGACCGCTTGCGACCTTCTCCTTGATGGAAGGCATTTGCTTGATGTACTCGTCGATAGCATCCGCGACAGCGGCGTTCGCACAGCAGGCAACGTGATTGTGGAACCAGTTTTTCCCTTTGCCCTGACCGTTGACCACTTCGACCGTGTAGAACTTGCGGCAACCGAATTTGCTGAAGGTGATGCCGATGTTCTCGCGCTTGAACTTCGCCGCGATCTTCGCGCCAGCGATGTTCAGCATTTCCTTCCTGAGTTCCCGACAGAAGTCGGCGTTATGGGAAATGTCCTTCGCCATCTCAGTCCCTCTCCTTCCGGCGGATGATCCTGATGTCCGCCTTCTCGCCGTGAATGATCCGCGCCGTGCCAATCGCGTCATCCCGGCTGTCGGTGTAGTAGGCTTCCTCTTCCCGCTTGCTGATGCCGGGAACCCGGAACTCCTCGCCGTTGAACTCGATCTTGACCGCCGCCATCTCGTTGCCTCCTTTTCGGTTTTTTTCGGTCACTTTCTTTCCTCCGTTTCCTCTCTTGGTCCCGTATGTCCCTCCAATCTGCCCTATAAGGAATAGGCTGTCAAGTTCTTTTTGCGTTGACCTGCCCAGAGAATTTCCCTATTCTCCGGTGAGCGAAAGGAGGGCTGAAACATGGGGCTGGTTTTCAGCAATGTCGAGCGGCACGTTTTGGTAAACACCGGAGGATTCTCCCGGCAACTGATCTCCTACTGGGAACAGGCCGGGTATGTTCCCTCGCGGCACGTTCTCAAGGTGCATCACCTCATCGGGCGAAGGATCGAGGATCTGGTTGGAGGTCAGGTGCCTGAGGAGCCAACCCGTCAGGCGGCAGGAAAGCCGTAGAATGCGCCCAGACGGTCCCCAGAGCAGACAATCCATCCAGAGCCATAGGAGAGCCTCATGCCCGGAGCGAAAGGCGCGTACAGGTCGGTGTACAGCGCGATATGGGATGACCCGGAGTTCCAAGGCTTCAGTCCCACAGCGCAATTGATCTTCCTGCACCTCAGGACCAGCAAGGAATGTAACTTCCCATGCGTGTTCGTATGGTACAGATCGACGCTGTACGAGCGGATGCCGATGATGGATCAGGCCCTCATCGATGCGGGCATCGAGGAACTCCTGCAGGCCGGTTGGATACGGTATGACAGACCCGTCCTGTGGATCACCAAGGGCTTGAAGAACGAGCCGTCCTTCGTTCCATCGAACGAGAAGCAGGTCAGCGGCATCGCGAACATCATCAGGACGCTCCCAAAGGTCCGCCTCGTAAGCGATTTTGCCTCGATGTACGACATTCCCTATGGCTCCTCAGGAAGCCCTCCCCATGCCCCCATGCAAGCCCCATCCATGCCCCCATCCATACAGGCATCCATGAGGGCCGGGAAGCAAGGAAAAGGAAAAGGATCTGGATCTGGAAAAGGAAAAGAAGATCTAGATCTGCCTGTGGATAACTCAGCGCAAAGCGCCAGCGCGACCGGCGCAAAGCACGGCCCTGACGAGCCGGTGAAAGCCTCGTCAGGCCCTGCGCCTCTCTCTGTGGCTGAAGCACAGCGGCAACTAGTCGAAAAGAGAAGAGAACTTGGACTCTACAGCGGAGGGAAAGAGCGACAGAACATCGACCTCTCCAACGCAATCGCGGACGTTGACAAGTTCCTGCCAAAGGAGGATTCCTGAATGAAATCGCAGGTATGGGCGCAGAGCGTACACGCGCTCCCTGTGAAAAAGGGCCCTTTTCGCCAACGTCTGGTAATCAATATTATGTCAAATTGCCGGAAGTCCTTGATTTTACTGGGGTTTCCGGGGCGGGTAGGGGGGGGACAGGTCCCCCAGCCTCGCCGGTTGGCTATATACAATTGAGAACTCGTCTGCGCCCCGAAAATATTGAAAAAAGGGGGTTTTTTGGTGTCTGGTGACCGCAAAAAGCGTCGATTTGATTCTCGTAAGGGGACCAAGGGCAGTAAGAAATCGGAGGAAACCCGCCTTGAGTCTCACCGCAAGTCTGTTGAGAGTGCCGCAAAGGGTATAATTGAGCGATATCATGGCACCTTGGGTGAAATTACCCGCTTGAAGGAGTTGGTGAAGTCGATTGACCGTGAAATGGAGTGGTTCCGGGCGCATGAGCCTGTAATTTTGGACAGTTTGCGTGCGACGATGCTGTCTCAGTTCGCCTCTGACCCTGACCGGCGCTGGAGTACGACCGATTTCGGCATTTTGCTGGACAAAGCGCGTTTGATTCGGGGTGAAAGTAGTGTAAATTTGAGCAGTTTGATGAGTGTTGTGATGCAAGCGGAGGAAGCGGAGATCCGGCGGCTTACGGGGAAGCCGATTGATGTCACTCCGGGGAAAGGGGAGGGTGATTGAGCAACGAAAAACTGGTGAATGTGTGGGTTGAGTGGCGGCGGAACCCTTTGCGGTTCGTTCTGGATGTGATTGGCGCGAAACCAACGAACCAGCAGGGTTTGGCGTTACGGGAAGTGGGCCGGATGTACGAATCGAAGATGAAATCGAACCTGAAGCAGGACCTGACCGACGATGAGCGTGTCCGGGCGAAGAAAATTGGGATTTCGATCCGGTCTGGACATGGGACCGGGAAGGATGCGTTTTTGAGTTGGGTGTACCTGTGGCTGTTGACCTGTTTTCCGGGCGCGAGGGGTCTGGTGACCGCCCCGACCCAGCACCAGTTGCATGACGTTCTGTGGTCTGAGATGCGGAAGTGGTGCAAGCGTTCTGTCGGGAACTTGCACGAGTACATCGACGTTCAGACTGAGAAGGCGTACCGGAAGGACAAGAGCGGCAAGGACGATGCGTTCGTTGTCAACCGGACGGCGAAAGTGACGGGGTCCGCCGATGACCAAGCGGAAGCCCTCAGCGGGATGCACGGTGACTACCTCATCCTCGCTTGCGATGAAGCCAGCGGAGTTGCGGACGGTGTGTTCAAGCCTCTGGAGGGTGCCATGACCGGGATGTTCAACATGGCGATCCTCATCGGCAACCCGACGAGGAACACGGGATATTTCTTCAACACGCACAATCTCGACCGGAAGAACTGGGTGGCCCTGCATTGGAGTTGCGAGGACTCCGACATGGATTTGGTCATGGGGAATCTCGCGATGTCCGCCTACGTCGAGCGCATGGCGGACAAGTATGGCAAGGACTCCAACTTCTACCGGATGCGGGTCGCCGGGGACTTCCCGCTGGCGGAACCGGATTCCCTGATCCCGCTCGATCTGGTGCTGGCGGCGGTGAACCGTCCCGTTGTCGAGGACAAGCGGCAAGGGACCGTGCTGGGCGTGGACGTTGCGTGGATGGGCGACGATATCAGCGTGATCTGCCCGCGCCGGGGAATGACCGTCGATCCGCTGATCACGTTCCGTAACCTCGACCTGATGGACCTCGCGGGCCGCATCGCGCTGTGCATGGCGGATACGCAAGCGAAAGCCACTCTGGTGGACTCCATCGGCGTTGGCGGCGGGGTGGTAAGCCGCTTGCGCGAATTGCGCCGGGATGTCCGCCCCATCAATGTCGCGGAGTCCGCCCCGCGAAAGGACAAGTTTGTCCGACTGCGCGATGAACTCTGGTGGCGGTTGCGGGAACGGTTTGAGTCGCGCCTGATCAGCATTCCCAACGACGATGACCTCATCGGGGAACTCACCAGCATCAAGTTCAAGGTGGAGAGCAACGGGAAGATCAAGGTGGAGTCGAAGCAGGATATGCGTAAGCGCGGACTGTCCTCGCCCAACCGCGCCGATGCGCTGATGATGACCGAATACTACGAGGACTCGATCTTCCGGGAGAACGTGGCGGATCGATACGATATGTTCCGGGAACCAGACTCTAGAGGGGGGTGGATGTCAGGATGACACGCGAACTGGAAGAGTCCAGAAAGCGGTGGGTGGAACTGGCGATCACCAAGGAGATCATCATCGAAGATCAACGGGCTGTAATCCGCAACTACACCACGCACAGTCGGCAGTTGGAGGATGTGATCATATGGGCGATCAACACGCTTGAGTCAAAAACAGCGGGCGAGGTCTGGTGGGCGAAGGAATTCGCAACGGAATTGCGGAAGAGAGCCGACATGGTGACATTAAAGATCGAGTGGCAGGAAAAGTGAAAACGATCACGCCAAGAATGATGCGGATGGGTTTCAAGCACCTCGCGAAGGTGAAAGAGTGTCGCGGATGCGGGGAAACGATAGCCCCGCCGCCAGCCGGGGAGAAGTGGCTGATCACATGGGTGATCGATACCGAAACCGGGAAGATGGGGGTGGAACTCCTCTGCCCGGACTGCTTCGCGAAAGACCTGTCTGCGTTCTCGCTTACTGAGGTGCATTGATGGGGCAGAGATGGCAACGGTTCACAGCGTGGGAGTACCACATCAAGAAATACTGGGACAAGGATAAGGCGAAGATGTATCTGGGCGAGAAGTACGATCAGATCACGCCAGACATGATAGAGGCTGAAAAGAGGGCAACCGCAAAAGCCCTACTGGCGGGCGTTTCCAAGGATTTGCATCAGGAGGTGTTCCTCCCCCGGCTCAGGGAATCATACCCCGCGAGAAACTACGTTGCGGAGTGGCTGAGGAGAATTGGGTACGAGGTGGAGGTCGGCCCGGAAGTGGCGGCGGGGACCCACAAGGAATGGAAAGAATACGCCGACAGCGGCGATTTGCACATCCTCCCAGCCAACCTACGGGTGGAAACGAAAATGCGGCACAAGACGCACCGGGGCGATCCGTTCCTGTTCACCGGGGCGCATGATTTCCCGTACCCGACATTCATCGTCTGCGCCAAGCATTCTTGGGACCGGGCGAAGGAGAAACCTGTCGCGTACATCACGTTGTCCGCCGACATGAAGTACGCAGGGTGCGTGTATGGCGGCGATAACAGCCTGTGGGAATCCGTTGTCAAGAAAGACAGCAATCTGCAAGGTCGGGCGCAGGAAACATATGTCGCAAGGCTGTCCGATGTGTTCTTCTGCCCGACCTACCTCGATGTCGATCCCATCGTCGAGGCATACAACCACCGCTCCAAAGAGGGACCGGAAGGGTGGAAAAAATAACTTTCCTTGACAGGGCGGTTGAAAATCCTCAAGGTATTTCGCAATGCCGCTCCTGCGATCAACGATGGCGGGAACGCCGCCCCACACCCATGCAGTACTACTGTCTCCTGATGGCTCTGGAACAACCTCCGAAAACGAAGGTCACACCCACCGCATAGTTCTTGTGCCCCGACAGTCTCCCCCAATGGAGGGGAGTCTTGGGGGTATGTCGGGGGGCGGGGCGGGGGAGGGGATGGCTCCCGGTGTCCAGCCCCCCCCCGGTTTACCCCCGACCCTTGACCCGCAAAAGAACCAGACCAGCCCGGAACTGCCGGGGCCAGAATCCATCTGGACCGTAGGCGACGATGGTCACACGCACAGGACTGTCTCGCAGGAGTTGGAGGAAATTCTCCGGGGAGATGGGAAAGAGAAGAAACCCGGCAAGGGGAAAGACGATCTGGAAATCGCGCAGGAGGTCATCCACCTGTTCCGGGTCGCGAGGGACTACGAGGACGAGTCCCGGAAGATGGCGGTCGAGTCGGAGAAGTTCTATCGCGGGGAGCAATGGGAAAAGGACGATAAGAAGGCTCTGGAGGACTCCAAGAGGGCCGCGCTGACGCTCAACGAGATTGAGCCGAAGATCGATCTGCTGTCAGGTTATCAGAGACAGAACCGCTCAGACATCAAGTTTCTGCCGGTCGAGGAGGGCGACCAGCGGGTAGTCGATGTGCTGAACATCATCACCAAGTCGATTCTTGACCAGAACAACTTTGAGTACGAGGAGACTCAGGTCTTCGATGACACCCTGATCACCGGGCGGGGAATGTTTCATGCGTACATCGACTACGATAAGAACGTGTCCGGGGATATCGTGCTGGAGCAGTTCCCGCAAGCCGATGTGTACTTGGGTCCGCACAAGCGGCCTGATGCGCGGGACTGCGAGTACATCGTCAAGGCACAATGGTTCAGCGAGGCAAAACTGAAGCAGATGTACCCCGACAAGGCCGACGAGATACAGCGCAACTTGGAAGCCATGCTGATGCCGGTCGGGGACTCTGTCCTGCAAGCAAAGCCCGATGCCTATGACCGCGCCTTCGCGGAGGGAGAGACAAAGCCCGCCCCGCTGTACCCATCCACCCCGGACCTGATCGATATAGCGAAAAAGGAGTTCCTGCTTCTGGAGTGTTGGCGCAAGCAGTATGACAAGGTTCCTGTTGCTGTGGTGGACGGCGAACCTGTGTCGCTGGAGGATTGGGGACCAGACGAGGTAAAGGGCGCGAAGCAACTCGTGAAGGTGGTGGACCGTAAGATTGACAGGTTGCGCGTGACGGTCGGTGCGGGGAGCGTCTTGCTGACCGACGATTACAACGAGGACTATGGGGATACGTTTCCTATCATCCCGGTGTACGCGAAGAAACGCGCAGACCTGTACTGGGGAAAGGTCGAGGGCGGAAAAGACGCGCAGAGAGAGATCAACAAGCGGCACAGCCAACTGGTGGACATCCTGAACAAGGCGGCTTCCTATGGTTGGTTTTACGATGCGGGGACGTTCCCGGACAGGATATCGGAGCAACAATTCACAAAGAACGCTGGCACTCCGGGGTTCCGCCTGAAAGTCTCCGATGTGACCAGACCGCCTCATCAGGTCGAGGGAATCCGGTTCCCGCACGAGATTGCGTCCCTTGAGGAGATCTCCACCCAGAAACTGCGCGAGATTATGAACATCAACCCGGAACTGCTGGGCATCAATTCCAAGGCGGAATCGGGAATCGCACAGATGGAGAAAAAGAGGCAGGGGCTGATCGGCAACGAGTTCCTGTTCGACAACATGAACCTCGCCAAGAAGCAGATCGGCAGACTTCTGGTCCGCCTCATTCAGGCAGTCTACTCGCCGGAACGAATTCTGAGGGTCATCTCCGGGGCGAACTCACGCGCACCTGTGAGCATCGGACAGCAACCATATGACGATAACAGGCAAGCAGAGATTGTTACGCTTCTGACAACGAGCGACCTTACGAAATACGATGTCGCGGTCAGCGAAGCGGCCCACTCACCGACTCAGCGCAGGGCGAACTTCGCCGCATGGGCGGAACTGGCGCGTGGCGGAATCGCTGTGCCGCCGGAACTCCTCGTCCAACTGTCCGACCTCGACGAGAAGGACAAGGTCATCGCCCAGATGCAAGCGATGGCGCAAGCGCAACAGCAACTGGAGGAGAGGAAACTTCAGGTCGAACTCCAGAAGACGATCATCGCGAAGGACCCCGCACCTCAGGCCCCCAGCCGGGGAATGCCGCCGGGAGTGATCCAATGAGGGTGAAGGACTATCTCGCCAACACGGCAGAGAAGGATGTCAAGGCAACCGTGCTGGCGTATCTGAAAATGCGGGGCTTCCGGGCGTGGAACAACCCACGGGGCGTGGCGAAGATGACCAACGGGGGGGCGTTCGTTCGGTACGGCGGTCCTCCGGGTTGCGCCGATATCATCGGGATCATGCCGCCACAGGGACGATTCATCGCCGTCGAAACAAAGGCGGCGAAGAACTCCAAGACTGCCGCCGCACAGCAGGAGTTCATCGACATGGTCAACGAGTGCGGCGGCATCGGAGTAATCGCCAAATCGGTGGAGGATGTCATCAACGCAGTTCAGGCGGAACGATACGAGGAGAACTGACGATGCCGTGCAAGGGAGGAAAGAAGAAGGGCGGGAAGTCCGGGGGAAAGAAATGACGGCGACCGCTTGCGAGAACGTGAATTCCGCAATTCAAACATACACGGCGATGAATACGTCAGGCACCTCCTACACCTACACGCCGTCCGGGTATGTCTGGCACTCCTGCAATTGCGGATGCACCCCGGACAAGACGGGGAAGGCACTCGCCGACAAGATGGGGAAGGCACTCGCCGTCCTGCGGGTGCTGATGGATCAGAAGGTCATCAAGGTGGAATCGATAGAGAAGTTCATCAAGGTTCTGGACAAGATCCAGAAAGTACTATAGCCGCTGGGACACCGTATCGCCAGCGAGGAAAGGGGAATGATGGAAGACGAGAAAATCACAGCATTGGATGATTCCCAACTCGCGGAGAGTATCCGCGAAGGACTCAGCGAGGACGAGGGAACACAGTCAGCCACCGATGCGACACCGGAACCGGCGGGGGAGGTCACGCCGGGACAGCCGGAAGGCGCACCTCAGTCCGAACAACCACCGGCTCCAGAAATGACCATCGAAGAGCGGATGGCGAGGCTGGAGTCGCAACTTGCTGAGAAGGAGAGATTCATCCAGAGGCAGGGGAACGAGATCGGAATCCTGCGAAAGCAAGTAGGCCGACCGCAAGTGGACTTTGAAAAGGCCCGCGAGGACATCAATCAGCAGTTTCAGACTGATCCTGCCGGGGCGATGGCGAAGATGGAAGCCCTCAAGCGGTACGCAGAGCAAATGAGGCGCGACCAGACATCCTCCGCTGTCCCCGACTTACCGGAGATCATGGATGACATCTGCGAGATTGCTCGTGCAGAGGGATATGACGAGAACGTCCTGAATGCATTCCGGCAAGACCCGTACCGCACCCCGGTACACGTTCTGTACGATTATGCCGTGCGGGCAAGGGCTTATCGGTATGCGAAGGGAATTTCTGCAGAGGCTCATACCCTCAGGACCCAACTAGCCCAGATGCGGGGAAAAGCAACGGAGGAGGTCGCCGCGAGGATCGACCATGCGGCAAGGTCTTCTCCGGTGATCAGGGCGGGCACAGGTGGAGGGACCTCGTCAGCGAGGGATGCCACTTCGCACTCAAGGCTTTCAGAAGCGCAGATTCCAAACCTGTCAGATGAAGAATTACAGTCTCTCCTCTCAAAGCGAAAGGGATAGTCCTTTGGGAGGAAGGATAGATGGCAAAGACTGCGTTTACAACGAGCAATGCGCTCACAAAGAAATTGTGGGAAGAGCAGTTGTTCCGGGACACGATGAAGGAAGCGTACTTCTCGCGTTTCATGGGATCGACTGCCGAATCCCTTGTTCATGTCAACTCCAAACTGGAGAAGTCCAAGGGTGACCGGGTAACTTTCGGGATCAGGATGCGGCTGGCGGGGTCCGGTGTGACCTCCGGGCAGACGCTGGAAGGGAACGAGGAAAAACTCGTCACCTACGACTACTCCCTCTCGCTGGAACAGTACCGTCACGCCGTCAGGGACAACGGGCAACTGGACCGGCAACGCGCTGTGTTCTCCATCGACGAGGAATCCGAAGCGGCCCTCAAGTCATGGGGTTCGGAAAAGATCGACCAACTCGCGATGGATGCGCTCACCGCCAGCCCCACCAAGATCTTCTACGGGGATGGGACAACCACAGGGACCATCACCACCGCCGGGAAACTCACCCCGGCGCTCATCAGCAAGGCCAAAACGTGGGCGCTAGGCGGCGGTGGAAGAGCGCAGACCCCGCTTCGCCCGATTCGGATCAGCGGGAAAAACCACCTCGTCTTGGTCGTTCACAACGATGTCATGTACGATCTCAAGCAGGATTCGACCTTCGCGCAAGCCGTCCGCGAGGCGGAAGTCCGGGGAAAGGAAAATCCCATCTTCTCCGGTGCCGCCGCAATCTGGGATGGGGTCATAATCCACGAGCATGAGGTCGTGCCCATCGTGACCAACTGGGGTTCTGGGGGGAACGTCCCCGGTGCCAAGTGTTCTCTCATGGGAGCGCAATCCCTCTGCTGGGCATGGGGCAAACGTCCCGCCGTTGTCCAGCGCGATTTTGATTACGGGAACGAACATGGGTTCGCATGGGGCTTCATAGGCGCAGTCGGAAAGCCAGTTTTCAACTCTCTCGACTACGGTTCGGTTGCAGTCTACGTTGCCCGTACCCAGATCAACTAGGGGGTGAAACATGGCAGTCCATGATTGGCGTACCGGAACGTATGCCATTGACCCCCACGGCAGAGGGAACTTCAATTTGCAGGGAGAGGATCTGAAGGGTCAGCCCTTCACCGTTGTTCGGTACATCGATACAACGGCGACCCCTCTCACAGCATCCGACGAGTACAAACTCTTTACCGTCGATGCCGGGGTTCTGGTGGAGAGCATCAAGATCTTCATCGCAACAGTCGAAGGGGAAACCGGAACCATGCAAGTAGGGGACGATGACCCGGCACGGCGAACTACATCGGCATCACGCCGAATCACGATCTGGAGGATTGCAAGTTCTACATCATCATCGACGCAATCCGACTCGTATAAGGGGGTAAAGATAACATGGCTGATCTCGATTGGAGAACGGGAGCATACGCCATCGACCCCCAAGGTCGGGGCAATTTCAACGGACAGCAGGAAGCCCTCAAGGGGCAGAAGTATAAGATCGTCCGGTACTTCGATACGGCGGCGAACAACATGGCAACCACCGACACCTACAAGGTCTGCACCATCGACGCTGGGGTGCTGGTGGAGAGCATCAAGGTTCTGGTGGCGACCGCAGAAGGCGCAACGGCGACCATCGACATCGGTGACTCTGCGGCGGGAACCACTTTCGACGATGCCATGAATTTAAACGCCACCGCCGGGACGCTGGCGGCTACTGCCGACCTAGCCTACAAGTACTATTCGGCGGCGAACTACATCCTGCTGACCCCCAACAATGCCCTCGATGCGGCGAAGTTCTACCTCATCGTGGAATGCATTCGCCTCGTTTAACGGGGCGAAGGGGGCTGGGACAAACCGCTTCACAGCATACGGGGGAGGGGTGTATGCCCCTCTCCCGTCTTTTTTCCGGGAGGTAGCATGGCAGAGATCAAAAGCAACGGAATTTACCAAGGTGACCTCGTTACCTTCCTGACCAGCGTGATCACCTTGGGGAATGAGGTCAAGGACGATTTCAATGATGTGCTGGCAAAACTCGACACCGATGGAGGGTTGAGTGACACCAATTATGAATCAACTCTTGCTGTGGCTACTGCCGATCTTTCCATCGGAAACATCGTGGCAAACGGCATCCATCAAGGCGATCTGGCAACCCTGCTACAGAACATCGCAACGCTGGGCAACGAGATCCGCACCAATCACGGGTCGCTCCTGACGAAACTGGAGGGGGACAACGCCGCAAGTTCCTACACCC
>WOR8_10001051_pt1 | contig 28113 bp, 26 predicted proteins | sample DeeMarSeWOR38_10_FD_19890 | JGI IMG/M metagenome (IMG submission 19890) | reverse complement strand
GCTCAACAGGCGCAGTCAAAAAGAACTCGCCCTGAGTAATCCACGACTTCAACGTTCCAGCAATTTTCCGTGCAGTTTTCAAGCTTGACAGAGAGCTGACCCTGATTCTCTGGTCGTTCACAGTTATCGCGCCCGACTTCAACTCTTTATAGCTTACTTTGGCCAGCGCTGGGCGACTCTTGCGCGGAATGCCGTAGTCAACAACGTTGGTGAAGATTTCCTCGTCCCGTATAGCGGTTTTTTCAGCTAAGCCTTCGTTCAAGATGGGAATAGGTATTCCCAGCCCAACGTAGAGCGTGGTTCCGTACCGAGTGAAAGCTGCGCCCCGCAGAAACTCTGGATTCATCTTCTTAGCGTCTCCGCGGACCATAATAGTTCCGAATCGGTTCTGTGGGTCATGTTGAGTTCCCTCGCCAATCACGTAGCCCTGAGCTCCTCCAAGAAAAATTCTGGTGCCTATGCCTATGGTCTCGTAGTCGGGGTCATTCATCAACGGGTTCAACTCGCCGGCGCCTGAGAAAGTAGCGTTACGAAGCCGGGGTAGCAACTTACCCATGTACGTGTAAATCGTCTCGTCGCGACCGTTCACGGCGCAGTTATAACGTTGGTAGCAGTTGCGGAAGTTAAGCAGATGAAACTGGTTCAAGTCATCCTTCGTCAATCGAGTTTTAACTTGTGTCCGCGGGTAACAGTCAGTGCCATAAGCCGTAGCTCTAAGCTCAACTTCTTTACCGACGACGAGATCTTCAATCACGTGTCCGCCGCCGTACTCAAAAGCCTGTTGCTTCGACATGGAAGTGGCTCCAATGTATAGGTCTACGGCAGCGCCAGGATGGCAGATAGGGACGTCGTTGATCCATGCTTTTTCAATTTTTATTGGCGGATCCGAGTGCCCAACGTTTATGATTGCCCCTGAAGAACACATTGCTCCAAAAGTTCCTGTTGTTACAACGTCTACTTCTCGGAAAGCAACTTCGACGCCGGTGCTTTCAACGAGGCGTTTCATTTCTTCGGCGGTTAAAACTTGGGCATCGCCCTTTCTAATTTTCGCGTTAATTTCGTCGATTGTCCGGGTATTTTGTTTGTTTTTTAGTTTCGTTTACCTCCAACCAGTAACCAACCGAAAGGAGCAAACGCCTATTAAAGTCTTTTGGAAGTTTCTATACGTATAGCCTATACGTATAGGAAGTTTCACCACAGCTTCCACTGCAGCTCGTTCATGTACTCGTTCAAAGAACGAATCGAGTTACCATTATGTTCTCTTCCCTTCAAGACCCTCACAAGAGCAGAAGTCAACTCTAAGTTAGTGATTACCGGAACGTTGAACTCTACCGCTTGCCGCCGTATGATGTAACCATCTGTCAAAACATCGGAGTAATTTCTCTGTTTGTTCGCCATTGGAACGTTGACAACTAAATCTATCTTTTGGTTTTGGAGATAATCAACAATGTTCGGGTTTGCGCCCCCAGACTCTTTAACCTTGCTTAGCACCGATACGTTATTTATTCCTGCAGCTTGAAGCACCTCAGCCGTATGAACTGTAGCGTAAATTTTGAAGCCCATCTCCTCAAAAGCCTTCGCCAAGGGAACAACTCTTCTTTTTGGTTCTTCACCGCCAACCGTTATAAGCACCGAACCGCCCTTGGGTGGAATACGAAACTCTGCAGACTGCAGTGCCTTCGAGAAAGCATCATCGAAGTTCTCACCTAAACAAGCGACTTCGCCTGTGCTGAGCATTTCAACCCCTAACACTGGATCAGCCCCGCTTAAACGCATGAAACTAAACTGGGGCACCTTCACGCCGAAATGGTTTGGAAGTGGCAACCTACACGTTTTAAGCGCTTTTTCAAATTTCTTGTCAAGCATAGCAAGCGTCGCAAGCTCAATTAGATTTATGCCCCGTGTCTTGCTCACAAAAGGCATAGATCGCGAAGCACGCAAGTTACATTCGATAACGGAGACTTCGCCATCTTTTACTAGATACTGGATGTTGTAGGGTCCTTTAATTTTCAAGGCTTTGACGATTTTCTGTGTGGCATTTTCAATTTTGTTCTGAACTTCAGTGGAAAGCGTATGAGGCGGAATACTCATGGTTGCGTCGCCGCTGTGAACACCTGCGTTCTCCACGTGCTCCATTATGGAGCCTATGAAGCAGGTTTCGCCGTCATAGACTCCGTCCACTTCAACTTCTTTGGCTTTGTTAACAAACTTTGAGATTACAACTGGCTGGTCTCGGGAAACCTTAGCTGCCAAATTGAGAAAGTTTTCCAACGCTGTCTCGTTATATGCCACACGCATTGCACTGCCTGATAGGACATAGCTCGGTCGCACGATAACTGGGTAACCGATTTTATTCGCGAATCTTTTAGCAGCGTTTATTGATGTCAGTTTGCTCCAGCTTGGCTGAGAAATATCCAGTTGATCCAAGAGCGCGCTGAACTTTGACCGGTCCTCGGCCATGTCTATATTTTCTGCTGAGGTGCCAAGTAGTTTTACTCCAGCATTAGCCAGTTTCAAAGCTAAGTTGTTTGGAATCTGACCACCGACGCTGGCTATGACGCCCAATGGGTTTTCTTTTTCGTAAATGTCCAGAATGCGCTCAGTAGTTAATTCTTCAAAGTACAGCTTATCAGAGACATCGTAGTCGGTTGAGACGGTTTCGGGATTATAGTTGACCATTATAGCTTCTTGTATACCGTTTTTCTTTAGCGCCCAAATCGTGTTGACTCCACACCAATCGAATTCCACGCTTGAGCCGATTCTGAAGACGCCGGCGCCTAACACGATAACTTTGCTTTTAATATCGTTTAGTTCTATATCGTCTTCGTCTCCACCGTACGTCAAGTAAAGGTAGTTGGTTTTAGCTGGCCACTCTGCAGCCAGCGTGTCAATCTGCTTTATTGATGGAAGGATGTTCGCGCCTTTTCTGAATTTTCTTATTGTCGCTTCGGTGGTTTTTTGGCAGATAGCAATTTGCTCGTCTGAGAAGCCTATGCGCTTTGCTTCTCTTACAATTTCTGCTGCGTCACTTGCGTCAAGATTTAAGGCGCAGAGTTGACTTTCCATGTTTGTAATGTTTTTGATTTTATAGAGGAAGAAGGGGTCAACACCGCTCAGATGATAAATTTCCTCGATTGAAATGCCCATTTTCAAGGCTTTAACTATCTTGTAAAGTCTCTCGTCAGTCGGGTTAGCTAGTACATCTTTAATTTTATCTGCTGTTTCAGGTTCCGAATCTTCGTTGCAGACTAAGCCTTTTTTGCCAATGTCTAGCATCCGCACGGCTTTTTGCAGCGCTTCTTCCATGCAACGTCCGATAGCCATTACTTCGCCTACGGAACGCATTTGAGGTCCTATGTGGCGATCTGCCTTCTTGAATTTTTGTAGGTCCCAGCGAGGGATTTTGATTGTAACGTAGTCTAATGCTGGTTCAAAACAGGCGGTGGTGACTTCGGTTACTTTGTTTATGAGTTCTGGAAGAAGATATCCAATAGATAACTTGGTGGCGATGTAAGCCAGAGGGTAGCCTGTTACTTTGCTTGCAAGCGCAGAGCTTCGTGACATGCGCGAGTTGACTTCTATAACACGGAATTCTTCAGACTTTGGATGTGCAGCCCATTGTATGTTACATTCGCCGATTATGCCTAAACTTCGTATGGCATTTATGGCTGCCAACCGCATGAGATGATATTCGCGGTTTGACAGCGTCTGTGAAGGCGCAATGACTATTGAGTCACCGGTGTGGACGCCCATCGGGTCCAAGTTCTCCATATTGCACACAATCAAGCAGTTGTCTGCGTAGTCACGCATAACTTCGTACTCAAGTTCCTTCCAGTGACCCACATACTCTTCCACAAGCACCTGAGTGATTCTACTCTGCGCCAAGCCACGTGTAACTATATCTCTTAATTCCCAAGCGTTACGGGCTACACCCGCTCCTTTGCCGCCGAGAGTATATGCCACTCGAACTATAACTGGATACCCTATATTGTTGGCAATTTCCAAGGCTTCCCCAACTGTTGTGGCAGCCTTGCTTCTTAACGGTGGAACATCAGCCTTGAGCATAACTTGTTTGAAGCGCTCTCTATCCCCCGTGTCTTCTATCGCCTGAATAGGTGTTCCCAGCACCTTCACATTATATTTTTCCAAAACGCCGGTTTTTGCGAGTTCAATGCCGCAGTTGAGCGCTGTTTGTCCTCCGAAACCTAAAAGGATACCGTCAGGCTTTTCTTTCTGGATTACTTTCTCCACATATTCAGGCGTTACGGGGATAAGATACACTTTTCCTGACAACCGTGGGTCAGTTTGTATCGTAGCGATGTTAGGGTTGATAAGAACCGTTTCTATTCCTTCTTCACGCAGAGCTTTGAGGCACTGGCTGCCTGAATAATCAAACTCGGCGGCTTCCCCTATTTTTATGGCACCGCTTCCCAGTACCAGAACTTTCTTTATCCACTCGAACTTCGGCATTTCAGGCAACCTCCAACATTTTTGCGAAAGTGTCAAAGAGGAAACCTGTGTCATAAGGTCCAGGCGAAGCCTCAGGATGCCACTGCACTGCAAAAACTGGTTTACTCTTGTGTTTGATTCCTTCAACAGTCTTATCGTTAGGGTTCATGAACCAAGCTTCCAAAGGCGTGTCCTTGATTGACTCGTTCGCGATTGCGTAGCCGTGATTCTGAGTAGTGATGTAGCAACTATTGGTCTTCAAGTCAAGCGCAGGTTGGTTCTGAGAACGATGCCCGTACTTCAGCTTGTAAGTGTCTCCACCCAACGCCAAAGCTAAGATTTGGGCGCCAAGGCAGATGCCCATCAATGGGACTTTTTCAACAAGTTCTCTGACTGAACCTATGGTTTTGGCGCATTTTTTCGGGTCTCCAGGACCGTTACTCAGAAAAACACCGCTTGGTTTGTACTCCATAATTTCTTTGGCTGAAAAATCGTAAGGCACTCTTATAACGCTGATTCTCCGTTTTAACAAGTTCCGAATAATATTGTATTTGACCCCGCAGTCGATTAAAACGACAGTGTATTTGCCGTCAACTTTGTAGTTAATAGGCTCTTTCACGGTAACTTTGCGCACCAAATCGGTCAGGTTAGGGTCAGGTATGCTTTTCGCTTCCGTTAATAGCTGATCCAAGTTGGGATCTTCTCCAGTCTCGAATACCTTCAGGATTCCAAGCATTACGCCGTGTGCCCTAAGTTTCTTTGTAAGGTGGCGGGTGTCTACGCCGTAGATTCCAGGCACGCCTTCGTCGGACAGCCATTTGTCTAAGGTTCGTGTTGACGCCCAATGATACGGGTTATGGCATAGTTCATGGATGACGAGTCCTTGCACTTGAATGCGGTCTGACTCGAAGTATAATGGAAGACCTAAGTTAAGGTCATAAGGCGGCACGCCGTAGTTACCCACAAGCGGGTATGTTAACGTGAGGATCTGCCCTTTGTACGATGGGTCGGTTAGAGCTTCTGGATAGCCAACCATGGATGTTGAGAAAACGACTTCGCCTGAAGCCTTCCCTGTTGCTCCAAAACCTTTGCCGACGAAAAAGGTGCCGTCCTCAAAAACAAGAATCGCTTTTTTATTTTTGTTGGAATTAAGTTTCGGGACCAAAGCCCTATACTACCTATAATTTTGCATTTTTAAGTTTTATGTTTTCGCGGGAATTCACGGGAAAATAAGATTGGACAGCATTTTTCAGGTTGTTTTCTGCATCTTCAATCTTCTTGTCCATCTGCAATATATCAGATTTTATTAGAAACGTCTTCTTCTTCCATACATTCAATGCTTTTTTGACCTCGGTTGGGGCGGGTCCGCCCGTGACGTTGCAGGCTTTAACTAGCGCAAGCGGGTCTGCAAGCGCTTTCAGGTCTTCATCCTTAACTGTTAACTTGATACCCGCAACCTCCTTAGCCGGTTTCTGCAGCATCGCAGGCGTAGCGTCTGCGAAAGTCATTTTTGAATCCATTAACGACTTGACGAAAGCACCGACTACTTTGTGAGCGGTTCTAAACGGAACATTATATTTTCGTACAAGCACGTTAGCCAGTTCGGTTGCAGCCACAAAGCCTGCATTGGTTTTGCTCGAGAAGCCTGCGGTTACTTTCAGTTCAGGAAGCAACTTATGGAACATGTCCAGCGAAGCATGCACGTTTTCTATTGACGCCCATAGTTTTGGTGTGATTTCCTGAAAGTCAAGATTATATGTGGAAGGCAGGCTCTTAACAGCAGCGACTGAAGATACAAAATCACCTAGCACAGAACTGGCTCTTGCACGGATGACTTCCAAGACTTCAGGATTCTTTTTCTGAGGCATAATACTGCTGGTGCTGGAGAACTCATCTGGAATCTCCACCACTCCAAATTCAGGCGAACTCCAGATTATGAGGTCCTCAGCAAAACGACTCAAGTTGACGGCAATTAATGTGAGAACAGCAAGGGTTTCAGTAATGAAATCTCGGCTGCCTACTGCGTCAATCGAGTTTTCCGCTAAACCGTCGAAGCCCAATAGTTCTGCGGTTCGGTCGCGGTTTATTGAGAAGCTTGTGGTAGCTAAAGCCCCTGAACCGAGCGGACAGAGATTAACTCTTACATACGTGCTTTGTAGTCTTTGCAGGTCGCGTTCAAAAGCAGCGCAGTGTGACAGGAGGTAATGGGCAAAAGTCACTGGCTGTGCAGGCTGTAGGTGAGTATACTCCATGATGACTGTGCTTACGTGCTCTTCCGCCACTTCAGCTAAGTGGTCTTGCACGTGAGATACGGCGCGCATCAGACCAAGCAGTTTGTCTCGCAGTTCCATGCGTATTGCTGTTGCAACTTGGTCGTTTCTGCTCTTGGCGATATGGAGGTTTCCGCCTACTACGTCTCCAGCCTCTTTGAGCACGGCTTCTTCCACTGCCATGTGAACGTCTTCAGCTGATGCAACTAACTTCGTGCTGGAGAACTTGGCAAGAGCTTGCAGAAGTTTGGCGCCGTCGGACTTTTTGAGGATTTTCTGCTCCAAGAGCATCACTACGTGCGCCTTGTTAATGTCAACCACGGCTTTCGATAGTCTCAAGTCGTCTTTCATTGATGAAGTGAACTTGACAACGTCTTCCCGCACTTGTGATAGTCGCCCGCCCCGCAATAGTTTTGACATTTAAGTTCCGCCTTTGCCGGTTTTTTTCTCTTTAGCTTTTCGTTTCAACACATTCTGCATTCTTGTTTGCAGACCCCAAAGTTCTATGAAGCCTTTAGAGTACGACTGGTTAAAGCCCGTTTTAATGTTATAATTCACCAAGTTCTGGTCATAAAGCGACATTGGTGATGAACGACCGACAACTTGAAGCCCGCCCTTGTACAGTTTCACGCGTACTTCACCTTGCACTTTTTCCTGACTTTTGTTTATGAATGCTTCAAGGTCTTCTCGTAGCGGATCCAACCATAAGCCTGCATAGGCCAAAAAAGTCCATTGAGCATCGATTTGCTGCTTAAACAGCACTTCGTGCCGCGTGAGAACTATTTTTTCCAAGTCTTTATGCGCTTCCAATAGCACGGTTGCGGCTGGGCATTCGTAAATTTCTCTTGATTTAATGCCCACCATGCGGTCTTCGATGTGGTCTATGCGACCAACACCGTGCTTACCCGAGGTCTTATTCAATTTTTCAATAAGTGCAAGCGGCGCCAAAGCTTCGTTATTAAGGGCTATAGGGACTCCTGTCTCGAATTTTATCGTTACGTATTCAGGTTTGTCAGGCGCTTTTTCAGGGGAAGTGGTCCATTCAAAAGCGTCTTCGGGGGGTTCTTTGCTGGCGTCTTCCAGCACTCCACACTCAATGGATCTGCCCCAGATGCTTTGGTCTATACTGTACTTCTTTGCGACAGTGGAAACTGGAATCCCATGCAATTTTGCGTATTCGATTTCTTCGTCTCTAGTCATCTTCCACTCTCTGACTGGCGCAATTATCTTCAGATCAGGCGCCAAAGCTCCAATTGAAATGTCAAAGCGCACTTGATCGTTGCCTTTACCTGTGCAGCCATGGGCTAACGCTGTGGCGCCTTCGTTTTCTGCGATTTCAACCATTTTCTTGACGATGAGTGGACGAGACAAAGTTGTACTTAGGGGATATTTGCCCTCATAGAGAGCGTTTGCTTTTATAGCTGGAAGAATGTAGTCGGTGGCGAACTCTTCTTTAGCGTCGATTGAGTAGTGTTTCAAGACGCCGAGGTTGTTGGCCTTGTCTTCTACTTCCGCCAAGTCTTCTGGTTGGCCGACGTTGATGGTGGCAGTTATGACTTCCGCGTTGTATTTTTCTTGAAGCCACTTGATCATCACGGATGTGTCTAGTCCGCCAGAGTATGCTAGCACGATCTTTTCTGTCGTTTTTTGCTCCCCCGTTTTTGAAGTGAATTTATTTTCCTTACCTCAGGGGCGAGATTTTTAAACCTTGCGACTTTTTTGTTACACAATAAGCTTTAAATGTCCCATTTGATACACTTGTGCATCATGACGATAGCTCAAAACGTAAGAAGTCACTTACAGAACAAGCCATACCTGCTGGAAGCCTTGGAAAAAGGCATAGTTAACCTGAGCGAGCTATCCCGACAGATCCAGGAAGAACTGCAAATAGGCAACACAAGCGCCGTAAAAGCTGCTTTGAGACGGTTTTCAGAAGAACTGCAAAAACATAAGCAAAAAAGAGAAGAAAAAGTCCTGCAAGTCCTAAAGCGAAGCGCCATGGCAGTTTATGACAGAAAATCCGTTATCATAACAACCAAGGAGATAAACACCAAAACCGGAATGAAAGTAGACTTGCTCGGTAAAGTTGTTTACCTGCTGGATAGAAGCGATATGCCTGAAAGAGCCAGTGCACTAGTCAAACATGACAATTGCACCATGATAGTAGTGCACTCGCCCAAAGAACTGGAAGCCACACCAGGAGTAGTCGCCTTTCTAACGACGTTACTGGCGGAGCAAAACGTGAACATTATAGAGTTCATTTCATGCTGGACTGAAACAATCATTGTAGTGGAGAAAAAAGACAGCCTCAAAGCCTACCAAGTTCTATCCAACCTAGTAGGCTGATACATAATGGCTTGTTTAATACTCAGCTCGAAAAAAAGCAGCAATATTATTAATACTTACAGTTGGATACTGTTTGCTGATTAAGCAGAACGCCAATGCTGCAACATCAGGGAAAAGTTAGTCTAATGGAGGGATTGATGGCGTATCAAAAATGCATCAACTGTGGAAGCGAATACGGCATAGACGAGATTGTTTACTTCTGCAGGAAGTGTAGAGACATACTTGAAATAAAATACGAGCAAGGTGAATTAGCTGAAGCCCTCAGAGACAAAGAATGGCGAAATACTCCTCTTTCGGTGTGGCGCTACCGGCACTTAATGCCAATTAGTGACGCTGCGAAAATAGTTACCTTAAACGAAGGCGGTACAGGCCTCCATTCGTGTGAATGTCTAGCAGAGTATTTGGGGCTACGGGAGCTTTACGTAAAAAATGAGGGTGAAAACCCTACTGGCTCGTTTAAGGATAGGGGCATGACGGTTGGAGTTACGAAAGCCGTGGAGCTCGGAGTTCAATCTGTTATTTGTGCTTCTACAGGTAATACTTCTGCTTCTTTGGCTGCTTACGCAGCAAGAGCGGGGTTGAAGTGTGCCGTCCTTATTCCCTCGGGCAAAATCGCGTATGGGAAACTTTCGCAAGCCATGATTCATGGTGCAAAAGTTATTCAGTTGCGAGGGAACTTTGATCAATCATTGGGTGCTGTGCTGAAGCTATCGGAGAAACACCGAAGCATTTACCTTCTTAACTCCATTAACCCGTTCCGAATTGAAGGACAGAAATCTCTGGGCTACGAAATAAGTGACCAACTGAATCAGGAAGCGCCAGACAGGATTATAGTGCCAGTTGGCAATGCTGGAAACATAAGCGCCATATGGAAAGGCTTCACCGAGTTTCATGAACTTGACCTTATAAAAGCGCTTCCGAAGATGACGGGTATACAAGCGGCTGGATCGGCTCCGATAGCGAAGGCAATTAAAACTGGAAGCCTAACTATTGTACCTGTTTCGGCGCCAGAAACCGTTGCCACCGCCATCAGAATCGGGGCACCTGTGAGCTGGAAGAAAGCATTGAACGCGATTCGTGAGTCGGATGGTACTGCTGAGACGGTGACTGACGAGGAAATCCTAAGTGCACAGAAGTTGTTGGCGAGTGTTGAAGGACTGTTCGTTGAGCCTGCAAGCGCGTCGTCAATCGCTGGTTTAATAAAACTAGTTGAAAACGGAGTTATAGAGAAGGATGAGCGTATCGTTTGCGTTACCACAGGGCACGGGCTCAAAGACCCTGATACGGCGGTTAAAATCAGTGAGAAGCCTGTGGAGGTTGATGCTGAAATATCAGCGATAGAAGAGGCATTAGGCTTAAAGAAACAAGCAGCAATATTGGTATGGTGAAAGTAACATGAGAATTATTTTGGTTGGTTTTGGCGTAGTCGGAAAGGGCGTAGCTACCATACTTGCTCGCAGATATGCAGAAAAGGTGAAGGATTACGGGTTTAACCCAAAGATCGTTGCCATCGCCGACATAGACGGCGCGGTTATAAACCCAAGAGGTCTAAGCCCTGAAAAATTGGAAACCATAAAACAAAAAGGTTTTCCCATATCAGCAGATCCCGATTTTGGGCAACCAGAAATGCTAGCGATAGATGTAATTGAGTCGGTTGAAGCAGAAGTGGTTGTTGAAGTCACGCCTGTCAACATAAAAGACGCTGAACCAGCTCTATCCCACATCACTAAAGCTTTCAAAACAAGAAAACACGTTGTGACAACCAACAAAGGACCATTAGCCCTAGCCATGCCAGCCCTCACAGAACTAGCTGAATATAACAATGTTTACCTACGCTTCAGCGGAACAGTCGGTGGCGGCACCCCAATGCTAGAGTTTGCCAAACGATGCCTCGCAGGAGACAAGATTCTAGCCATAAAAGGCATACTAAACGGCACTACCAACTACATACTAACTGAGATGTCACAAAACCGCGTAACCTTCCAAGAAGCGCTAAAAAATGCACAGAAACTTGGCTACGCTGAGACAGAGCCATCAATGGATATTGACGGATTTGATACCGCCTGCAAAATAGTCATCCTAGCCAACTGGATAATGAACAAGAAAATAACCTTGAAAGACGTTAATAGGACGGGCATCCGAGACGTATCTTTGCAAGCTCTTGATGAAGCCTCGAAGAGAGGCAACACTATCAAGCTCATAGGTTCAATAAACGGTGACCGAGCAACCGTAAAGCCAACCGAGATACAGAAAAACAACGCCCTTTGCGTCAGTGGAGTTCTAAACGCGATAACCTTCTTCACCGAATTCGCGGGTGAACAAACTCTGGTTGGCAGAGGCGCAGGTGGCATGGAAACTGCCAGTGCAGTTTTAAGAGACCTGCTAGACATAAGACATAAGCTAGCGAGCGAAGTGCTTACGTAAGACTTTGAGTGTGAACAAAAGTGAAAAAAATAGTAATGAAGTTCGGAGGAACGTCTATCGCTACAGGCGAGAACATACGCCGAGTAGCCAACATAGTAGCGACCAGCGCCAAAAAGGACTGCAGAGTCGTTGTGGTAGTTTCAGCTTTAGCAGGGGTTACCAACCAGCTCGTAGAAGAGGCTGACCAGGCAAAGAAGAAGGATGAAAAGCAAATTCATAAGTTCACTAGAAAACTGGTTGAAAAACACGTTGCAACCGTGACTGACGCGATAGAGAACAAGGGATTACAGAAAGAAGTAGAACAACGAATCGAGAAAACGGTTAGCGAGCTTGAGAAAGTTCTCACTGGAATATGCTATGTCGGCGAAATTACACCTAAATCAAGAGATTACGTGTTGTCTTTCGGAGAAAGACTATCAGCGCCGATAATCTGGGGTGCTTTACGTGACATCAAGCTTCAAACGCAATATTTCACGGGAAAAGAAGCAGGCATTGTAACAGACGAGAACTTCGGAGAAGCCAGACCACTAATGAACGTCACTACACATCAGGTGAAAGGAAGAATTGAGCCGCTGCTTGAGAAGAAAGTTGTACCTGTTATTACAGGATACATAGCCGCAACGCAAGACGGCGTTATCACAACCTTAGGACGCGGAGGCTCAGATTACACAGCCACAATCCTGAGCGTTGCCTTAGCTGCTGACGAAGTATGGATATGGACTGACGTAGATGGAATTATGACTACAGACCCGAAAATTGTACACTCAGCGAAAATGCTACCTCAACTCTCTTATGGAGAAGCTGCCGAAATGGCTATTTTCGGAGCGAAGGCAATGCACCCAAGTGCCTTGGAACCCGTCATTGAGGCACAAATTCCAGTGAGAATAAGGAACGTCTTCAATCCCGAAAACACGGGAACCCTAATAGCAGACGGGCAAGAAACCAAATCAAAAGAGGTTGTTAAAGCAACAGCATTAATCAAAGACGTAGCAATGATTAATATTAAAGGGGCAGCGATGGTTGGCGCACCCGGAAGCTACTCAAAAGTCTTTGATGTCCTAGGCAAGAATAACATCAACGTTATGATGGTTTCTGCTGCAGTTTCCGAAGCAAACATTTCGTTAATAATCCGCAGGAGCCTATTAGGTAGGACGCTCAGCACGTTGGAAATCGCGCTTCTAGGCAGAGGCTTAGTCAGCGAAATCACTGCTGAAGATGATGTCTGCGTCATCGCTGCCATGGGCGCAAATATGAAAGGCACATTAGGCGTAGCTTCACGAATATTCACAGCTATGGCTCAAAAGGGAATAAACATCCGGATGATCGCTCAAGGCTCTTCGGAACTCAACATTTCCTTCGTGGTTAAGGAGAAAGATGGAGAAACTGCAGTGCAGGTTATACACGAAGAATTCAAACTAGACAAAATCTAACAAGTCATTCTATTAGGTAGTGTTTTACTGTTTTTGGCGAGAATTGCGTTCCAAGGCGAACCAGCTTTGGTGAAAATCTGCACTTCCACAAAACCAACAGTTTGCATAACATCTCTGATTTCTTCCAGTGGGAGAAGGCGCACATGTGTTTGCTCAATCATTTTCGCATGCTTAACCTCATATAAACCATCCTTCACCATTTCATTAACTATAAGTAGTTTTCCACTTGGCTTCAGCACCCGCATTATTTCTTTTAGAGCATCAACAAAACTGGGCCAGAAATAATAGGTTTCGATAGCTGTTACGAGATCAAAGAAGTTATTTGAAAATCCCATTTTTTCAACAGAACCCTTAACTATTTCCACACGGTTTTCAGTAATCAGTTTCTTGTTCACTTTTTTAGAGTAATCAACCATATCCGCTGAATAATCGATGCCAAACACTTTTCCGAGGGACGCTCGCTGGGCTAATCGGTTTACGGTTTGGCCGCCTCCACAACCCACATCCAAGATTAGATAGTCAGGCTCGATGTTTACATGAGTTAAGCCCCATAGTGTTAACGTTTCATGTCTCCTGTTCATCAGTGCGGCAACAAGTCTACCGCGACGACCAGTTGGACGCCTAAATTGGTCCATCAACTCAAATATCTTTTATCACCGCAACTGAAAGAACGTGAATTGAATTTTGGAACAGACTGAGCAGTACTATCTAGTGGGCTTTTCCGTTGTTCTTGTTGTGCAGTTCAGTTAGTTTTAGGAGGGTTTCCTTGTAAATTTGGATGCTGTCTAAATACTCGCTTATGATTATGTGTTCGTCTTTTGTGTGGTCTAGATGTGAGTCGCCAGGTCCGTAGGTGACTATGGCCGCGTCCATGGCTCTGCCGAGGATATTCATGTCGCCAGTTCCGGTCTTTCTCAAAAGCGTTGCCGGCTTGCCAAGCACTTTTCTGATGGAAGAGGATAAGGCTTTCACGAGAGGTGAGCTTTTGTCTGCCTCAAAGGGTTCGTTTGAATCCTCGATGGACACTCTAATCTTGGCTTTGGGGTTGTCCACCTCGTACTGCGCGATTATTTTTTTTGTTTTTTTGTAAACTTGGGTTGCCGTGAAGGTGGGAGGAATTCTTAGATCTATGTGTATTTCGCTTTCGAAGGGAACTACAGAGTTTGCTCTGCCTCCACTTACTTTAGTTAGGCATGCGGTTACTGCATAAAAGGGTGTTTGTTGCGTCTCTAGTGGCGGCAAGGAGCCCTTAATTTGCTGCCAAATTTCAAACGCCTTCTCAATGGCATTTTCGTAAAGCCACGGCGTAGAAGAATGGCCAGTCTCGGTTTCTACCGCTATCTTGATGTGCAAGTTGCCTTTGTAGCCGATGGTTATGTTCCCGACACCGCTTGGCTCTCCAAATATGGCGTAGTCAGCTGAGACATCGTCTTTTATCAAGTGCTTGACGCCTCTGCTGGTGGCTTCCTCTTCGACAACGCTGGCAACCACGATTTTCCCGTTAAAGACTGGTTCTTGGGCAACTGTTCCTGCAGCCATGACCATCGCTGCCAACGGTCCTTTCGCGTCAACGGCGCCTCGGGCGTAAATCTTGTTTTTCTCAACTCGCAATGGGATGTGTCCAGCAACCGTGTCCATATGCCCGCACAAGAGAATGATTGGCTTGCCGTCTCCGATTTCGCCGATGACATTTCCGATGGCGTCCTTACGTACGTTGAAGCCGAGTCTTTTCATTTCTTCAACAAGAAATTCGGATATGACTTCCTCTTTGCCTGACGGGCTGTAAATGCCGAGCAAGTTAGTTAGCAGTTGCACCGCTTGTTCGCTCATTTTTCTTCTTCCCCTATCACTTGGTCAAGCACAGAGATTGCTATGTCAATCTGCTCTTTCTCGATAACCAAGGGGGGTAGAAACCGCAGAACGTTTCTGCCCGCGTCCAAGACGAGCACACCCTTGTCCATGGTTTTCAGTATAATGTTGCGGACATCATAGCGGAACTCCATGCCCAGCATTAATCCTAAACCGCGAACCTCCTTCACGATGTTGTATTTGGATTTTAGTTTTTCCAGTTTCGCCTTGAAGTAATCGCCTATGTTCTCGGCTCTTTCTGAAAGTTTATCTTTCACCAGCACGTCAATCGCGGCGCAAGCTGCTGCGCAAACCACAGGGCTACCGCTAAACGTGCTTGAGTGCTCGCCAATCTTCAAGGATGACATGATGGGTTCTTTGGCGACGGTTATGCCTATGGGTAAGCCTCCTGCAAACGGTTTAGCCAAGCACAAAACGTCTGGAGTGACGCACCAGTGGTCGCATCCAAACAGTTTGCCAGTTCGCCCGAAGCTCGTTTGCACCTCATCTAAAATTAGGAGAACGTGTTTTTCGTCGCAGAGTTTTCTGACTCCAGGAAGAAAGTCGTCGGGTGGAACGCGTACACCGCCTTCGCCCCGGATTGGTTCAAGAAGCACGGCGGCAGTCTTGTCGGTTATGGCTTCGGCTAGTTTTTCGAGGTTGTCTGGTGGAACGTGTTTGAACTCTGGAATCAGGGGCTGGAACGGTTCGCGGTATTTTTTGTCCCAAGTCGCAGACAGTGCGCCCATGGTTTTCCCGTGATAGCCCCCCATTAACGTTATTATCTCGGGCTTGCCTGTGAATTTTCGAGCCAGCTTTATGGCGCACTCAACGGATTCAGCTCCGCTGTTAGAGAGAAACGCCTTGTTCAACCCTTTCGGGGTTATGCTCATAAGCTTTTGTAGAAACTCTGTGCGCTTATTGTTGTAGAGGCTTGCATGGCACGAAATTAGTTTTTCAGATTGTTTGCATATGGCTTCCACCACTTTTGGGTGTGAGTGACCCAGCAAGGCTACGCCATAGCTACCCGTGCAGTCCACGTATTCTTTACCTTTTGCGTCCCAGACTAACGCGCCCTTACCGCGTGTTATCACCAGTGGGCGCTTACTGAAAACGTTCGCCATTAACCGGTTTTCGAAGTTGATTATATCATACTCACTCACTGGTCATCACCGTACCTGATTCATGGTTTAAAGCAGAGGATATGGGTTTTTCTTTGACGCCTGAGGTTACAAGCACTTCTTTGACGCCTTGGTTCAGCGCTTCTAGAGCTGCGTGTATTTTAGTGCTCATGCCCCTGCCGATGCTGGAGAGTACGTCTTCTGCTTCTGCCGAGGTTATTTTTGGAACTGATTTGCCTTTCAGGAGTAAACCTTCCACGTCCGTTAGCAGTATTAGACGGTCTGCATTGAGGGTACCAGCAACCACGGCTGCTGTTCGGTCACCGTCAACGTTTAACGGTTCAAAATCTTCGCTCATGGCTATGGGCGTCACGACGGGCACGTAGCCCTTATCAAGCAGCAAACTAAGCAAGTCCACTTTGACTTCATTAATTTTGCCAGTGTAGCCACCGTCGATTACTTTTTTCCGTCCGCGCTCATCAACAATAATTAACCGTTTTTTACGTTCGGCTTTCAAGAGCGCGCCGTCTAAGCCAGACAAGCCTATGGCTGGTATACCTTGGCTTTGCAGCGCCGAGACGATTTGCTTGTTGATTTTTCCCGCCATGACTAATATGAATATTTCCATGGTTTGCTTGTCGGTATAGCGACTTCGGAAGCCTTGAGGCGAAACAATGAACCGTTGTTCTTTGCCTAGCTTTGCGGCGGTTGCGGTTACTTCTGCGCCACCACCGTGGATGATAACCATTTTATGCTCTTTCGCCAGAGTTTTCAGGTCAGAGACTAGCTCTGAGGAAGCGCCTTCTTTGAGTATGCTTCCGCCCATTTTAATTACTAACAGCATGTTGGTCACATCGGGTGGAAGCCTGTGCTTCTAAGGCCAGTGGTTTCGTCTATGCCCATCATTATGTTTAGGCATTGGACGCCTTGACCTGACGCGCCTTTAACCATGTTGTCAATTGCTGAGAACATTAGAAGCCGATTTACATGTTCGTCAATTTCGAAGCCTATATCGCAGTAGTTGGTGCCCTGTGTAACTTTGGGGTCTGGTAGCTGGTACCGACCTTTAATATACTTGACGAAGCGGATGAAGGGTTCGTCTTTGTAGGTGCTGCGGAGGGCTTTCCAGATGTCTTTGTTGGTTAGAGTTTGTTTGGGGAAGGCGTGGACGGTCGCGAGTATTCCCCTGACCATGTTGACAGCGTGAGGTGTAAACGAGACTTTTATAAGATCAGTTGTGAAAGCGTTGAGTTCCTGTTCGACTTCGCCTATGTGGCGGTGCATTATGACTTTGTAAGGGCGAACGCCACCGAACCGTTCAGGATGATGCGAAGTCGGCGTGGGTTTGCTGCCGCCTCCGCTGCTGCCGACTTTGAGGTCAACAACTATGTGCCTTGTGTCAATCAAGCCGGCTTTGACTATTGGAACCAAAGCGAAAATGGCGGCGGATGCCATGCAACCTGAACATGCGACTAGGCGTGCACTCTTGATTTCTTCACGGTGTAGCTCAGGCATACCATACACCGCTTCCTTGAGCAGTTCAGGGTGAGTGTGTTTCCAGCCGTACCATTTCTCGTAGTCAGCGGGGTTTCTAAGTCGAAAGTCTGCGCTCATATCAATGACTTTTAATCCAAGCTCTAGGAGTCTTGGAATGAGGTTCATTGCGCCTCCGTGAGGCGTAGCGGAGAACACTAAGTCGCAGTTTTTATGGAGTTCGGCAACATCCATGGCAACGAATTTCAGTTGTGTGAGTCCGCGGAGGTTCGGATGAATGTTGAAGACGTATTCTCCCACGGTTTGGCGGGAGGTTACCATTGTTACATCCACTTCCGGATGCAACAGCAACAGGCGCAAGAGTTCTCCACCGACGTATCCTGTTCCGCCAATTATTCCTATTTTCAAATTTCATTCACCTTAAATTTTTATTTGTTTAGATTAGGCTTTGAGCACCCTTGAGGAGCGGTACTGCCACGTTTATGCCGGCGATTAGTCGTGTGTGCTCCCAGAACTCTGGGCAGCTGTTGGCTTCGTGGAAGACCACGGCTTTCTTGTTTTTTTCTATGCTTTCGTCTATTATGCTTTTGATTTTTTTGTATGACTCGGTGCTCATATAAGTTTGGAAGGCGGCTTCTAATTTGGTGTTCCAGTTTGGGAAGTTCCGCAGGCGATTTTCGTCCTGCTTGACTTTTCGTATTTTTTCAAACTCCGCGGCCGCCTTTTCGAGGTCAGTCTGGATTTCCGTGTCGGGCACGGTTTTATTTTCGCCTACGTTTACCATGGCGTCTAAAGCGAACATCCAGGCTTCAGAGTCGTTGGCTAAGGCTTTGCCACATTTTACGGCTAGCTCTTGAAGAGGAAGGGGGATTTTGGCGTCGAAAACCGTGTTGCCTAAGTAAGTGTTGGTTCGGAAGTCTTTGAAGCCACCTCGGGCTAAGGCTACAGGGTGGCAGACAGCGGGTTTTCCTTTTTCTTTGTATGCTATTATCCGCAAGTCATAGAACCATTTTTCTACGAGTTCTTGGGCGGTCACACCGACGGGGTTTATTATTGAAGGCTTAGTCTTCTGGATGCTTGCGACGAGTTGGTCACGGTTGTGGGAAAGTATGGCGCCCTTTCCGTGGGTGCCTGCGTCGGGTTTCACGACTATGCCTTGGTCGAGGGCGATTTCTTTCTGTAGCAGGTTGGCTATGTCTATTTCGTTGTGGATTTCTCTGCCGTCTTTCAGGGTATCGGTGGTATCGCAGGGAACATAAACCGTTTTGGGTATTGGTATGCCGTCCGCCCAGAAGTGCAACAAGGTACGTAGCTTGCTGTAACAGGTGAATTCGATTTGGCTAGAGTTTATGGTTTTCTTGCCGAGCATTTCCATGAGATAGCCTGCTTGGAGTCTTCGGTTTTTGCTTTGAGCTCTGTTCAAAGCTACGGCGACGTCTTTGAATGTGTTTGTGTAGTCTTTGCCTCTGGTTTTGGCGGAGAACCCGTTTTTGCTTATTGTTAAGGCGATTTTTCTAAAAGGTACGAAAGTCAGTTCTATGCCCATGTCTTGGGCAGTGAGTTTTATGCCTGTTTCGTCGGTTTCTGAACGTTCATAAAGAAGCGCTATGCTCATGATTGTTAACACCCTGAAGAAAAGTTGATTTGTTAAAGAATTTTGGTAGCGTTCTCAGTTTTTCTTGTAGAAACGAGTACGGTTATTCGCCCCAATCTTCTCCTTCGATTGTTAGTTCTTGAAGGTCTACGCATCCGCCGCTTATTTGTTTGACTTCCAGTTCGAGTCCGCAACCTGGACAGCTTAGAATTTCGCCTTTCTCAGTGTCTGCTGGCACGTTGAGGTCTGCGTCGCAGTCGGGGCATTTAGCGGTATTCATTAATTTCACCTCTTGTGGCTGTAACTTAGCAATTTGCTTTATTGTTTGCTACCACCCTTTTTAATTTGGAAATGTCAACTTGATTAAGGTGGGTTTCTTTTAAACATTGCGACTTATTTGTAACATATTAAGCCGCTAATGTTCCATTTGGCACAAAAACTGCAGGCTTATCTTCGCGCTCAGATTTTTTCTAAAAAAACATAGCAAGGAGCAAAGCTTAACGAAATCCGCATTACTATAAATAGCGAACTACAGAAATCGTTAAATTTTTCCGCCATCTACAAGCAAGCAGGGAACAGAGATGGATGACAAGGACAACAGGATACTGAAGATACTGAAGAGCAATGGGCGCGCTGGTTACGGCGTCATCGGCGAAAAAGTAGGCTTGTCTGAAGGCGCCGTTAGGAAACGAATCAAGGCGCTTTCCGACGGCGGGGTAATCCGAAAGTTCACGGTTAAGATCGGGGTGTCTGAAGGTGCTGAGGCTATCACGCTTTTAGCGACTAACCCTTCTTACCCAACTCAGCAAGTCTCCAAAAGGATACGGGAGATTCCGAATGTGGAAACAGTCTACGAAGTCACAGGCGAATACGACATCGTAACAGTTATCAGTGGAATGAACGTGGTGGAAGTTAACGAGTGCATAGAGAAAATCCGCCGAGTAGAAGGAATAATGAAAACAAACACCATGATTGTCCTCCGCAGTGGGTAAGCGTAGCAAAAAGTTCATTCAACATTTTAAACTATTATGAAGGGGAGGGATAGTCTCCTCCGAGCAGCTATAAACTTGAAAGGGGCAAAACGCAGAAAGCTAGCATAAACCTTATAGAAAACGGATAACTCAGATTTATTGAGGTAAAAAGTGAATGTCATCAGACGATGAAGATTACCCAGAATGGTTCAAAAGGCGACGCAAACCAGAACGCAGGGATTTGTTTTTTGGCGACATCGACCGCATGTTCCACGAAATGGAAAAGATGATGGAGGAAGAATTTAAAAGTTTCACACAAAATGTTCCCAAAAACTACGTTAAAGAACGCAAGCTTCCCGACGGGAGAACAGTCAGAGAATTGGGACCTTTTGTGTACGGTTACAGCATGAAGATAGGCCCTGACGGTAGACCTGAAATCCGCCAGTTCGGTAACATCAAAAAGAGCCTCAAAGGTCCACAAGTGAAAGATGAGCGTGAACCACTAGTTGACATAGTTGAAACAGACCGTGAAATCAGGGTAGTCGCAGAACTACCTGGTGTAGAAAAAACGGACATAAAACTACACGGCACAGAAGATTCATTGACCATATCCGTTAACACTCCTCAAACCAAATACTACAAAGAAGTTGCCTTGCCCACAAAAGTGAAAGTGAAAGAGGCAAAATCATCTTATAAAAACGGCGTCTTAGAAGTTGTATTTCCCAAAGCTGAAACCCCAAAGGAGTCAAAAGGCGAGCCAATCGACGTAGACTAATATCATTCTAACACCGTTAGTATCTTTGCCTGAAAAGCTCGTGCCAGTCATGAATAACAACTCGGAAATCGAAGCTTTAAGCGCTATTTGTAAAGAGGCAAAAAGAGAAGGCAAACTTTCGGGCAAAAACTTAACCGTGCTCTACGAACTTTTCGGTCAAAGATTCACAAAAGCCCTCGCTGCATTGAAAGAAAACCGTGTAAAAAAATACGTTTTTAAACGCAGCAGCAGAACCGTTTGGATAGTCATTGGAAGAGAACGCGATTACCTGATAATGCCTGAGGCTGAATTCTGCATGTGTGATGACTTCTACTTTCGCGTGTTGGACAAGAAAATTCATTTGTGCTATCACCTTATTGCTCAGAAAATCGCGCACAACCTAGGATGGTACGAAACCCTCGAAGAGAACGATGAGCTTTATGATTCATTGATGGACGAGTGGAAAAAGGCTACTGCTTAAATATTAAAACGTTAAATGGATAATCAAGAAAAGGAGAATGTCTATGGACTTAAGTTCATACTTCCTGACTTTAGAATACATCCTCATGGCATCAACGTTTGTTGCTATAGTGCTGATTTTCTTGTATACGTACTACGGTAAGGAAGAAGAGCAAGCAAACTAGAGAAGCTAGTTTCCAAACCTTCTTGTCTTTCTGTTCATAACTAAGAACACCACGACACTTAGAAGAGTGAGGATTATGCTGAACAAGACTATCCATGTAATATCTGGACCTACACCAATAATTATCGGAAACGGACCAATAAAAATAACCGCGCTACTACTCATTGCGCTGCTCCCATAAAGAACGCTGACAAAAAAAATGACTCCCATACCAACGGCAACTAGGGTAAAACCCATTAACAACAGGAAAAAGAGCCTGCTAGACACAGTTAGTCCTTCGTCAACTGTTTCTTGGTTTTCATCATCACAGCCCTCCATCATGTCTAGTCTTCACCTCAATATCAAATAATAAACGACCATAGCTACTAAGAGCATCAAGGTAAGCGCCAAAGAGAGCAGCAAAACGGTTTTTAGCGATTTCTTGTCTGTTCCAAAAATTATCGGGAAAGGACCGATTATGATGACTCCTCCGCCTTTGACTTTTCCTTTTTTGGAACCTGAAACAGAAAGCAAAACCGCAGCAATGGCGATTACAATCACTCCAACGAAAATCAACGCTATACCCAGCGCATAAAGAGTTGCAGAGTCTATCACTTCTTTCTCCCAGCGCCATCTTAAAAGTGGATGACGCTTTTAATAAACTTAGCCAACGTTTTATGCTACCTACTAATAAACGCAAAAATTTTAAACTTGCTGAGTCTATATCGGTGCTGGCACCAGAAGATGATCGCTGAAGAGATAATTCAACAGATTCTGTCGAAACACCCAGAAGTCAGTCGAGAACAAATTCTTGAAAACATTGAGACTGAGAAAAACAAGACTGGTGGTTTAATAGCAAACGAGACGCTTTTACGTTTGATTGCTGCTAGATATGGTGTTGAAGTTCTTCAGAAGACAGTCTATCGCAGATTAGCTATAAGCGACTTGGTTGCAGGTTTAAACGACGTTACGGTAGCAGGGCGTGTAGTTGTGGTTTATCCACCAAGAACCTTTAATGGAGCGCGATCTGGAAAAGTGGCAAACTTGACGATCGCCGATAATGACGCTACCCTACCTGTCGTACTTTGGAATGACAAAGTCGATTTGATCGAGTCGGGTCAACTGAAAGTGGGGCAATTGATCCGTTTGTTACATGGATATACGCGTGAAGACCGCAACGGCAAAATGGAACTACACCTTGGCAGCAAAAGCCAAGTTGAACTTGAACCTCAAAACATAAAAGCAGATGAATACCCGTCTATTGAGAAATTCGCCATAAAAATTAGCGAGATAACCCAAGATAGTAACAACGTCCATCTTGTGGGCACGGTGAAAGAGATTTTTCCCGTCTCAACATTCACAAGAAGCAATATGAGCACGGGAAGGGTGATGCGCCTAACTCTAGAGGATGAAACAGGTGAAATCTCAGTCGTAATCTGGAACGGAAAAGTAGAAGAACTTAAGAAAAACCTCAAAATAAACGCGAATTTACGTTTGGTAAACGCAAAAGTCAAGGAAAATGGAATCGGACTTGAAGTTCACGTTGACTCGTATACTTACGTTGAGATTTCAGAGCGTCTTGACTTTTGAGGCTATGGCGGTGCTCATTTCGCTTGTGGTGGAAGAACCGCCTAAATCCTTAGTTCGCACTTTTCCTTCTTTCAGGACTTTCATAACCGCGTTTTCGATTTTAGCTGCTACTTCCTTTTCACCTAAATAATCCAGCATCATCTGCACAGCCATTATGGTAGCTATGGGGTTGACGCGGTTCATACCTGTGTATTTTGGTGCAGAACCGTGAACCGGTTCGAACATGCCGTACGAGTCACCTATGTTTGCTCCAGCTGCTAAACCTAAGCTCCCAGTGACCTGAGCAGCCTCGTCTGAAATTACGTCGCCGAAGAGGTTGGTGGTGACGATAACATCGTAAGTTTCGGGTTTTTTAACAAGATGCATGGCCATCGCGTCTATGTGGACATCATCTACTGTTACTTCTGGGTGGTTTTTGGCTGCGGCTTTAACTGCGTCGTTGAATACCCCGTCGGTTACCCTTAAGATGTTGGCTTTGTGTACGTAAGTTAGGTGTTTTCTGCGTTTTTCAGCAAGTTTGAAGGCGTATTCCGCGACGAGTGCTGAGGCTTCTTGGGTAATTATGCGCATTGCTACCGCTACGCCGGGCGAGACTTTGTATTCTACTCCTGAGTACATGCCTTCAGTGTTTTCGCGGACCACGACGAGATCAATGTTTGGCTTTAGCGCTTCCACGTTTGGGTATGTGCGGCATGGTCTGACGTTGGCGTATAGGTTGAATTTTTTCCTGATTTTCACGGCTGCGCTGATGGGTGCACCTGGCGTTTCTGGCGTGGTCATGGGTCCTTTGAGGCATGCATCTGTTTGTTTCAGGAGCGCGATTGTCTTTTCAGGCAGGTTAGTGCCGTGTTCTGGTATGCAGTGGTAGCCTGCATCGCCGTAGTGAAAAATGAGTTTCAAGTTAGAGGTGTCTTGAACGGCTTGCAGAACGTTTACTGCTGCTTCAGTGACTTCAGGTCCTATTCCATCGCCCTTCAACACTGCAATATTGTAAGTTTTTGACATGAAATAATCGCCTTCTGTCTAAATATACACTTTAACTTATCAGTATTCCTATTTTTGCTGGGTTCGCTGAATTGGTATTCTTAAGCTCAACTGAAGTGAATTGCTGCTCGGAAAAGACTACTACCTCCCTTTTATTAAGAATCATAAATGGTCATAAGAGAAGAGCTACCGACCAGCCTCCCTATACTGGTTTTTGCGTTGATTAGTTATTATCCGGAAAATATGGGGCTTGGCACCCGGTGTGTTTTTAGAAACTGGTTCTGCATTATTGTGTCAACTCGGTTTATAGGTTGACATTGTTTCAACTGGCTTACTGAAGTTTTCTGAGTTGGTTCAGGGTTCCAAGGTATGTTCCGTCTAGGAGGTAAATCTCTGAGTTGTCTAGATCAACTGCTTCTGAGCGTAGAACAGGTCCGATTATTGTTGAGGTTTCCCCTTTTTTTCGAGGAGGTGTTTTGTTTATGGGTCTGCCACCCAAGAAATCGTTGAATGATGGCATGAGGAAGAGCTGACTTGCACGTGGTTTTAATTTGTAGTGTTTTTTCATTGTTTCTTCGGGGGTGCCTTCAATTTTTATTCGGTGTTTCTGTAACAACGTTTTGGACAGCTGGGTGGTGTTGCATTTGGCTTTCACCCACACTTGTCTTGTTATTTTGAAGCCTGCTGGGTCGCGTAAGACTACGACTGGGTGAAGGTGTCCCATAATCAAGGTTTTACACTTCAAGAGCGTTGGGAAAGGCCATTTGTGACCGTGAAAAAGGCCGAAGTCGCCGATGATCGTGCCTGTTGCCGGGATTAGCTTTATGTTTTCTGGGAGTAAGGGTTCAAGATTTGCATCATGGTTGCCGCGTATTATAGCTATGTCTCTCACGTACTTTTTGAGTTCAATGAAGAAATCTGGTATGTCATGCCATTCTCCGGGTTTGGCTGAAACCACTGTGTATTTGACGTCGCCCAGAATTAGCAACGTATCAGGCTTGTAATTGGAAAGCACATGCACCAGTTTTTGCAGAAGCTTCGATGATTGGCTTGGAACATGGATACCTTTGTCTTCGAGAGCCATCTCCCAGCCTAAGTGGGGGTCTGCTATGACAAGGGTTTTTGTTGTTCCAGTTTTTATCAGAGCCGCTGGTCGGGGCATTAATAGCTTCAACATTATGGTTTTACCAAGCTGAGAATTTTTTTGTGAATTTGTGTGTTTCCAGAAGCTATGAATTTTATCTTCTGTCTTGGATCTAGTTTGGCATCTAAGGCTTCGCCTGTAGGAGCGGTTATTGTTCCTCCTGCCTCTTTGACAATTAAGTACGCGGCAGCCAAGTCGGTTGTTCGAAGTTTTCCGCGTATATCAACAAACGCATCTGTGGTACCGTCCGCCACATAACAGAGTTCAAGGGCGTTAGCTCCGAAATGACGTATATGCCTAGTTTCATGGATTAGATCCGTTAGTTGAGGAGCGATTTTTTTAACCTTATAGCTGTTCAAGTCTAGACCCACCACCGCATCCTCCAAAGATTCACGTCTGGACGCAACAATTTTTTTACCGAAACAGTAGGCACCGTTACATTCAAGCGCAGTGTATGTGGTATCATGATAGAGGTCTGTAACTAAAGCTGCAAACACCATCGAAAGAGCTGGTTTTGTGGATATAGCTATAGAAGAAGCGTAAAAGGGAAGACCGCGAACTAGATTAGTAGTGCCATCTATCGGGTCAACGGTCACGTAGCATTGCTTAGGTGTTTCACCGAACTTTTTAACGCCAGACTCTTCGCTTATGAGCGTAAATGAGATCCCATAGCGCTGCAGAACCTCAACGATGGCTTTTTCCGCAACCAAATCAACTGGCTTTATAGGATCACCGCCAGCCCCTTTGCCTAAATCTGGAAGTGGCTCATTTAAAGTCTTAAGGCATGGGCGAATGGACGCTCTTACGTTTTCTTTACAATGAACAAGAATTTCAAACCAATCATTTCGGGATTGCATTTACAAGCCTTCCTACGTCATATGTTCACTCAATCTGATAAAGACTTCACTTAACCTACTAAGACGCCTATTCCTGTCAAGATTAACAGTGAACGGAATCCAACCTGCATCTAAGTGTAGTGCAAATATTCAAGTCCTCAAAGCAACTATTTTCAGCTGCTACCGACTGTATTTGCAATCATTATGGATAACCGTTAGCATCAATTCGCAAATCATAAATCAATTACATTACCTCACATAGCCACGATTAACGATGGAAAGCGACGCAATCATTCCCTGCTCCACCTGTTTATTGTGGAACCCGAAAAAGAAGAGTTTTTCCTGCAATCCCAACAGATGTAAAAAGCTTTCCAACTGGCTTTTTAAGCACTCCAAAGACAATATAGTCGCGCCACCGAACAAAATTGTTCAATATATCGTATGAAGTGTCCCTTCAAGCTTTTCTACAAAAAAATTCAGCTCTATCCAAAGATTATTTCTCTAGTCAAACCTACTTCAAACCAGATTAAACTTTATCAAGCAACAAGCGGTGAACGTAGAGGATTCAAAGAAGAAAAATCGCGTTTTTTCTTCTATTAGCAATAGACATACTATTTTTTAGTTTTAATTCAGTAGTAATTTTTCATTTCAGCAACATCAAGTTCTGAACTGGTATTCTGCTGAAGGAGAACATTTTTTGGAAACGAACTTACAACAACACCGTTGACGACGAAGGTTCTCACCTAATTGCTATAGCAGATGGTTTTTATTGGTTTCAACTAAATAGAAAATGTCGTCACGGTTTGCAGCGTATATTTCTCCTAATTGCGTCAATCGTCTCATTTGAAAATTTACAGTTAATATTACTACTTCATAAAATCTAAGTCAGAAAGATTCACCATCGTTCCCAAGAAAAAATGGAGGAAAAATGGTGTGCCAGAATACTTGGTCTTGCTGAAACTGAACCCCGGAAGACTGATCGATACTTTAGGGGCTATACGTAGCTTTCCGGCCATGCCAGTTCCCGGTGTAGACATCTGCTATTCAATGAATATCTTTGGAGTTTGGGATGTTGGAATATGGATCAACGCAGATAACAGTGGTCAGGTTCTGGAATTTGTGCAAAATAAAGTAAAAGATGTAACCGGCGTTTCAGAAGTTTACACAGTTCCCACGTTTCCTCATGCGAATGGAAGGAAAAAAGGAAAAGCTCAAGAAACAAAGAACACTGAGGACTAAAAAAATAAAGGCTTAGCCAGAAGAAAGTAAAGAGGAAAATGCGTAAATATTGCATGCGCTATTTTCTCCAGTGTACTTCTTTCAGTGGTTGGCTACCTAGTTATCTTCAGCTTGCCGCAGAGAACAACAAAGGAGCTAATCTTAGGTCTGAATTTAGCAACATGATTGGTAGTTCATAAACTCTAATTAATATAAGAAATAAACAAACGCGAAAGTGAAAGTATGTCCAATATTGAACCTCTACCCCAATCCATCGCTACCATGAAAACGATTGTGCTCAAACCGCGACTTGACAAAGGGGACATACAATTGATCGGGGAGAAAATTAAATCACGTTTGTTTTCCAAATTAGGATTCAAGCCTAAACCCAAGAACATAAGACTACTCAATTTAGAGATGTACTTCGAGCCATTTCTTATTATTGGAGGAAAATACACAATCGACTACTGCAAGAAGCATGCCTTTGAAATTAATGTTAATGAGAAAACAGCCAAAGTTTTCGTTGGTGGTAAGGAGTTTAGATCAGAACGACCAGACCCAAGGGCAGCAAGCAAGATAATCAATTTAACAGGTGAAGAGTACGTTCATCACGAGATACAGTCATATTTTGTTCTTGACCGTATGAAAAGAGAAATCTCACCTGAAAAATTACCTTTCGCTCCTTTTGCCTTGCAAAAAGAAAACTCTGAACAGAAATTTCACTTCAAAAGTATAAATATCTCTGATGAATTTCAGATAGGATTCCTAAAAAAGAAAATTGCCAAGAGACCAGCTGATGTAGCCCAAATAATAAAAGAGACCTTTGACATCACCGAACGAGTAATTGCCTACTATCCAAGCTATCAACTTACTTTTGAAAACGTGAACAACAAAACAGATGCAATTCTCACAATAAATGGAGTTAGTGGCGAGATAGTAGTTAATGGAAACAAGAAACTGGCTGTCAAGACTATAGTGGACTTCCCCGAAAGCATGGACCTCTCAAATGCACAAATAA
>WOR8_10003429_pt1 | contig 28142 bp, 24 predicted proteins | sample DeeMarSeWOR38_10_FD_19890 | JGI IMG/M metagenome (IMG submission 19890) | reverse complement strand
CTCCTTCCCAGGCCGGTCCAGTCGTACCGGGACGTGAGATACCGGCGCGCGGCCATCATCGTCTCCGCCGGGTTGGCTTCCCTGGGACAGGTGTCCGAGCACTCTCCGCAGTAGTAGCAGAGCCAGGGCTCGAGCGACCCTTCGAGCTTTTCCCGGTGCCCCACCTGCAGGAGATGGATGATCCTTCGGGGGAACCCGCCCGAATCCATGGACTGGGAACAGGAGACGGTGCAGGCCCCGCAGTTCATGCAGGAGGTGACATCCCCGCCGCCGAACTTCGCGATCTGCCGGTGCAATCCCGGAATCACTCGGTACCCCATCCGATTCCACCTCCTCCTCGAGCAGAAAAAAAGGCCGGCTTGCGGAAGAACGCTTCCGTCAGCGGGCCAGTTTGTACCGGAAATAATCCTCCGCCCTGGGCTTCGGCAGTTCCTCCAGGGACCCGTACCGGCGCATCGCCATCACCCAGAGGGTGACTTCCCGGACGGGGCAGGAAAGCGCCTCGGCGATCTCCGGGATCGTCTTCGGCTCCTCCCGAAGCAGGGAGGCGATCCGGTCCTTCATGACCATCTCGTCGCGCAGCACTTCCCCGAGGTCGCGACGCTTCTCCTCCACCATCACCCCGCCTCCCGTGCCAGTGCGTCGATCATGGCCCTCACCTGGGCATCCGTGTACCCCTCCACGTGGACCGCACCGGCGGGGCAGACCGGGACGCACCCTCCGCACCCCTTGCAGATGGCGGGATGGACATAGGCGATCTCCTTCTCCCCCGCGCGCACTTTCTCGATGGCTCCCTCGTACGGGCAGACGTCCTCGCACTGCCCGCACCATGCGCACCGGTCCGCATCGACCAGGGCGACCTCGGGCGACAGGTCGACGTATCCCTTCAACAGCAGCGCAGCGCACTTGCCAACGGCAGCCATCGAGGAGGCGACGCTTTCGGGCAGCGTCTTCGGGCCCTGGGCGGCCCCGGCGAGGAATACGCCGTCGATCATCGTCTCCACGGGTCGCAGTTTGGGATGGATCTCGTGGAAGAACCCCCCCTTGTCGACGGGGAGCTTGAGCGCGTGGAGAAGTGTTGCGTTCTCCCGCGGCACCATGCCGGTGGCCAGCACCACGAGGTCGGCGGGAATTTCGATCTCCTCGCCGCCGAGGAGCTCGTCGCGGACCCGGACAAGGAGCGTTCCGTCCGATCGTTCCACGACGGGGGCCGTCCCGTCCGGGAATTTGAGGAAGACGGAACCCTGTTTGCCCGCCTCCTCGAAGAGAATCTCGTTCTTCCCGTAGGTGCGCATGTCCCGGTAGAGATGGTACTGGATCAGCGAGGGGTCCTGCTCCCTGGCCTGGATCGCCGCGTGAACGGCCGCCGAGCAGCAGAACCGGGAGCAGTAAAGGTTCGGGCGGGGATGGTCCTCGCCGGCGGCCTGACGGCTTCCGACGCAGTAGATGTAGACGATCGTCTCCACGTCCCGCCCGTTTCTCCGGAGCTTTCCGCGGGACGTCGCCAGTCGCTCCTTGAACTCCGGCAGGGTAACGACCCCCTCGCAGCCGTAGCCGAACTCCCCCTCCCGGGGTGCGTAGGGATCGAATCCCGTGGCCACCAGGATCGAACCGACGGTAAGTGTCACGGTCTCCCCGCCCCCGACCGCCACCTTCGCCGTGAAGTTCCCCACGCTGCCGCGCTTTTCCAACAGCTCCGCACCCGTGAACAGGGTGATGTTCTCCCGTTCCCGGATCCTCGCGCGGAGGGTATCGACGATCTCCGCCCCCTCCCGGTCGCTGGGGAACATTCTGCCCCAGGCGGCGATGCGGCCGCCGACCTCCGGGGATCTCTCGATGAGGAACACGGTGATCCCCATGTCGGAGAGGGCGATGGCTGCGCGCATCCCGGCCACGCCCGCGCCGATCACCAGCGCTTTCGGGATCGTCTCGACCCTCAGGTCCGAAAGGGGCTTGCCGAGCCTCGTCCTGGCGATTCCCGCCCGGACGAGCCGGTCCGCCTTCCCGGTGGCCCCCTCCCGGTCGTGGCGGTGCGCCCAGGAGCACTGCTCCCGGATGTTCACCTGGCTGTACATGTACGGGTTCAGGCCAGCCCGCAGGGCCATGGCCCGGAAGGTGTTGAGGTGGAGCTTGGGGGAGCACGAGGCGATCACGACGCCGTCGAGCTTCTCCTCCTGGATGGCCCGGACCATCTCCTGCTGGGAGGCGTCCGAGCAGGCGAACAGGAAGGTCCTGGCCACGACGACTCCCGGTTCGCCCCCGGCCGCTTCGCGGACCTTCTCCCCGTCCAAATAGTCGGAGATGTTCCCGCCGCAGTGGCAGACGAAGGCGCCGACCCGCTTCTGCGTCACCGTTTCGCCCTCCCTCGCACGAGATAGGCGGCTACCTGCGCGGCGGCGGCTCCCGAGTGGAGGATGGTGTCCGGGATGTCGCGGATGGCGGAGGCGGTCCCGGCGACGAACACCCCTTCGATGCTGGTTTTGCCCGGCTCGAGGTCTTCGTCGACCTCCTGGACGTAGGAGAACGGATCCGCGGCCAGACGATCCTCCTTGAAGAGCCGGAAGGCATCCGGGTTCGCGGAAAGACCCACCGAGAGGACCACGAGATCGTGCTCCGCCTCTCTGGGCATCCCGTCCACGGCAACGTCCTCGTACCGCACCACGAGGTTGCCGTCGCCATTCCCCCCGACCTTTCCCACCTTTCCCTTGACGAACCGCACGCCCATCCCTTTCGCCTGCTCGTAGAACTCCTCGTACCCCTTCCCGAACGCGCGGATGTCGATGTAGTAGATCGTGACGTCGGCCAGGGGCAGCGCCCCCAGGATGAGCTGGGCCTGCTTGATCGAGTACATGCAGCAGACCCTCGAGCACAGGCGGTTCCCGATGGTGCAGTCGCGGGAGCCGGTGCAAAGGACGAACGCGACGTTGGAGGGCGCCATGCCGTCCGAAGGACGTACGACGGCGTTGTACGGCCGGGTGGGGGCCAGAATGCGGTCCATCTGCATCGCGGTGATGACGTTCGGGTGCCGCCCGAATCCGTAGTCGGGCTTTTTCCCCGCGTCGAAGAGCGTAAATCCCGTGGAGACCAGGACGGATCCTGCTTCCACCGACTTCTCCTCGGGGCGCATGTCGAACCGGATCGCGCCGGCCAGGCAGGCCTTTACGCATTGGCGGCACTCCGAGCAGACCCCGCAGTCCAGGCAGCGGTTGGCGCTGTAACGCGCCTCCTCCTCGGTCAGGGGAAGCTCGATCTCGTCCATGGACCGGAGGCGCTCCGCCGCGAGGCGCTCCCTCACCTCCGACGGCGCGCGCCGGGATGGCCCGCCCGGGGCCCGGTCCAGCACGGCTTTCTGCTCCACCGCGGGAAGACGGGCATCGAAGGTGAACCCCGAAAGGGGTTTCCCTTCCAGGTAGCGTTCGATGTAGAAGGCGGCGCGCTTCCCCTGGGCGATCGCCTCGATGATCATGGAAGGCCCGGTCACGTCGTCCCCCCCCGCAAAGACGGAAGGGACGGAGGTCGCAAGGGTCTCGGGATCGACCCGGAACGTCTCGTTCGCGTGGCGCTCGATCTCGTCCGCGAAGGGGCGCGTGCTGGGGCGCAGCCCGACCGCCAGCACGGCCACGTCGGCCGGGAGGGTCGTCTCGGAACCCTTCACGGGGACGGGACGCCGCCTCCCGCTCTCATCGGGCTCGCCCGGCTTCATGGCGATCCACTCGGCGGCGGAAAGCCTCCCGCCCTCCCCGAGAAAACGGACCGGAGCCCTGAGTTCCTTAAGCTCGATCCCTTCGTCCAGCGCGGCCTGGACCTCCCAGTCGTGGGCGGGCATCTCGGTCCTGCGCCTGCGGTAGAAGATCGTCACCTTCCCGGCTCCCATCCGGAGAGCCACGCGGGCCGAGTCGATGGCCACGTTTCCTCCTCCGATCACGGCGACCCGTTTCCCCTCGACGTCCAGTTTCCCTCCGGCGTTTCCCGCCGCGAGAAAATCCATGGACTCGTACACGCCGGGAAGATCGGTGCCGGGCATTCCCATCTCCTGCCCCTCCATGGTGCCCAGGGCCAGGAAGGTGGCGTCGAACCCCTGGTCCTTCAAGAAGGCCAGGGACGTGACGGGGGACTTGGTCCGGATATCCACGCCCAACGCCGTGATATTTCGGATATCCCGGTCGACCACTTCCCGGGGGAGCCGAAACGGCGGGATCCCGTGACGGAGCATCCCGCCGGCCTCGGGGCCGGCCTCGAAGATCGTCACGCGGGTTCCGTTCCTTGCGAGAAAGTAGGCCGCCGAAAGCCCCGCGGGACCGGACCCGACAATCGCAACCGTTTTCCCGTTCCGGTTCCCGGGAGGGCCGTATTCGGGCTCCGGATGACTTTCGTAATATCGGTCCACCAGGAAGCGCTTGATCGCCCGGACGGGAACCTTCCCCTCGACCTCGTCCCGGGTGCACTGCCCCTCGCAGGGCGCGTAGCATGCGCGGCTCAGGGACCCCGGAAGAGGGGCATCCTCCATGTGCAGGCGGAACGCTTCCTCGTATCTGCCGCTTCGGACGAGGGAGACATAACCGTGCGCCTTCACTCCCCCCGGGCAGTGGAAGGAACAGGGAGACGTGCCGGTCCTGTCGATAACCGCCTTTTTCGGGACGGCCTGGGGAAATGCGATATGGGCGGCCCGGCTCGCCACCAGGTCGAAGTTGAACCGGTCGGGGATCGCGACGGTGCAGGCCAGTTCGCACTCCCCGCACCCGGTGCACGCCGACGGATCGACGAAGGTCGGCTTTTTCACGAGCCTCACGGCGAAGGTCCCGTCCTGCCGGCGCCGGATCTCCTCCACTTCGCTGGATACGAGGACGTCCACATTCGGGTGGTGGGAAGTGGCGGCCATCTTCGGGGTGGAGATGCAACTGGAGCAGTCCAGGGTCGGGAAGACCTTGCTGAGCAGGATCATCTTCCCGCCGATGCTCGCCTCCTTCTCCACCAGAAGCACCCTGTACCCCATGTCTCCCAGGGTCAGGGCGGACTCCATCCCCGCAATGCCTCCGCCGACGATCAGGACGTCATAGCGCATGGAGCCGTTCCTCACAGCCCCTGCAACGCTTCGCCGAACTGCCTGATGTGGGAGACAAAGGCTTCCGAGCAGACCGAGCAGATCGCCGCCATCTTGAGACGCCTCGGGTCCCTGCCCTTCTCCTTCAGCAGCGTCTGCGCCTTCTGTGCGAGGTTCGCGGTGTTCGCCGTGCAGTCCGGGAGGAAGGCGCAGTCGCTTCCGTCGGCGGCGATGAAGACGCCGTCGAACCCCGCCTCCAGGGCATGAAGCACCCAGTTCGGGTGGACGCCGCTCGAGCAGGGAAGGCTGATCACCCGGACCGTCGGCGGGTAGTTCATATGCGAGCTTCCCGCGAGGTCGATCCCGGGGTCCGAGATGTTGTTCGTGGAAAAGACCAGGATCTTCGGTCCGGGTCCACCCGTCCGGGCGCTTTCCGCCACTACTTCCCCCGCTTCACGAAAAGACGCCAGAACCCCGCCTCCTCGACGTTCCCGAGGTACTGGTGACCCACCTTCTTCGCCCAGAGCGGAATGTCCTCGTTGGTGCCCGAATCGGACGACATCACTTCCATGACGCCTCCCACCGGCACCTCGGCCATGCCGCGCTTCGCCTCGAGGAGAGGGCCGGGACATGCCGAACCCCTCGCATCCACCGTCTTGTCCACTTTCAGGGCCGTAAGATCGACGCTCATCGTTTCCCTCCTTCTCTGTAGGGTTCCGTCATGCACCTGTCACGACGTACTTCGGATCGATTTCCTGCGCGACCATCCCGCGTTCCTTCATCAGGTCGAGCAGAACGGACCGGATCAGGGTGCAGGCCTCGATGATCCGCCTGTCGGCAAGGCTGTAATACACCGTCTGCCCGTCCTTCCGCGTACGAACGAGATTCTGGGACTTGAGAACGGAAAGATGCTGGCTGACGTTGGAGAGCGGGACGTCGATGCCCTCGGCGATCTCCCCGACGCTCTTTTCCCCCTTCGCCAGCAGGGCCAGGATCATCAGCCTCTTGGCGTGGGACAGGGTCTTGCAGAAATCGGCGTGGATCTCGAAGATGTCGACTTTTTCCATCACGTCCCCTTTCTGAATCCATGTATTTATTGTCATGTATATTCGTTGTTTTGAAACAACGATATCACGCATTCTTTTCCTGTCAAGGGGTTTTCTCCCGTCGGAAGGAAGAGTCAGAGAGAGGATGTCAGGCCGGAGGTCGCCTCGTCATTGCCGGTCCGCCGGAACGGGGGATGCGATCGTCGTGTCCACTTTGCGGGAGAGGCCCTCGACGTTGGGTTCTTCCGCGAGGGCGGCCCGATACTCCTCCTCGGAAATCCTGTGCGAGGCGACCATCAGGCGCAGGATCCGATCGGACCTTCGAACCACGCGACCCAGGTTCCTGTAAGGGTTATAGACCTTCGGACCCGGAAGCATCGACGCGAGGAAGGCGCTCTCCCGGAGAGTGAGGCCGGAAGCCGGCTTCCCGAAGTAGAATCGGGACGCTTTTCCCACCCCGTACACCATCGGCCCCAGCTCCACGACGTTCAGGTACAGCTCCAGGATGCGCGCCTTGCTCAGCCGGTCGTCGATGCGGCGGGCGAGGACGTACTCCTTGATCTTCCGGTGGAAGGTCTTCTCCCTCGAGAGGAACAGGTTCTTGGCCAGCTGCTGTGTGATCGTGCTTCCCCCCCGGGCGAGCCGGCCCTTCCGGATGTCGGTCCGGATCGCCTCCCGGATCGCCTCGTAGTCGACCCCCTCGTGGGTGTAGAAATTGGCGTCCTCCGCGGTGATCACCGCGTTCTTCAGGTAGGAGGGGACGGAGGAGATCGGAGTCCAGGAGGGGTTTTTGGGGCCGACGACGAAAGGATGCTCCTTCCCGTTCCAGTCCGTCACCGTGATGACGATCGATGCACGCGGATCGGCAAGCGGCCTGACGGAAGGGAGGAAGACGAGGGAGATCCCGGTCCCCGCAGCGCAGAGGACGACGATCCCCGCCAGAACGAACAGGATGTTCCGGAAAGCGCGCGGGAAGCGGAGGCGCATGGGGAAATTATACCTTTGGAACGCGGGCTTCCGGTTGCGAAAAAGGGCGGACCGCCGTACTGTAGGCGGGATGCCCGATACCGCGCTGCTCCTCATCCTGGTGTCCGCGGCGATGCACGCCGGGTGGAACCTGATCCTGAAGACGACCCGGCACAAGCTCGCCTTCAACGTCTTCATGCACGCCTCGGCGATCGGGATCTTCTCGCTGTACTGGCTCCTCCGGGACGGGGCGATCCCGCCGCCCGCCGGCCCGGTCCTTCCCCTGGCGCTCTCGGCCGGGTTCTTCTTCGCGATCTACCACGCGTGCCTGACGGCCTCGTACGAGCGGGCGGACGTCTCCCTCGCCTACCCGCTCACCACGACGGGCCCGCTCTACATCCCCCTGTGGGCGTATCTCTTCCTCGACGAGCGCCTCTCCCTCCTCGGAATGGCCGGCATCCTCGTCGTGTTCGTCGGCGCGTACATCCTGCAGATGCGGGAGCTCTCCTGGGCGGGGCTCTCCTTCCCCCTCCGGAACATCCGCGTTCCCGGCGTCCTGTTCGCGCTTTCCGCAGGCCTGTTCTACTCGGTGGGGGCGATCGTGGACAAGCGGGGGGTGACGGTCGCGGACGTCTTCGTCTACACCTATTACCTGGACATGGCCCTGTTCGTCTTCCTGCTGGCCAACGCGCTGCTGACGAACTCTCCGGCCCGGTTTCTCGAGGAGATCCGGGCGCACTGGCCGCGGGGGATCGCGGCCGGGCTCATCCTGTTCCTGTCGTTCATCACCTACCGGATCGGCCTGCAGATGGCGAAGGTTTCGTACGCCACCTCGGTCCGGCAGGTCAGCGCCCTCGCGGGCGTGGTGGGGGGGATCCTTCTTTTCCGAGAACGGTTCGGCCGCATCCGGCTGCTGGGCGCGGCGCTCATCGTCCTGGGAGTTGCGTGCATCCGCCTGGGGTAGGACTTAATCCGTCGGCGGGATGGTGCTCACGGAATCTCAGGTGCCCCGCACATGGAGTTCGCTTCGGATCCCGGTAGCACCCGCCGAGCGCCGCGCGATCTCCAGCACCCGTCCCTGCTGCTTCAGGTCGCGCGAAACCCCGCGAAGGACGATCGCGGTCCCGTCGTGGACGACTTCCAGCGTCGGGATAAATACGTGGAAATCGGTCCGGATGTCCGAGTTGACCCTGGCCGCGAGCGCCAGCTGACGCAGCCTCTCCTGTGCCTCCGGCGTGATCTGCTTGTCCCTTGCGGGGATTTCGTCGAGGATCAGCTTGACCACTTCGTCCCTGCCCAAGTGGCTCGTGTTGAACGTCATGTCGTAGTCATCCGGATGGGACCAGTCCCTGTGGTAGGCCTTTTTCAGGAAGATCGACCGCTCATGATCGCTGAACCTCAGGATTTTTTCGGCCGCCTCCCGATTTACCCCTTCCCGGTCGCTGACGAGCCGGATCCTGTCCTCCATGGGCGCGATGATCCGGACCCGCAGGGCGTAGGGAATCTCCTGCAGGAGCCAGTTGCCGCCCCGGCCCAGGATCACCACATTGTTCTTCAATGCAAGCTCGTATATGCAGTGCTCCAGCAGGGACACGTATCCCGCAAACGACCGGTCGTACCGCTCCCAGATGGACGGAGCGTGGTCGTCGAGCTCCATCCCCCATTTGAGCCACTGCTCCCCGTGCTTCTCGATATCCCTGTAGATCGTGCTCTTGCTGACATACTCGTATTTGAGCTTCCGGGCAACTTCCCTGCCGATCTCTTCCCCACCGGCCCCACATTCTCGCGAGATCGTCACAATGGCCACGGCTATGCCTCCATTCTTTTCAGGCACCCCGCAAGTTCAGCAAGCTTCGAATCCTGTCCGTGCCCGCCGCGCGCCGTGCGATCTCCAGCACCCGTTCCTGCTGCTTCAGGCTGTGCGCAACGCCTTGGATGACGATCGCCTCCCCGTCGTGGACGACTTCCAGCGTAGGGATGAACACTTGGAAATCGGTCAGGATGTCCGCCTTGATCCTGGCCGCCAGCGCCAGTTGGCGCAATTTCTCCTGGGCCTCCGGCGTGGCCTGCTTCTCCCTTGCGGGGATTTCGTCCAGGATCTGTCTGGCCACCTCGTCAACGCTCAGGCTTCCCGTGTTGAACACCATGTCATAGTCTTCCGGATCCGCCCCGTCCCGGTGATAGACGGTATGCAGATAGGACGATCTCTCGTGATCACTGAACCCGATCATTCTCCGGGCCGTCTCCATGTTCACGTGTTCCCGGTCGCTGACCCTCCGGATCCGTTCCTCGACGGGCGCCGTGATATAGGTCCGCAACGCGAAAGGAACGTCCTTCAACAGAAAGTTGCCTCCCCGGCCCGTGATGACCTTGTTGTTTTCCAGGGCGAACCCGTAAATGCAGCTTTCCACGAGGGACACGAAACCGGTAAAGGACCGGTCGAACCGCTCCCAGGGGGAAGGACCGTGCTCATCCAGCTGTTTTCCCCATTCCAGCCACTGCTCCCCGCGGACCTCGACTCCCTTCAGGATCATGTTCTTCCCGATGTACTCGTAGCCGAGCTTTTGGGCGACGGCCTTGCCGATCTCTTCGCCGCCGCTCCCTCCGGTTCTCGCGATCGTCACGACAGCCATGGTTATTCCCCCTTGCTCACCTGGACATGCTCCTTCGTTTCAACCAATTTCCCGGCCTTGGCAATCTTCCGTTTCAACAAATATTTTCCCACCACGACGACCCCGACGGCACACACCGCCTGCATCGCATAGTCCATCCAGTGCGGGGGATGGAAGGTCTTGTGGATCCAGGGGTCCGTGATCATCATCTCGCCGCCGACCTTGCCTAAAATAGCGGCCCCGATGGTGATGATGATCGGGTATTTGTCCATCAGCATGGACAGGAGGGTGCTGGTCCCCACGACGAGGGGAATGCTGGTGCCCAGTCCGAAGAGCAGAAGGAACATGTTCCCTTTCGAGGCGCCGGCGATCGCCAGCACGTTGTCGATGCTCATGACGAGATCGGCGATGAGGATGACCTTGACCGCCTGCCACAGGCCGGCCGCCGCCTCGATGTGTTCCTCTTCGTGTCCCGACGTAAAAAGCTTCACCGCGATCCAGAGGATCAGCGCCCCCCCGAAAAATTTCAGGAAGGAGATCAGGAGCAGCTGCGCCGCGAAAAAGGTGAGGACGACCCTCAGCACGACCGCGAGCCCCGACCCGAGGATGATCCCCCACATTCTCTGCTTTTGGGGAAGATTCCTGACGGCCAGCGCGATGACGACCGCATTGTCTCCCGACAGGATCAGGTTGATCACGATGATGCTCATCAGCGCGGAGAAGAATGCCGCATCCCATGCGATGTACCCGAACCAGCCCAGATCGATCATTCCATCCCTCCGTGGTCCTTGACGTTCCGTCTATCGAAAACCGGCCCCGCCGATCGCTCACGGACACCGGGATTCCAGGCAAAACCGGGGCCCGGGCCCGGGGATCCGCCGGATCGCTTCCCTCGCGTCAGGCCGATGACGGTTTCCTTTTCATCTCTCCCCAGCAACGGGAGATCGCCTCTTTCAGGGATGCTCTCGCCCTGGCAGGCTCCATGGGGCTGTAATCCAGGAGTTCCCGCGCCGCGGCGTCGGACAGCTCCCAGGGGTCTGCCAGAAAGGCGCTTCCCGTCCACTCTCCCCGCGGGATGCACCGGATCTCGGAGCGGGAACCGGTCGCATCCCTGACCATTTGCGCCACCTCTTCCCAGGTGACGTAGACGGTGGCGAAATTGAACGTCTGCCCGTAGGCCTTGGGATTGAGGAGACACCGTTCCATCCCCTGCGCCAGGTCCGCCATGTGGAGGAAACTGCCGCCGGAATCGGCGGGAACCGCCAGGGGGTCTCCCGCGGCGGCGGTTTTGAGCATTTCGCGCAGGTGCTTGCCGCCGATCTCCTCCCCGTAGGCCCACCAGAACCGGACGATGGTGGCCTGCGGTCCTTTCGTCTTCCCGTACATGAGGCAGAGCTTCTCGGCGGCGGCCTTGGCGATCCCGTAGAGGGGCTTCCTCGCCTCTTCCACCACCAGGGGGTGCTTTTCGTCAATGGGGGAATATTGGGGCTTTCCGTATGCCACGGCCGTGCTCGTGTAGATCAGGTGCCGGACCTTGCGGGAGGCCATCTCCTCCTGCAGGTAGATATGGCCTCTCAGGTCCTTTTCGAGCACCTCGAGGGGATCTTCGGAGAAGGACCAGGCCAGGTGGAGGACGGCGTCCACCCCCTCGACGGCCGACTTCAGGGCATCCCTGTCCTCGACGCCCGCCTGGATCAGGGTAAGCCGCCTGTCCCCGAGGGACCGGAGGGGCTCCACGTTCTTGTCGAGCACCCTCACATCGTGACCCTTTGCAAGGAGGGAAACGGCAAGGTACTTCCCGCACGAGCCCGCCCCGCCGGTGATCAGGATCTTGTTGTTGGGCGCCACGATGAAAGGTCCGAAGTCTCACCCGTGTTTTCTATGGAAAACGGGGGAGATCCCCATGCGAGGGGATCTCCCCCGGTCAACCCTTGCCCGATTATCCCGGCCCGACGCTGACGCGGGCCTTCTTCTTCTCCCGGTAGACCTTGTATGCCGGGAACGCGAACAGCAGGAGGGCGAAGGTCATGCAGACGCCCGCGATGGGACGATTGAAGAATATGAGCCATGACCCATCGCTCATGATGAGGCTCTGCCGGAGGAAGACCTCCGTCATGTCGCCGAGCACCAGGGCCACGGCCATGGGCGCAAGGGAGTATTTCAACTTCTTCATGACGTACCCGATCAGACCGAAGGCGAGGGTACAGATGACGTCGAACATGATGTTCCGCATCACGTAGCTGCCGACGAAGCAGGCGACCACGATGATCGGTGTCAGAATCCCCCAGGGGATCCTCATGATGGCCGCCAGAGCCGGAGTGAAGAGGAGACAGATGAGCAGGCAGACCGTGCCGGCCAGGAAGAGGCTGGCGATCAGCCCCCAGACGAATTTGGGCTGCTCGAGAAAGAGCCGGGGACCGGGCCAAAGGCCCCACATGTAGAGCCCCGCCAGGAGGACGGCGGCAGTGGGGGAGCCGGGGATCCCCAGGGTGATCATGGGGAGCAGGGAGCCGGTTCCCGCCGCGTTGGCGGCCGCCTGGGGAGCGATGATCCCTTCGATCGCCCCCTGCCCGTACTTTTCCGGATTCTTCGAATACTGCTTGGCAAGACCGTAGCCGAGGAAAGAGGCGGGGGTCGCCCCCGTCCCGGGAAGGACCCCGACGAAGAAGCCCATGACGGAAGCCGCGATGGTCTGGGGGAAGAACTTCCAGATCTCGCGCATTCCCTCCTTGATGTCCGCCCAGCCTACCTTGGCGATGATGATTTCCTTGACTTCCGAGGAGAAGCGGTCCTCTCCGTCGATCAGGATCTCCCCCAGGCCGAAGAGACCGATGGTCACCGGCACGAAGTCGAAACCGCTCAACCAGGAGATGGTCCCGAAGGTCAGCCGGGGCCTTCCCGTGACGATGTCCAGACCCACCGCCGTCAGGAGCAGCCCGAAGGCGGTGCTGACCAGGGTCTTCGAGGGTTTCCCGGTCCCAAGGCCCACGAACGTGCTGAAGGCCAGCATCATGATCGCGAACATCTCCGGGGGGCCGAAGCGGAGGGCGAGGAGGGCCAGGGGCAGGGCAGCCGCCACGAAGAAGAAGGCCGCGATGATGATCCCGACGAAGGAAGACAGGAAGGAGGCCGACAGCGCCAGCCCCGACCTTCCCTGTTTCGACATCGGGTAGCCGTCGAAGATGAGCGCCACCGACCACGGTTCCCCGGGGATGGCGAACAGCACGGAGGTGATCACCCCCCCGAACAGGGCCCCCCAGTAGATGGCACCCAGGAAGATGATGGCGACCTCGGGGGGAACGAATACGGTGACGGGCAGCAGCAGGGCCACCCCCGCGGTGCCGCCCAGTCCCGGCAGAACGCCGACCGCAAGGCCAAGGATCAGCCCCAGGGTCATCATCAGCAAAGAGAAGGGCTGAAAAGCCACCCCAAATCCACTCATCAGGTGAGCAAAGGTTTCTGTCATCTAGTATGCCTCCAGCTCCGATGTCGTTCTATATTTTGGAACCGGTAAATCTCCGACACGACATATTCCTGGACGTCCATCCCGTTGATTTACGCCCCATATGGTCAAGTGGTCGGACCTTATTTGCCGAACATACCCGGGCATCCGGGTAAGCCAATTCGCATTCTCGCTGTTCTAAAAGATAAACAGGCCTCTCCAGTAAAGCGGACTCTTGGGCAACGAAAGCTTCAAGCCCTTCTCCATGCCGAAAAAGATCGCTGCGGTGAGTATCACCGAAAAGATCAGGCAGGTACTCCATTTGTGCTTTCCCAGCCAGCGGCTGAAGAGAACAGCGTAAATGAGGGTGGAAACGTAGACTCCCAGGTAGATGATCCCGACGGCCAGCAGAACCGCGGTAAAGAAGATCTTGACCGCCTCCGTCATCCCCCGGTGATCGATAAAGAAGGTTTTTTCGGTTTTCTCCTTGAGCGCCCCGACGAAGATCACCACCGAGGAGATTATGAGGAGAATCGCCTCCCCGAAGGGGACGAATCCGGCCCGGGGCCCGGATTCCCCTAAACCAAAGCCAAGCCGAAACGCTTCGCCAATCACGACGCAAGCGATGAGGAAGAAAATCGCTGAAACGATCAAATCCGCTTTTCTCAATTCGGCCTCCCAAGGGGTTCGTTAAAGCGGGGGTGCAAGGGAACGACTCCGGCCCTTGCACCCCCCATCGGTTCGATGGTGCCGTTATGACAAATTCTTACCCTTCAACAGTTACTTGAGCCAGCCTGCATCCTTCATGATCTTGATATGCAATTTCTCGTAGTTTTCGGCAAACTTTGCGAGCTCGTCGCCGGTCAAGAACTCTCTCTGCAGACCCGTTTTCTTCGCGAATGCGATCCACTCCGGGTCCTCGGAGATCTTCTTGAAAAGGCCCACCATGCCGGCCACACCCTCCTTGGACATGCCGGGGGGCGCGAAGATCGCCCGCATCATGTTGTAGCTGAAATCGAGCCCCGCCTCCTTGCCCGTGGGGACGTTCTCGTAGCCGGGGATGTCGAGCCGCTTCTCCTGGAATACGCACAGCGGGCGCAGATAGTCGGGGAAGAAGGGACCCGCCTCGCTGACCTGGTTCACGGTAGCCTCGCAGTGCTTGCCTACGAGGTTCTTGGCCACGTCGCCGCCGCCCTTGAAGGGAACGTATTTAAAGGGCTTCGTCCCGGCCAGCTTCTCGATGGCCCGGAAGACGATCTCGTCTTCCTGCTTCGCCCCGGTCCCGCAGACGGTGATGCTCTCAGCCTTTGCTTTCTTCAGGAAGTCGTCCAACGTCTTGTACGGGCTGTCCTTGTGGACCCAGAGGGGGAAGTTGTCCAGCGCCAGCAGGGCGATGGGGGTGAAGTCACGGAACGTGAAGGGCAGATTCTGGAACAGCGGGGTGGTGATGAAGCTGTTCAGGGTGATGAGCATCTGGTAGTCGTTGCCCTTCTGTCCGAGCACCGACTGCATGGCCACCGCCCCGGCCCCGCCCGGCTTGTTGACGGGGATGATCGGCTGGGAGATGTAGTTGTTCTTCACGTTCAGGCCGATGAGGAACCGGGCGTACTGGTCGGCCCCTCCGCCGACGCCGGCGGAGATCGTGAATTCCACCGGTCTTTCGGGCCACGCGGCCTCCGCCACCCCTCCGAGGACGAAGAGGCTTGCGGCCAGAAGCAAAAACGGAATTGCGTAACGGGATCTCAACACTCTCATGGTCCTGACACCTCCTTCAGGAAGAATTCAGAGCATGTGCCCCCATCGTGCTGTTCCTAACGCTTCAGCATTCTATTCTTTTTACACCTCCTTGGTCGACGATTTAAGGGTCAGACCATCTCCCTTCTGTTGGTCCGAAGGTCCGGCAGCGCCCCCAAGGGGGCAACGATTGGGAACACTGCCGGTCCCCCATGGACCCTTACGAAAACAGACGTTCCATCCACGTTCTTCATTCACACAAGACTACTTCTGTTAGGGTGATTCTCACCCTCACCATACCTTTTTTGCCTTTGTTCCTCAAGCCTCTTCTCTCGGGCCAAGTACCGGAATTTCGATCGGCTTCCCGGGAGCCTTGACCTTCGCCGTGACGAATGCCTGCATCTTGGCGATGTGCTCTTCCTGGAGGTGCTGGAAACGCTCCTGACCCTTCAGATACTCCTTGACGGGCTTGTACGTCTTCGGAATGTGCTGATAGGTGTACTCAGCTTGGCGACCTGGATCGTCTTCTTGGCATCGAAGAGCCACCCTTTCGGGCAGGGGCTGTGGATGTGGACGAACGCCGGCCCCTTGTAGTTGAGCCCTTTGCGGACCTTGTTGATGAGGTCCACGGGATAGGCCACCGACGCCGTGGCTGCGTAGTGCATTGCGGGATGCCCGCCGATGAAGAGCTGCGCGGCATCCTTGGGGAACGTCTTCTTCCCTTCGGGGATGGCCTTCCCCGGAGGGGTGAAGGTCGTCTTCCCCCCGTAGGGGGTCATCGGGGAGGTCTGGATCCCCGTGTTGGCATACGACTCGTTGTCGTACATGACGAAGAGGGCGTCGTGCCCCCTGTACATCATGCCCGACGCGGCCTGGAGCCCGATGTCGATGGCCCCTCCGTCACCGGCCATGACGACGATGTTGGGAAGCTTCCCCTTGTACTTTCCCTTGCGGATCAGGACCTGGTAGGCGGCCTCGATGCCGGAGGCGACCGCTCCCCCGTTGGTGATCTGGGTATGCGTCCAGGGCATCGCAAACGGGGTGCAGAGGTAGCTGGTGTTCGCCACGTACATGCAGCCGGTCGGCCCGAGGAAGATCGAATTGGCGCCCGCTGCCTTGGCCACCAGCTTGTAGCAGAGCGCCGGGCCGCACCCCTGGCACGTGCGGTGACCGGGAACGTACTGCTCCTCCTGGGGCACCTGCTTGAGCCCCTTGATCAGTTCCATCTCCTGTGTCTCGACTTTTTTCGCCATAACATATCACTCCTTTTATGCCCGTCCGCCGGGTCCGTCCCCGCCGACGGGCGAAAGATATTAACCCGTTCGTTATACGTCGTTGTCGAACCCTGCCCAGTAGACGTACTGGGCGACCTTCCCCTTCTTGGCGGCCGTATCGAGGATCTTCGCAATGTTGTAGAAGGTTTCGAGTTCCACCACTTCCCCGCCGAGCCCGGACATGAACGACGTGACGACCGGCCTGTTGGGAAGATCGTAGCAGGCGGCCCGGACCTCGTGAATGATGTTGCCGCCCTTCATGGCTCCACCGTAGGAGGTACTCGACTCGACCGTCCCCACCGCCTTGAACTTCGAAAGGACCTCCGCGACCTTTTCCGTCGGGAAGGGCCGCATGAAGCGCAGCTTGACCAACCCGACCTTCGCACCCTTTTTCCGGAGGTGGTCCACGGCGAACCGGGCGGTCTTGCAATGCCCCCCCTGCAGGAAGAAGACGTAGTCTGCGCCGTCGGTCTTGTACTCCTCCACCCAGGGGCTGTAGTTCCGGCCCATGATCTTGTTGTAGTCCGCGATGGCCTGCTCGACGACCTTCGGAGTGTCGAGCATCGCCTGTCCCCTCTGAAGGTCGATCGCCGGCCCCTGGTCGGCATAGATCTGGGGGCCGTGGTTCGACGGCTTCGTGGGATCGAGGGGAAGATGCGATTTATAGGGCGGCAGGAACTCGTCCACCTGTTTCTGATCCGGTATGCTCACCCTTGCCGGGGATGTGGGAGACGAAGTAGCCGTCCTGTGCGGAAAACTGCGGGAGCATTACCTTCGGGTCTTCGCCGATCCGGTAGTAGATGATCGTGTTGTCGAGGATCTCCTGGGGGGTCTCCGCCCACCCGAGGATCCACCCCTGGTCCCGGGCACTCATGACGTCCGTGTGCTCGGAGCCGAAATCCCCCGGGGGGTCCAGCGCGCGGTCGGCGATCGCCATCTGGAGCGGATAGCGTCCGCCCGAGGCGGGGGAGTAGCACTCGAACGCATACGTTACCCCGACGCCCGAGCTTCCCGTGTACGCCCTCGCTCCGCACATGGACGCCCCGTACGCGATCGAAACCTGGGCGTGCTCACCCTCGCCGTGCACGAATTCCGCTTCGAGTTCACCGTTTGCAACCATCTTCGAAAGCTCCATCATGATGCCGGTGTAGGGGCGGATCGGGTAGGAGCTGATCACCTCGACCCTCGCCAGCTTGGCACCTTGGGCGGCAGCAGAGCAGCCCGCCATAAACGTTTCTTTTGCCATTGTCTATACCTCCTCCTCGTATCAGTTAGTAAGGCTTATCCAGACGTGCCACTCCGCCCTTGAAATTCATCTCATCTTCGGCCGCAAGGGCATCCGCCGGGCACTCCTCGACACAGATGAGGCAGCCCTTGCAGTAGATGGGGTTCCAGACCATCCGCTCCCCCTTCTCGTCCAGGTGCCAGCAGGCGTCCGGGCAGAAGACGAAGCAGTTCAGGCACAGCGTGCACTTCTCGTGATCGATCACGGGACGCAGGGTCCGCCAGTTCCCGGTCTTCATCGCCGGCTGCTCCTTCACGGGTGCCGGGATCACCGCGCCCATCGGGACCTCGAGGTGCTTCGGGATTCTGAACTTCTCGCAGTATGGTTTGCTCATGTTCTTCTCCTTGTACTTATAGGGATTTGACCACGGCCGTCTTGTTCCCCTCCTTGACGGCTGCCTTGTTGGCCGCGACCGCTGCGACATTCTCGGCGGTGAAGCGGTCCGTTCCTTTCGCCGCTGCGCCCGCCAGGGCCGCCGAAATGCCGGCTCCGACCGCAAGCGCTTCCACGCCTCCTTCCGACCCCATGAAATCGAGGCTCTCCATGCCGGTGCCGCCGACGATCCCGAGGGCATCCACGCAGATGAGCTTGCTGAGCACGTCCTTGTTGGGGATCAGCTTGAGGATCTCTTCCGGGTCTCTCTTGGTGTTGACCACGAGCACCCCGCCTTTGGGCATCCCTCTCAGGATATCCATTCCCTTGACGATCGAGTCGTCCATGACGATGGACATGTTCGGCTTGTGGTTCTCGTAGACGTAGCGCATCTCGATCTCTTCGTCGCTGATTCGGGTGTACTTCCGCAGCGGAACGCCGACCCGGTCCGGCAGATCCGCGTAGTTGTCCCACGCCTGGACGAACTTCCCTCCCTTGTCCGCACCGTTCGCGAGCAGGAGGGACAGGTGTCTGCCTTCCATATCCTGCGTCACTCCGCGCGCCCAGATCGTTACCTCGTAGACTTCGGCCATCGCTTCTTACCTCCTTTTTTCTGCTGGAGAAATTGTACCGCCCCCATCCTCACTCCTGAGAATGGTCCCGCTCCTGCCCTCCTTTCCTTTCGGTTTTGTTGAGTCCCTCCTTCCTCTGCGCCGCAAACAGACTGTTCTCGATGTCCACCAGGTGCTCGCGCATAATTTCCGCTGCGCGTTCCGGATTCCCCTCCTTGATGGCTTCCAGCAACTGTCTATGGCGTGCGATGGATTTCTCGGGCCTTCCCTGGACCTGAAGGTACCTGTCCCGGCTTTCGGCGAGAAGGTCCATGATGCTGTCGGCGATGCGGATAAATACCTTGTTTTTCGTTGCCTTCGCCATGAGGTAGTGGAACGTTTTATCAATCTCCGTCCCGGTTTCCCCCTGGGCGATCTCTTCTTCCTGCAGATCCAGGGCTTCCTCCATCATGTCGATCTCTTCCGGGGTTGCCCGTTCGGCGGCAAGGTAGGCGACCTGGGGTTCGATCATCCGACGCATCTCGAAAAGTTCCATCTGCCCATCCTTCTCCGTGAGGATGACGGAGGCCAGAGGGTTGACCAGAGACTCGACAGGCTGCCTGGCGATGTATGTTCCGTCTCCCTGACGGCTTTCGAGGTACCCATGGCTCTCCAGGGAGCGGAGAGCTTCCCGGACGGAGGATCTGCTCACCTGGAAGACTTCCGCCAGTTCCCGTTCCCCCGGGAGTTTTTCTCCCGATTTGAGCCGGTTATCGTCGATCATGTCCTTGACTTTCGAAACGATCTCCTCGTAAATTTTCGTTTTCTTGACCGGCTTGAAGAGTTTTAACTTCTCTCCCACTGCTTTCCCCTCGCCGTGGAACGTCAGTGCTTCATGACGCGGGTCCGGATCGTCGAAGAACCTCCCTGCTCGGCTGCCTGCTCGAAGTGTCTGGAGGTAATCTTGCACCGCGAAAAATCGGGCTCCTCCGCATGCTTGAGGCACTCTTCCACGGCCAGCATGACCGCCTTCTTGCACAGGGATTCGATTTCCGCCCCCGTCCATCCGTCGCTCATCTCGGCCAGGACATCGATGTCGATCTGGGAATTCAGGGGAAGCGTACGCATGTAGGTCTGCAGGATCTCGATCCTCTCCTCCCTGGAGGGGAGAGGGAAATCGATGATGAAGTCGAAACGGCCGGCCCGGAAGAGGGCGGGCTCCATCAGTTCGGGACGGTTCGTGGTGGCGATGACCACGATCCCCAGGGAGCTCTGCAGGTCGTCCAGCTCCCGGAAAAGCTGGCTGACGATCCTCTGCGAAACGTGGCCGGCGTCCTGTGCCGTCCTGGCCGGCGCGATCGCCTCCACCTCGTCGATGAGAACGATGCACGGGGATGCCTGCTTGGCCCGCTTGAAGACCTCCCGCAGCCCCTTTTCCGACTCCCCCACCCACTTCGACAGCAGGGTGGGGGGATCGACGACGATGAGGGTCATCCCCGTCTCGCCCGCAAGGGCCTTCGCCATCAGGGTCTTCCCCGTTCCGGACGGCCCGGTGAAGAGAACGCCCTTGGGGGGTCCCAGGCGGGAATGGCTGAAGACGGGCAGGCCCCGCAGGGGGAGCTGGATCATGGACAGAAGCTTCTGCTTGATCTCGTGCAGCCCCCCGACATCCTTGTAGGAGACGTGGGGCCTTTCGATCATGAACTCGCGGGTCGAGGTGGGCTCGACCGTCTTGAATGCGGCAAGAAAATCGTCGGCGGTAACCTCGATCTTCGCATCCCCCTCGATCGTTGGCTTCGCATCGACCTCGAACTTGATCCCGGGCATGATCCGCCGCAGCGACGACATGCCCGCCTCCGCGCAGAGGGCGGCAAGATCCGCTCCCACGTACCCGTGGGTGATTTCGGCCAGGCGGGCCAGGTTGACATCCTCCGCGAGGGGCATCTTGCGGGAATGGATCTTCAGGATCTGGAGACGGTCCGCCCGCTTCGGAACCCCGATCGAGATCTCGCGGTCGAAACGCCCCGGACGGCGCAGAGCCGGGTCGACCAGCTCCGGCATGTTCGTGGCGCCGATGATCACGACCTCTCCCCGGGAAACGAGGCCGTCCATCAGGGCGAGAAGCTGGGCCACCACCCGCTTCTCCACGTCCCCGATGACCTGCGCCCGCTTCGGGGCGAGAGCATCCATCTCGTCGAGGAAGATGATGCTCGGGGCATTCTTGCGCGCCTCCTCGAACACCATCCGGAGCTTCGCCTCGCTCTCCCCGTAGAACTTGTGGATGATCTCGGGTCCGTTCTGGGCGGGTCGATCCCGAGCTGGGTGAAGAGCTCGGGGAATTTCAGGGGAAGCTCGATCATCTCCCGGACGCTGCGAAGCTCCTGCTCCAGGCCGCCGATATCCTCGTAGGAGGCCCGGAACGCCTTTTCGTAGGCGAAGTCCGTGGCCCGGAAGGTAATCGCCGTATGGGGGGTGATGCGGATCGCCCCTCTGGGGCTTGCTCCCTCCACGATGAAGTATTGCGGGCGGGTCCCGAACAGGGCGATCTGGATCTTGTCCCCGATGACCACGTGGATCCCCGCGAGCAGCTGAACGATGTGACGGATCTCGGCTTCCCTGGGAATCGGCCTGCGGGGATCGACGGGAGTGAGGATCAGGGTATCGGCCGTCTTGAACGGGACTTTCTGAACCGTACACCGTTCGTCCACCGATATCTGCGCATTGTCTCTTGTGATGCTGTCGACCTGGATCAGGTTCTGGCCGGAGAAGTGCGCTGTGGTCTGGGATGCGCGGGCCACGGTGGACCGCCTGCCGGTAATCATGAGGGCGTCGCCCGGAACCGCCCCCAGGCTTTTCAGGACATCCTCATCCACGCGGGCCAGGCCCTTCCCCTCGTCTTCGACAAAAGCCTTCGCCACGCGCAGGGAGAACTCTTCCTGTCGCTTCGCTTTCTTGTTCATCTCCGCTTCACTTTCATTCCCGTCCATAGCAATGCGAAGGAAAACCACCCTTGCCTTTGCGCTTTTTTTTTAATATCTTATCGTTGTTTGTGGGCCACCGATCAGGTTGTCCGACCATGTATGGGACTGATGGTCAGACCAGAGGATACGTTTAATTGCGATCCGGTGTCAAGAAGAAATGCGACCCCCTTCCGGGAGCCATCCATCCAAATGGATTTATGTACACAGGATACAACATTGGGAGGGGATGGCAAGAAAATTCCGCCCCCGTTCCCGGTCCCATCCGGAGGAGGAACAGCGATCGGATGCGGTGCCGTCCTCTTGACAACCATGGTCGTTTCATTCACAATCTGCACGCCATTACACCATTGTCCCCGGGGATGCGCCGGGCGCAAAAGAAGGAGAAGGCATGTACAAGAACATCCTGTTGCCGACGGACGGACTGGGAAAATGCGCGTACGGTACCTGTCACGGGATCCTGCTCGCCAAAGATCTCAACGCCAAAATCACGGCGGTTCATGTCACGGGAAAGCTCACCGCCCGGGAAATCCTGGAGATCTATAACGTCGAATCGTTATCGGCTCGCTCGGACGCCAAGAGGCTGCAGGAGGACATGGCGCGCGCGGAAGAGACGCGAAAGGAACGGGGAACCAGGGCGCTCGAGGTGGCGGAAAGGATGTGCAGCGAAGTGGGGGTGCCTTGCGAAACGGTGCAGGTGACGGAAAAATCCCCCGAGGAAGGCATCATCAAGGTCGCCAAAGAAAAAGGGTGCGACCTCATCTTCCTGTCGACGCACGGCAACCCGGGGATCATGGGGACGCTCTTCGGGAACATCGCAACGAAAATCATGGCGCACTCGAAATACCCCGTCCTGACGCATTACTGCGGGGGGCCGAGCTAAAACGATCGACCCGTTCCGGGAACCCCGGCCCGGACTGCCCGGGCCGGGGTTCGGGAACACCCTTGAGTATTTTTCCGGACTCCGGCCGGGCGCATCCTGACCTTTCCATGTGTGTCCCGCAGCCTCTGTTGCAGTGGCACCTGAAACCGGCGGCCACCCGAACTGCCCCGTTTCCTGCTGGTATTGTCAATCAAGGGGGATGACCGGATGACGATGACATGCAGACATAAGGAGCTCGCACGCTGGGTCGAGGACGTTGCCGCCATGTGCCGGCCCGGGCAGATCCACTGGTGCGACGGTTCCCCGGAAGAGTACGGCCGGCTGATGGCCGCGATGGTGCAATCGGGCACCGCCGTACCCCTCGCCAGGCGGCCGAACAGCTTCCTCTTCCGGTCCGATCCCAGCGACGTCGCCCGGATCGAGGCCCGCACCTACCTCAGCACCATCTACCCGGAGGATGCCGGTCCGACCAACAACTGGATCGATCCGGCCGAGCTGAAAAAAACGATGACGCGCCTCTACGAAGGCTGCATGAAGGGGCGAACGATGTACGTCATCCCGTTCTCCATGGGACCCATCGGCTCGCCCCTGGCCAAGATCGGGGTGCAGATCTCGGACAGCGCGTACGCGGTCTGCAACATGCACATCATGACGCGGGTCGGCACCCGGGTGCTGGAAGCGCTGGGCACCGACGGGGAGTTCATCCCCTGCCTGCATTCCATCGGGGCCCCGCTGGAGCCGGGACAGCACGACGTCCACTGGCCCTGCGCTCCCATCGAGGACAAGTACATCAGCCACTTTCCCGAGGAGAACCTGATCTGGTCCTACGGATCCGGCTACGGGGGGAACGCCCTTCTGGGAAAGAAGTGCCTCAGCCTGCGCATCGCCTCGTCCATCGCAAGACGCGAGGGCTGGCTGGCCGAGCACATGCTGATCCTCAGGCTCGTGAGCCCCGAGGGCCGGAAATACCACATCGCCGGCGCCTTCCCCTCCGCGTGCGGCAAGACCAACCTGGCCATGCTCCGGCCGACCCTCCCCGGCTGGACGGCCGAGACGATCGGCGACGACATCTGCTGGATGAAGATCCGGCCGGACGGCCGCCTGCACGCCATCAACCCGGAGACGGGTTTCTTCGGGGTGGCCCCCGGAACCTCCCGCGCGTCCAACCCGGTCGCCGCGGAGATGCTGAAAGAGAACGCCATCTTCACAAACTGCGCCCTGACCGACGAAGGGGATGTCTGGTGGGAAGAGATCGACGGGCCGGTCCCGCAGCACCTCACCGACTGGAAGGCGTGGGACTGGTCGCCGGACAGCGACGAGCCGGCGGCCCACCCCAACGCGCGGTTCACCGCCCACATCCGCCAGTGCCGGAGCGCCATCAAGGACTGGGAGGATCCCGAGGGGGTGCCGATCGACATCCTCCTCTTCGGGGGGCGCCGGTCCGCAGCGGTGCCGCTGGTCTTCGAGGCGTTCCATTGGGACCACGGGGTCTTCCTGGGAGCCTCCGCGTCCTCGGAGAGCACCGCGGCCATCCTCGACCAGGTCGCCCGGGTGCGCCGCGACCCCTTCGCCATGAAACCCTTCTGCGGGTATAACATGGGGGACTATTTCCGTCACTGGCTCGAGATGGGCGACAGGCTCGGCGGAAAAGCCCCCAGGATCTTCTACGTCAACTGGTTCCGCAAAGGGAGCGACGGACGCTGGCTGTGGCCCGGTTTCGGCGAAAACAGCCGGGTCCTGAAATGGATGTGCGACCGGGTCGACGGCAAGGTCGGGGCCGTCGAAACGCCCCTCGGCCTGATGCCGTCGGAAGGGGATCTCGATCTTTCGGGCCTGTCCATCCCCCCTGCAGACCTGGAGGAGCTCCTCCGGGTCGACCCGGATGTCTGGAAGGCGGAATATTTCGACATCGAAGTCTTCTTCGACCAGTTCGGCAGCCACCTCCCCGACCGCCTCGACGCCCAGTTGAAGGCCCTCAGGGACAGGCTCCGCCGGGTCTGACCGGCAGGCGGCCGCACGCCGCGACCCCCGGGAGGTGCACATGACGTCCTCGGGTTCCAGGGACATGCTCGCCATTCTGGCCGGATCCGGCCCGGACATCTTCACCACCCGCCCCGTCATCATGGGGACGCACGGGATGGTCACGTCCGGGCATTACCTCGCCAGCCGGATCGGACTGCACATCCTCGAGGAGGGCGGCAACGCGGTGGACGCCGGCGTGGCCATGGGATTCGCCCTGGCCGTGCTGGAACCGTACATCTACGGCATCGGCGGCGAGGTGCCCATCCTCCTCTACCTGGCCGACGAGAGACGGGTCGTCTGCCTCTCGGGGCAGGGACCGGCCCCCCGGAAGGCGACCATCGGGTGGTTCCGGAAGAACGGGATCGGCGCCATCCCGGGGGACGGATTGCTGGCCGCCGCCGTCCCCGACGCCGTCTCCACCTGGATCGCGGCCCTGTCCCTCTTCGGAACCATGCGCCTGTCCCAGGTCCTGACCCCCGCCATCGACCTCGCGGAGCGGGGATTCCCCATGTTCGAAAGGCTTGCGTCCGCCTTCGAGCGGAGCTCCGGGCAGTTCCTGGATGTGTGGCCGACCTCGGCGCACGCCTACCTCCCCGGCGGACGTGTTCCTGCCGTGGGGGAAATCTATGCGCAGAAGGATCTGGGAGGGATGTTCCGGAAACTCGTCGAAGCGGAATACAAGGACCGGCGAAGAGGCCGCCGGGAGGCGCTGCAGGCCGCCCGCGACGCCTTCTACAAGGGAGAGATCGCGGAGCGGATCGTCCGGTTCGTCCGGGAAAGCAGGCTCCCCGACTCCACGGGAAAAAGGAACGGCGGGCTGATCACGAAGGAGGACCTGCGGGACTACGCCACCAGGGTGGAGCAACCCGTATCGGGGAACTACCGGGGGTACGACGTCTTCAAGTGCGGTCCCTGGTCCCAGGGGCCGGTCTTTCTGCAGCAGCTGGGCATCCTGGAAGGATACGACCTGGCAAGGATGGGGCACAACTCCCCGGAATACATCCACCTCCTGATCGAGGCGGCCAAGCTTGCGTTCGCGGACCGGGAGAGGTACTACGGCGATCCGGACTTCGTCGAGGTTCCCCTCGCGGCCCTTCTGTCCCGGGAATACGCGGCCGGGCGCCGGAAGCTGATCGACCCGGACCGCGCCTCCATGAAGCTGCGCCCCGGAAACGCGCCGCCGGTCACCCCCCGGGCAAGGAAGGGCGGTTCGGACATCCACAAGGGGGACACCACCCACCTGGACGCGGTGGATCAATGGGGGAACATGATGTCCGCAACCCCGAGCGGGGGATGGTTCCGAAGCTCGCCGGTCATCGAAGGCCTGGGCTTTCCCCTCGGCACCCGCCTGCAGATGTTCTTCCTGGACCCCCGCCACGCCAATTGCCTCAAGCCCGGCAAGCGTCCCCGCACGACCCTCACCCCCTCCCTGGCGCTCAAGGACGGCAGGCCGTTCATGGCGTTCGGCACGCCGGGGGCGGACCAGCAGGACCAGTGGTCGCTCCAGTTCTTCCTGAACTGCGTGGATTTCGGCATGAACATGCAGGTCGCGGTCGACGCTCCCACGTTCCACACCAGCCACTTCCCCGCGTCCTTCCATCCGCACGGCGCCCGGCCGGGGACGATGCACGTGGAGGGCCGCATCCCAGGGGAGACAGCGGCCGCCCTCCGGGACAAGGGGCATACGGTCGAGGTCGGCGGGGATTGGAGCCACGGGCGGGTCCTGGGCATCCGGTTCGATGCCGGCAGCGGAGTACTCCACGGCGTGGCGACCGCGCGTCTGGATACGGGCTACGCCATGGGGTGGTAAGGCCGGGCAGGACAGGAGAATGAGCCAAGGGCTCCCTCCCGAACCCGGAGGGAGCCCTGTTCGTTTCCACTTACACCGATGACAGGGGCACGCCCTTTTTCCTCTTTTTCGCGATCGTCGTCTGGGCCGCCGCAAGGCGGGCCACCGGCAACCGGAACGGGGAGCCGCTCACATAGGTGAGCCCGATCTCGTCGCAGAACTCGACCGACCGGGGATCGACCTGCTCCCCGCAGATCCCCATCTTCATCCTCTTCTTGATCTTCCGGCTGTTTTCGATGGCCATCTTCATGAGAAGACCGACGCCCTTCCGGTCGAGGGTGATGAAGGGATCATCCTCGAAAATCCCGTGGGCCACGTAGTATGGCAGGAACCTTCCCGCATCGTCCCTCGACAGGCCGTACGTCGTCTGGGTCAGATCGTTGGTGCCGAAGGAGTAGAAGTCGGCTTCCGGTGCGATCTCGTGGGCCAGCAGGGCCGCCCGGGCAATTTCGATCATGGTTCCCACTTCGTAGCGGACCTTGACTTTGTACCGCTTTTGCACCGCTTCGGCGATCCTCACCGTCAGCTCGCGCATCATGCGGAGTTCCTTCACGTCGGCGATGAGCGGAATCATGATCTCGGGGATCGCCTTGATCTTCTTCCTGGCCACCTGACAGGCGGCTTCCATGATGGCCTGGACCTGCATCTCGGAGATTTCCGGATACGTGATGCCGAGCCGGCATCCCCTGTGCCCCAGCATAGGGTTGAACTCGTGCAGCGCCTTGTTGCGCGCCTGCAGTTTCTGCAAGGGGACGCCCATATCCTTGGCGATCGCCCTCAGTTCCTCGTCGGTTTTCGGCAGGAATTCGTGCAACGGCGGGTCGAGGAGACGGATGGTCACCGGCAGCCCGTCCATCACCTTGAAGATCCCGATGAAATCCTTTCTCTGCATGGGAAGGATCTTCTTGAGTGCCTTTTTCCTGCCTTCCGTGTCGTCGGCCAGGATCATCTCGCGTACCGCCTGCACTCTCTCCGCCTCGAAGAACATGTGCTCCGTGCGGACGAGTCCGATCCCTTCCGCACCGAACTTGAGCGCCATGCGGGCATCGGCCGGCGTATCGGCATTGGCCCGGATTCCGAGCTCCCGAACCTCATCGGCCCATTTCATGATGGTGTGAAAATCCCCGGTGAGTTCCGGCTGCACGAGGGGAACCTTCCCCAGGATGACTTCCCCCGTCGTCCCGTTGAGGGTGATGGTATCGCCCTCCCTCAGTACGTGCGGCTCCAGGGTCATGGTCTTCTTCTTTTCGTCGATGTTAAGCGCCGTGCAGCCGGCGACACAGCACTTGCCCATCCCCCTTGCCACAACGGCCGCATGGGACGTCATCCCTCCCCGTGCCGTAAGAATCCCCTGGGCCGCATCCATGCCCCCGATATCTTCGGGTGAGGTCTCGGTTCTCACCAGAATTACCTTTTCTCCCCTTTCGGCCCGTTGTTCGGCGTCTTCCGCGGTAAACACGACCGTGCCGACCGCGGCGCCGGGCGAGGCGGGAAGGCCCTTGCCGATGACCTTGACGGGAACCTTCGGGTCGAAGGACGGGTGCATGAGCGTTTCCAGCTGGCCGGGGTCGATTCGCATGATGGCCGTCTTCCTGTCGATCAGCCCTTCCCTCACCATGTCGATGGCGATCTTCAGGGATGCGGCGGCGGTCCTCTTTCCGATCCGTGTCTGGAGCATGTAGAGCTTGCCGTCCTGGACGGTAAACTCGATGTCCAGCATGTCCCGGTAATGCTTCTCCAGCTTCCGGTAAATCTTTCCCAGTTCGTTGTAGGCGGCGGGTATTCTTCTCTTCAGTTCATCGATGTGAAGAGGAGTCCGGATCCCCGCCACGACGTCCTCCCCCTGCGCATTGTTCAGGTACTCGGCGAAGAATTTCTTCTGTCCGGTGGAGGGGTCCCGGGTAAACCCGACGCCTGTGCCCGAGTTCTCGCCCATATTCCCGAACACCATGGCCTGGACGTTGCATGCCGTTCCGAGATCGTGGGGAATATTGTTGAGTTTTCTGTAGGTGACCGCCCTGTCGGCGAACCAGGAGTCGAACACGGCATTGATGGCCAGCTTGAGCTGCTGGAGGGGATCCTTTGGA
>WOR8_10002739_pt1 | contig 28147 bp, 25 predicted proteins | sample DeeMarSeWOR38_10_FD_19890 | JGI IMG/M metagenome (IMG submission 19890) | reverse complement strand
ATAAATTTCAAAGGCTTCAAAAGCCGGTTATGGAAGTTCGATAAAACGTCTGGTAATTGTTACGGCTTCAGCGGCGTCTTTGCCATAGGCATCTGCTCCGATTTTTTGTGCAAATGCGGCATCCAGCGGAGCGCCGCCCACCATCACTTTCACTTTTTCGCGCATCCCTTCTGTCTGTAAATGGCTGATCACATTTTCCATCTCCGGCATCGTGGTGGTCAATAGAGCGGATAACCCGAGAACCTGCGGTTGAATTTCGGCAATCCTGGCAATCAGGTTCTCAACCGTAACATCAACCCCCAGATCGATGACGTTAAAGCCGGCTCCCTCCAGCATCATCGCGACGAGGTTTTTCCCGATGTCATGCAGGTCTCCTCTGACCGTACACAGAACAACCTTGCCTTTCGATTGCTCTTTCTGGTCTTTTATCAAGGGTTTGATAATATCGAGCCCCTTTTTCATCGTCATGGCAGCCACCAGCATTTCCGGGACAAATATTTCGCTTCTTGCAAAACGATCACCCACCACATCCATCGCCCCGATCAGTGCCGTGTTGATAAGGTCGTCTAAATTTAATTTATTCCGAACGGCATTTTCCACCAGGGCTTCGATTTCCTTATGCTTGCCCGCTATCACGGTTTTCTTAATTTCTTCAAACAAGTTGTTCATTTTTTTCCTCGTCATAATCTTTGTTTCTTACCGCCCGCTTCGCTCGAGACGCAGAATACGCAGAGAGTTCAGTTTTTTCCTTTGCCGTTGAGATGACGGCAAAGAAAAACCGCTCAGCAGCTGCACTGCAAAAAAATATACAATTTCAAGATTATCCAGATGCAATATGTAAATCATCAATGCCCCTAGTCAGGTTTGCTTGAGGCTTTTAGCTTTTCGGCCTCTCACCGAAAAGCTAAAAAAATAAATATCTCAGCGCCCTCTGCGCCTCGAATGAACGCAGTGAATGGACGGTGGTATAAAACTAACCGACTAATATCCTTCGTGGGCGGCTGCGACTATCGCTTTCAAGTTCTCAATCGGGGTGGACAGTGGAATCGCACATTCGGGGCCGATGATGTTGATACCCGCTGCGACCGCATATCGTACCTGCTTACGGACATCATCGGGAGTTCCCTGATACAGCACCTGAGGATTATTGACGTTTCCGACAAGCGACATAAGGGACCCGACTTTTTCCACCGCCATTTTGGCATCGATCTGCCATTCCATGTGATAGGCGTCCACGCCGGATTGGGCAAAATATTCCAACCGATCTGTGCAGTTGCCGCATACATGCAGGATCAGCGGGCCTTCAATTTGAGCTGTAATTTCCTGATGGATGGGCAGGAGAAGATCTTTGTAATGATAAGGCCCCACCAGGTTGCCGGTGACATGATCCGCCATGACAACAATATCGGCGCCTGCCTGAAATTGAGCGCGAGCAAAAGCGATGGTCAACGGCATCAGCTGTTTTAGCATTCTGATCACTTTTTCGGTTTCCCCCAGGCCGATTTGAAGCAGAAAGTTCTGCGTTCCGGCCATATGATAGGATAACGTCCAGGGGCCCATTACTTTGCCGATGATCGCGACTTTTCCGCCTACCTGACGCCGCAATATGGATAAGGCATCGAGAACCACCTTCATGGACGGTTTTTCCAAAATGTTTTCCGGGACGGTGATGTCGGAAAAGTTTTCGTAAGGAAAATTCTTGTTGTCGGGCATGCGGTCCCGACTGCCCCAGTCCACCTCGCATCCCAAAGCAGCGGCTTCCTGCTGTACGCTGTATTCCGGCATAACGGTGTCAAACCCTAAAATTTCATGGCCCGCCAGGGCCAAATCCGCCATGGCATTGGCATCGAGATGCGCATCCGGAAACGACACCCCGGCGGCATCCATGAGTCCATGGCAAACGATGGATGTTGGGTTGCCCACCGGGGGCCGCTCTCCTTTGCGTCCATTGAACATGGCTGACATCACCAGATTGTAAGAAGATGTTTTCATTAATATAAAATCCAATATGTTAGGTTCAGAGGTTCAGGGTTCAGGGGTTAAGGCCCCAGGATTCTGGCGTCCGCAGAGGAGCGGCCGTACGCGCCGGCTTTCATCTGCCCTCAACATTCCGCAATCCGCAATCTGAAATCTGCAATCACTTAGATCTACCTTCTGTTAACTAACTTTGAACCCCTGAACCCAGAACCTTTGAACCTTAAATCTTATAGGACCGCCCCTAGATGCCAGGGCACAAATTCGTTGTCCCCGAAGCCGAAATTTTCACTTTTGGATCTCTTTCCGGAAGCCGTTTCCAGAATCAGACGAAATATGGCTTCGCCCATCTCCTCGATGCCGGCCCGGCCGTCAATAATAAGGCCACAGTTTACATCCATATCGTCGCGCATGCGTTCATACATTTCAGAATTAGATGCCAGCTTTAGGGTCGGGACCGGCTTAAACCCGCAAACCGACCCGCGTCCGGTCGTAAAGCACACCATATTGGCCCCGCCGGCAATCATGCCGGTTATGGAAACCACATCATAGCCGGGGGTATCCATGAACACCAGGCCTTTGGACCTTACAGCCTCAGCGTATCCATAGACCTCCGTAAGATTGGTTGATCCGCCTTTCGCAACAGCACCCAGCGATTTTTCTAAAATCGTCGTCAGCCCGCCGGCTTTATTACCCGGCGATGGGTTATTGTTTATGGAGGCATGATGTCGCGCCGTATAATCCTGCCACCAGCGAATGCGGTCAATTAATTTTTGGCCGACTTTCTCACTAACCGCTCTGCGGGTGAGCAGGTGTTCGGCACCGTAAATCTCCGGGGTTTCACTTAAAATTGCGGTTCCGCCATTACCGACGAGGATGTCAACCGCTTTTCCAAGAGCCGGATTCGCCGAAATCCCGGAATAGCCGTCGGACCCGCCGCACTCCAGGCCGAGGACAATATGGCTGGCAGAAACCGGGGTTCTTTTGAAACGATTGACTTCCGGTAGCATTGCCCGAACCGTTTCAACCCCGCGGCGGATCGTTTCGGCCGTACCACCGGCATTCTGAATGTTAACGGTTCTCATTAGAGGGCCTTCTTCCAGGCGCATGTTTTCCAGCAGACAATCCAGATGGTTGATTTCGCATCCGAGCCCGACCAAAAGAATACCGCCAAAATTGGGGTTGCGGGAATATCCGGCCAGAGCACGCTGAAGCAATTGCATACCTTCGCCACCTTCGGCACAGCCGCATCCTGATCCGTGTCCTAACGCAAAAATTCCATCCACCTGAGTATATCCGGCGAAATTGTCCTTTTTGAGGGCACTGGCAATAAAATGGGCCACACTTGCCGAACAGCTAACGGTCGCCAGAATACCGATATAGTTGCGTGTCGCAACCTGGCCATCGGGTCTTACGATGCCTTCAAAGGTTGCTTGATCTTTTTCTGACCGTATCGGCGTCGGCCGGGCGTCGGCACCGATGGCATAATCTCGGGTGAAGTTCGACACCACCGCATTGTGGGTATGGACATGGTGTCCGGGTAAAATGTTCTTTGAGGCAAAGCCAATGATCTGTCCGTATTTGATAATCGGGTTTCCACTATCGATGCGGCGTATCGCTACTTTATGACCGGCAGGGATTTTGTCATGAGAATTGATATTATATTTGCCGATAATGGTATTCGGGGCCAGTTCGTTCAGCACGACCACCACATTATCTTTGGCGCTGAGTCGTATCGTTTCTCCCAGTTCACGCTTCATCTTTGGTTTCATTCCAACCCGGATTGTTCTCGAATGGCGCGACCAATGGCAGAGATATCATCGTCGCCGTATCCTCTGGCGAGAAGGCCGTTTTCGATTTGGGCTACCAAGGCGGTTGCCGGAATGGTCACTTTCAACTCGCGTGCGGTCTCCAGAGCGATCTGCAGGTCTTTATGATGCAGTTTGAGCCGGAAACCAAGCGGGTAGATGTTGTTGATCACATTCATGGCCCGGTTGTGCAACACCCACGAACTGGCAGCGCCACCAGAGATCGCTTGAATGACTTTCGGCATGTCAAGTCCGGCTTTCATTCCCAACGCTAAACCTTCGGCGACGGTCAGGTAAGTGCCGGAAATGATGATTTGGTTAATTGCTTTGGTAATCTGCCCGGCGCCAATCGGTCCCACATGTGTGACGGTTTTTCCCATGCTCTCCAGAATCGGCAGGGCTTTCTCAAAATCGGCTGCATCCCCGCCGACCATAATGGCCAGCGTTCCGTTTTGAGCACCTTCCGAACCGCCGGAAACCGGCGCATCCAGCATTTTTATGCCCTTTTTGCCCAGCTCTTCAGAAATTTGACGGGTGGCTGCCGGGCTGATGGTGGACATGTCGATTACCAGCGCGCCTTCGGCTGCACCATGGATGATGCCATTGGTACCCAGTACAACCTCTTCAACGTCCGGGGTATCGCTAACGATGGTCACAATAATCTGCGCCCCCTCAGCGGCCGCTTTAGGTGATTCCGCCCGCTGGGCGCCTTCTTTAGCGACGGTTTCTTCTTTTTCGCGGGTGCGGGTGTGAACGGTGACTTCGTGACCGGCTTTGAGAATATTCAGCGACATGCCCACACCCATAGTTCCCAGACCGATGAATGCAACTTTCATGGTTGTTCTCCTTTGTGCTTAAGTATCCTAAATCAATTTTTGAGATAGTTTGGTGGTGATTTAGCTCAAACATTCTAGGTTCAAAGGTTCAGGGTTCAGGGTTCAAAGTCGCCGGCTTCTGGGCACTGGCTGTTTGCTCCTGGCTTCTGGTCGCTGCCATCTGTCTGTTGTTAACCAGCCTCTGAGCCTTTGAACGCTGAACCTTTTAACCAGATGACTGACAACGGACAACGTTCAACGGACCACTGACCTTACATAAAAATCTTTCCCGGATTCATAAGGCCTTTAGGATCAATTAATTCTTTGATCTGGCGCATCAAATGATAACTCTGTCCGTGCTCCAGTTCCATAAATTTGCGTTTGCCGATGCCAATGCCGTGCTCTCCCGTGCACGTGCCGCCCAGTTCCACCGCACGACCAACAATTTGATCGTTGATATTTTCAAGCACCGACCACGCCTTTTCATCATCCGGGTCTCCCACCAGAACGACATGCAGATTTCCGTCACCGGCGTGCCCGAAGACATATCCGGATGCGTTGTTGTCATCAACTAGTTTCTGGGAAAAAAGGATCATTTCCGGGTAGCGGGAGATGGGGACCGCCGCGTCCACAATAAGGGTTTCATTGCCCGGGTGGGCGCGGTGGATGGTTTCCCAGGCTTCATGGCGGGCACGCCAGAGCTCGGCGCGTTCATTGGCTTCTACTCCGAATCGAAAACCGGTTGCACCGCAATCTTCACATAATTCTCGGGCAAGATCGGCGGTTTCCTGCAGGGTGGCCTTGCTGATACCGTGAAATTCGCAAAACAGGGACGGCACCTCCGGAAGCCCCAGATCTTTTTCGCGATTCATCAGACTGATGAGCTCGGGCGTCAGCAATTCAAGTGCGGCCGGTTCCAATCCGGAGCCGATCATGACTGCCACGGCTTGAGATGCCGCTTCCAGCTTATCAAATGTTATCGTAATCGCCAGATGGTTTGCGGGAATACCCGTCAGGCGGAGCGTTGCCTCGGTGACCACGCCTAGAGTACCTTCAGACCCGACGAACAGTCGGGACAGATCATATCCGGAAGAGGATTTATGCGCCTTACATCCGGTACTTATAATGTCCCCCCGCGGCAGCACCAGCGTTAATTTCATGACATAATCTTTGGTCGCCCCGTATTTGACGGTTTGCACCCCCGATGCGTTATTGGCGATCATTCCGCCGATGGTGGCGTCTGCACCGGGGTCAACCGGAAAAAACAAACCCTTCTTTGCGGCCTGGCGGTTCAACTCTTTGCGCAGAACACCGGGCTGGACATCGGCCTGGAGATCCCTGGATCGAATTTCAAGAATCTTATCCATTTTTGTCATGTCCATTACGAGTCCGCCTCTGGTGGGCACCGGATTACCCTCCGTACTGGTTCCGGCGCCCCAGGGGGTAACCGGGACATCCTGTGTATATGCCCAGGATAGAACGTTAGAAACTTCTTCAGTGGTAATCGGCCAGATAATACCTGCGGGCAGGGCTCCACGGTGAGCGGATATATCGTGCAGATGCAGGTCGCGGTTGGATTGGCCGTTGGAGAAGCGGCCAGCGCTCACAAAATCGGACAGGGCCGCAGCTTGATCTTTGGTGAATTCTTTCATGAAGTTCGCTCCCGACGATTATTTAGAACGTTTCAGTGTATTTATCAACCCGATAAAAAATAGACCGGAATAAGCCGCGCTGCGGGTTAAATCCTGTATTATGAATGTATCATTTTTGATACATTTCTGGCGCAATTAATCCGGACGGAGCGAGATGTGATGTTTCGCCATTTTTTTATACAGTAAAGTACGGTTTATCCCCAGAATTTTTGCAGCCTGTGCCTTATTGTATTCCGCTCGCTTCAAAGCCAGCTCAATCGCATCTTTTTCAGCAATTCGATGTACTTCCCTTAGCGGTGAATAATTGTTTTCAGCGAAATTTTTCTGTGTGCGAGTGAGGTAAATTGGCAGGTCGCTCAGATGGATCGTATCCCCCTCGCTTGAAGACATTGTCCTTTCGAGCACATTTAATAGCTCTCTGGCGTTCCCTGGCCATTGATATTGCAGGAGGGCGTGTTCAGCTTTCGGATCAATTTTAAAATCGATCAGCGCAGCTTCCTGGGATATTTGTTTCAAAAAGTGTCGGGTTAAAGGTATAATATCAACCCTTCGCTCGCGGAGCGCCGGGATGTTCAGCGAAATCACGTTCAGCCGGTAGAAGAGATCCTTGCGAAAATCTCCGATTTCGACCATTTTTTCAAGATTCTGATTGGTTGCGGTGATGACACGAAAATCCGATCGATGAATGTTGGTGCCGCCGATGCGCTCAAATTCTTTGTTTTCTATGACACGAAGTAGTTTGGGCTGCATTTCAAGGGGAAGATCCCCAACCTCATCCAAAAACACGGTGCCTTGGTGGGCCAGTTCGAATTTGCCGGGTTTGCCGTCGGGCTTCGCCCCTGTGAAGGCCCCTTTTTCATAACCAAAAAGCTCTGATTCGAGAAGATCTCTGGGAATGGCGGCGCAGTTAATCCTTACAAACGGATAGGGCTTGCGAGAGCTGGCATGATGTATGGCCTGGGCGAAGAGCTCCTTGCCGGTTCCGCTCTCACCTGTAATCAGGACGGGCAACTGGTTACCGGATGCGCTCAGCGCCTCTTTTTTTAGCGCGGTGATTGCCGAACTCTCACCGATAATGCTTTCGAAAGTATATCGGGTAGATCTAAGAGATTCCAGTTCACTTTCATACAGATTCAACTTAGATTCTAAAAAAGATAACTTTTGTGCCAGTCTGCTGGCTGTTCTGGCGCTGTCAAAAAGCACAAGACCTAAGACAGCGATGACCTTACCGTCTTTTTTAATCGGGACACGATGGACAAGATATCCGATGTCCTGGAATTCATGTGGATAATTGACTTCTGCTTTGCCTGTTTTCGCTACGATGTGTAGCCGGCTGTTTGCCACGACCTCCGTGGCGTGCCTTCCGATTTGCGCCTTGGCATCGATGTTCAAAAATCGGGCATAGGTCTCATTGATGTAAATAATGATGCCGTTGTGGTCTGCAACGATCACCCCCACCTGCATGTTGTCCAGAATCTTTTTAAAAAAACCTTCAGTCTGGATTAACGGTGTGTCAAAGCTTTTGTCTTTATGTTTGGAAGGCATAGGCGTGTACTGTATCCGCAATGCAACATGTATATTTTCTGAGACACTTTGCCTTATACACATTTTCTCAAATGCTGTCGAGAAAAAACAATAAAAATTTGGTAATTAACAAAATTATGAATGGTATTCAGTGTTTGTGTGAGTTTCAGATCAACATTCCTTTGAACTTTAAAAATTGCTTGCGTGGTCTAAAAATTGCACAAGGTTTTATTCGACCTTCACCTTCGCAACCGCATGGACGCATATCCCTTGTAAAACGATTTGGAGGAAAGCAATGCAAACCCGGAAACCGGCGGATACAAAAGAGCCTGACATTCAACGGGAAGAAATCCTCTTTCTAAATGACGATCGTTTCAATCCAAATAATGTATGCATCGTTTCAGGGGCGGCTACCGGTATCGGCAGGGCCACGGCTATTGCCTCAGCTGCAAATAATTTGATGACGATCGGGCTGGATATTAACGCCGATGAAGGCAATAAAACCCAGAAGAAGGCCCGCGACATGGGGGGGCAGATGATCTTCATTCAAACCGATCTGACCAAAGATGAAGATATCGAAAATGCGGTTCGGGAAGCCGCCAAATTAGGGACTGTAAAATATTTGGCCAACATCGCCGGAATTCAACATATTGATTCCGTGGACAATTTTCCCATGGAGCAATATGATTTGATGCAGCGATTGATGCTCAGGGCGCCCTTTTATCTATCCAAACTGGTGATACCGCATATGAGAAAAAGCAGCGACGGGACAGGTGTAATCGGTAATATGGCCTCGGTGCATGCGCATATCTGTACCAAAAATAAGCCTGTTTACAATATTACCAAGTTTGGGTTGCGGGCTTTGAGTCAGTCCATATCGGCGGAGGGAGAAGGCAAAATTCGCTCGTTTACCATCAGTACGGGTTTTGTCAAAACGCCGCTGGCCTTAAACCAGATTCCAGCCCAGGCTGAGAAGCGCGGTATTTCACAGGAAGAGGTCGTCACGGATGTGATGATGGGCAAATCCCGGATAAAAGAAATGATGTCTCCCATTGAGGTTGCGAATCTCTTTGTTTTTGGATTTTCACGATATGCAAAATACCTAATCGGTGGTGATCTCCTTTTTGATGGAGGCATGGTACAAACCTATGAATAGAAGTGGTTTCTCACCAGAGCGATTTTATTCGGCTTAAATTATAATTTGATTTCGATGTGACGCATGATTGCCAAAAAAGGAGGGCTAGATGAACATCGGATCACTTTTCTCCCGTCATGCCCGGTATCGACCCCACCACCCTGCTGTCGTCTTTGAGGATCAGCGTCTTAGCTGGCTGGAATTTAACAAAAGTATCAACCGATTGGCCAATGCACTGATGCGTATGGGTATTCAAAAGGGGGATAAAGTCGCCACGATACTTCCAAACTGCCTTGAGCTGCTTGAAATCTATTGGGCCGTGGCCAAAATCGGTGCCGTCGTTGTGCCGGCAAGTACGTTGCTACTTGAGCAGGCCATGAAAACATTGCTCCAGGATTCGGATTCAGTCTTGCTTATTACAAATTCTCAGTTTATTGATAAAATCGACACCATCAAAGCTGACCTTCCGAAAATTGCTGAGGATCGTTATCTTCTGACCGATGGATCAAACCCGTCCGGTTATCGGGATTACCATGCGCTGAAGTCGGCATCGCATGATCAGGAGCCGGAGGGTATTGTAGTCAATCCCGATGATGTGTTTAATATCATGTACAGCAGCGGCACCACCGGTCTGCCCAAGGGAATTGTGCATACCCATTATATTCGCTGCATGTACGCCAACTCTTTTGCAGCGGCTTTTCGAATGACCCCTGAGAGTGTGACCATGCACGCCGGGGCGATTGTGTTTAATGGCGCTTTTGTCGATCTGATGCCAACCATTTTAACCGGTGCAACCTATGTTCTTCTCAAGGAATTCGAACCCGTCAAATATATCGACACCATCGAGAGAGAAAAGGTCACCCATATCATGGTTGTACCTGCTCAGGTGGTTGCCCTGTTAAATGCACCTAATTTTTCATATGACGCACTTAAATCCCTGGAAATGATTTTGGCGTTAGGCGCGCCTTTACACAAAGAACACAAGGAAGAACTTAACCGCAGGCTCCCGGGGCGATTTTATGAACTTTATGGCTTAACCGAAGGTTTTGTGACCGTTCTCGATAAATTTGATTATGCCCGTAAGCCGGATTCGGTCGGGACCCCGCCACCCTTTTTCGAGATGAAGATTTTGGACGAAAGCGGGCACGAAGTGCCCGCCGGTGAAGTCGGCGAAATCTGCGGGAATGGGCCGATCCTGATGCCCGGTTATTATAAACGGCCGGAGCTTACCGCCGATACCATCAAGGATGGTTTGCTGCATTCAGGCGACATGGGCTATGTTGACGACGACGGCTTTTTGTATTTAGTCGACCGCAAAAAGGACATGATCATTTCCGGCGGTGTCAATGTTTACCCCCGGGACATCGAAGAAATTGTCGTCCAGCATCCGGATGTGCAGGAGGTTGCCGTGTTCGGTATCCCGCATGCGAAATGGGGTGAGACACCCGTCGCTGCGGTAACTTTGCTGAAGCCCGGAAGCATCACCGCCGAAGTGCTCAAGGAATGGATCAATGCGCGTGTTGCTGCAAAATTTCAGCGGGTTAGTGAAGTGGTCGTTATGGAGGATTTTCCGCGCAATGTGGCCGGGAAAATTCTTAAGCGCGTCATGCGGGAACCTTATTGGAAAGATCAAACTTCAAAGGTTTGATCGATGCGATCTTGAACCTATCGTGCCGGAGATTATGATAGGGTGAGAATCATCATTCGCATTGATCGCTGAAACCCCAGCCTGGGGGCAGATCCGATCTGCCCTCATAAAAAAAAGGAGGATTCCATGAAACCTAAGCATTTAAAGATTATCATCCCGATTTTTGCAATTTTATTCTTTGTCTCACTGGTACAGGCAGCCGATACCATTCGGATCGGCTGGACCGCTGACATGCCCGGCATTGGAGCGACCTTTTATGCTTCACAAAAGAAAGCGATTGAGCTATTTATCGATGAGCAAAATGCTGCCGGTGGTGTCCTGGGCAATCGGTCCGACAAGCAGCGGGGTCGCATTGGCGGTGACCAAAGTGGCCAAGGAGTTTAAGAAGATCGTCTATTTCCATACCTCCAATACCGAAAAGTTGACCACCACGGATTATCATCCGTATATGTTTCAAGTGGTGCCCAATACCGGAATCGAAGGTCGTGGAATCACCATGTTTCTTTCCGAGAAACCCTACAAGCGCTATTGCTTCATCGGGCCGGATTATGCCTATGCGCACTCACAATGGGATACATTCAAGGAAAATCTCGGCAAACTGAATCCGGATGCCCAGATTTTGGAAGCGGTTTGGACCAAGCTCGGGGAAACCAATTATGCGCCTTACATCCCAACGTTGATGGCCAGAAACCCTGAAATTATTTATACCAATCTCTGGGGGGGCGGTCTGAGCAGTTTTATTAAACAGGCCAAACCGTATGGTCTTTTCAAAAAAGCCAGTATTACCTCATTGTATGATCTGGACATGCTGCGGGCCACCGGTTCAGATATGCCCGAAGGATTGCTGGGCTATTCGCGCTGTCCGTTTTATGCCGTTGACAACGAACGGATGAAAGCATTTGTCGGCAAGTATAATGCCAAATACAATGAATGGCCGTCTGATTGGGCCTGCATGGCTTACGATGGGCTGATTGCCTTGACCACGGCGATCGAAAAGGCTGGCAGCATCGATTCCGATGAAGTCGCAAAGGCCATCGGAGGCCTCAAGTTTGATTCACTGAGGGGCCCCAGATACATCCGGGCCGAGGACCATATGGCCAATATGGGACTCTATGTGGGTTATACCGCCAGCGATCCAAAATATAAAGAATTTCTGATCCTAAAAGATGTGGTAGAAGTGCCGGCGGAAAAGGTCTGGCTGTCCGTGGAAGAGGTTAAAAAATTGCAGCCGAAGTAATTGGATCAATCGGGGATTCGTTTCTTGGGCCCTCGCGATCTGAGAAACGAATCCCTTTTTGCCGATTTTGCAGGTAAAAGTCGATAGGAAATTACACAGGTGATGCATGACCATTGAATTCTTTTTGTTTATTTTGATTAACGGCCTCAGCCAGGGGATGGTTCTTTTCATTGTGGCCTCCGGCCTTTCGCTGGTTTTTGGTGTATTGCGGGTCATTAATTTTGCCCATGGGTCCTTATACATGATCGGCGCGTTTCTGGCCTTTTCTCTAAGCACCCTGTTGCCGACCGGCTCCATGCTGTCTTTTCTGGTGTTGATGCTTCTGGTCCCACCGGCTATTGCGCTGATCGGTCTGGGTCTGGAAATTCCCCTTTTTCGCCGTATCTATGAAAAGGAACATCTGCTGCAGCTTTTACTTACCTATGCGGTCCTGCTGATTCTGGATGATGCCTGCCGCTTGATCTGGGGCGGCGATATCCGCAATGTGGCCCGCCCTGAACTGCTGGCCGGATCGATTGAATTCCTTGGCATGTTTTTGCCCACTTATAACGTTTTTATCCTGATTATCGGGCCGATTATTGCCATTGGCCTGTGGTTTTTGCTGTATCGCACCCGGGCCGGGAATTTGATCCGGGCGGCGGTTTCGCACCCGGATATGGTGGGTGCCTTGGGCGTCAATGTCTCGCGGGTCATGACCGGTACCTTTATGTTAGGATGCTGGTTGGCCGGATTCGGTGGTGTTTTAATGTCCGCGCTTGCCAATATTGACCTGAGTATCGGCATGGAAAAGATCATCGAATGTTTTGCGGTGGTGGTTATCGGCGGTCTGGGAAGTATAGGCGGTGCTCTGCTGGCATCTTTGATCCTCGGAGTCGGGGTCTCGCTGATTCAGTTACCCCTCAGCCGGGCCGCCATTGTTTTTCCTTATTTTGCGATGGCGCTTATTCTCATTATCAGACCCTGGGGATTGTTTGGTAAACCCGAACGTTAATACCAAAATTGAGAAGGCTTCGATGAACAATACACAGCAGGCAAAAACAAATCGAATCATCAGCGTTATCGTTATTCTGGCATTATTTACGCTTCCCTTTATTCTGGCGCGCTTCGGCAAAACCGGACAATTCTGGATCTGGGTTTGCACCGAAATGATAATCATGGCCCTCTTTGCGACCAGTCTGAATCTGGTCCTCGGGTTTGGCGGCATGGTCAGTTTTGGCCATGCGGCATTTTTTGGTGTGGGCGCCTATACCGTGGCGCTTTTGATGAAAAAAGCCGGGATTAACTTGCTGCTCGCCTTGATTGCCGCGCCGATCTTGGCGGCTGTGGCGGCCGCTATCATCGGATGGTTTTGTGTTCGCCTGATCGGTCTTTATTTTGCTATTCTGACGCTGGCATTTGGCCAATTGCTTTATATGATTGTTTTCCAATGGTACACTTTTACCGGAGGAGATGACGGGATTCACGGAATTCCCAAACCGGAATTTTTAGGCCCGACCAATTATTACCTGTTGTGTCTGATTATTTTTCTTGTTTGCTTTTTGGTGATGCGGATGATCGTAAATTCTTCCTTTGGTTTATCCATCAGGATTATTCGCGAAAACCTGGATCGGGCCAAATTTATTGGTATTAACGTCAGGCGCTACCAGTTGATTAATTTCATTGTGGCGGGCTTTTTTGCGGGTGTCGCCGGCGGGCTGTTTACCGAGTTGAACCGATTTGCACAGACTGAGTTTTTGCATTGGAGTCGCTCCGGTGATGCCATTTTTGCCTGCCTGGTCGGCGGGATGTATTCGTTTATCGGACCGACAATAGGCTCCACCGTATTGATATTTCTTCACATTTTCCTTCAACAGCTTCATCAGAGTCTGGTTGAAATATGGGCTTTGGTTCTGGGATTTATTTTACTCGGTGTGGTGCTGTTTGCGCCCGAAGGCGTGGTCGGACTTTTCCATAAAGCAATAAAGAAGACAGAATCGTGAGGGTTAAATTACAGGGCAAAGTCATATGGCGTACGATATTCTTAAATTAGAAAATATAGTCAAATCATTTAATGGCAATACCGTCATCAGCAACGTCTCGCTGGCCATCCCGAAAGGAGAACTGAGCGCAATTATCGGGCCGAATGGTGCCGGTAAGACCACGCTTTTTAATTTAATTACCGGTTATCACCTACCCAACAGTGGCGGTGTTTATTTTGAAGATAAACAGATTAGCGGCATGCAGCCGTTTGACATTGTGCGGCTGGGCATTGCGCGGGCATTTCAGATAACCAATATTTTTCCGAAACTTTCCGTACTTGAGAATATTGTCGCCACCGTCATTACCCATCAGAAAGGCAACCTCAATTTTTTTACACCCACCCACAAACTGAAGGCTGTTTATGAACGCGCATATCAAATTCTGGAGGACGTCGGCCTGGCCGACAGAGCCCATCGGCAAAGCGGAACCCTGGCCCATGGTAATCAGAAGATTTTAGATATCGCCGTTGCCCTGGCAATGGAACCCCAGCTGTTGCTGCTTGATGAACCCACTGCCGGTATGAGCCCGGAGGAACGCTGGCAGACCGTCGAGCTTATTCAAAAGCTCTGGAAGCAATTAAAAATCACCATGGTCTTTATCGAGCATGACATGGATATTGTCTTTGGTATATCCCAAAAGGTGAGGGTGCTCTGTTACGGCACCATGCTGGCTGAGGGAACCCCGGAAGAAATATCCAAAAATGAAAAAGTCATTGAGGCCTACCTGGGAGAAGAAGTCGACTAATGGAACTTAGCGTTGAGAACATTAACACATTTTATGGTTTGAGCCACATTCTCTTCGATGTTTCGCTTTCGGTTGAAAAAGGAGAAGTGGTCGTCTTGCTCGGGCGCAACGGGGCCGGCAAGACCACGACCATGCTCAGTATCATGGGGCTGAATCCACCAAAGTCCGGAAAGGTGACCTATCGCGGAAAAGATATCACCGGCCTGGCGCCTTATAAAGTTGCCCGCAGGGGCATTGGCTATGTCCCTGAAGACCGGCGAATCTTTCCGGATTTAACCGTCGCCGGCAACCTGGATGTCGGTCTGCAATCATCCAGGGGTAAAACCAGGAAATGGACCCCTGACCGTATTTTTAAATTGTTTCCGGTCCTCAAAGATTTTTCAAACCGTCACGGGGGCACCTTGAGCGGCGGCGAACAACAGATGTTAACGATTGCACGTTCCTTGATGGGAGATCCCGATTTTCTATTGCTCGATGAACCATCCGAGGGGCTGGCACCGATTATTGTAAAGGCGCTGGGCGAATTTATTGAGGTGGTTAAAAATGAGGGGATGACGGTGTTGCTCTCGGAACAAAATACGAAGTTTGCCCTGAAACATGCCGATCGCGCCTATATCGTCGATAATGGCGCCATTAAATTTGAGGGCAGTATATCCGAACTCGAACAGAACGAAGAAATTAAAAAGCGATATCTGGCGGTTTAAAGCATATCTTCTTCCACCTGCGACAATGTTCTCCGGCCCGCGCTGATTAAACCAAGGAGGTGAACCTATGGGTTCAGAGCGTCTTCTGCAAGATAAAATTATCCTGATTGTCGACGACGAGCCGGATGTTTTAGATACGATTGCCGAGCAGCTCGATATGTGCCGCGTCCATAAGGCCAAAGATTATGATACGGCGCTTCAGCTGCTGGCCAGTTATACATTTGATATCGTCATCCTTGATATTATGGGCGTCGATGGGTTTGAGCTTCTAAAAAATTGCGTATCCAGAGGCTTTCCAGCCGTGATGCTGACGGCCCATGCCTTAACACCGGAAGCGCTGAAAAAATCGATCAAACTCGGTGCCGTGTCCTTCCTGCCCAAAGAAAAGATGCCGGAAATCGAATCTTACCTGGAAGACGTTGTTCTGGGTGGCGGCAAATCTGCCTGGGAAAAGCTGTTTGATAAACTGGGTTCTTTTTTTAACAAACGCTTCGGACCGGATTGGAAAGAGCGCGATGCGTTTTTCAGAGAGTTTGAAATTGAATTGAAAGCAAGCCCAAAAGAATCTTCCTAACGGGCCCTGCTGATTCGAAGCTGCACTCACAAAGAGATTGCTTCCCTGTTGTTCTATAAGTGGTTTCAAAGCCTCGGATCAGGTTCAAGGGCCCCCGCACAGTGCGGGATTTCTCTTCTTGATTTTATATATTAAGGAGTTCAAAAGGCGCAGGCTGATCACGAAAGTCGTTATTCCCAGCATACATGGGTATGTGAGCATTTATCGGAGGCCTGTGATGCACTTCAGTGTGATAAAATTGATGCAAATCCCGTTTCGCGGGGCAACGCAGCCATTGGAGCCCCTTAAATATTTTTTCAATTAGATGCGAAATCCCGCGTCATTGAGCGGGGAGATTGGGTTTTGAAACCACTTCTAGTCATCAAGCATAACGTATCAACCCTGGGAGAAAAAATGAATAAAAGAAGAACACTCGGCCGAGGTGTCGCCATTGTTGGGGCCGGCATGTCCAAATTCGGCATGTTTAAAGATAAAAATTCAAAAGATTTATTCGCAGAAGCGTTCCAAGAGATGTTGGCCTCCGTTGACAAAGGCATCGATCCGACCGACATCGATGCTCTGTATTTAGGAAATTTTTCAAATGACTTCTTTATTCACCAATCCCACTGGGGGCCGATTATGTCCGATTTAATCGGTCTGGCTCCCAAACCGGCAACGCGAACCGAAGGCGCCTGTGCCTCCAGTGCGCTTGCATTCAGAGAGGGAGTTTTTGCCATCGCCTCCGGATTTTACGACATGGTCCTTGTCGGCGGTGTGGAAGAGATGTCCAAACGCACCACCGAGGAGGTGGCCGAGGGACTGGCGCTTGCCACGGTTCCCTATGAAGGCCGGGCCGGTTTTACGTTCCCCGGTGTTTTTGGCGCCGTGGCCACGGCCTACTTTGCAAAATACGGCGCGAATCGGGGGCATCTCATGGATATCACCATCAAAAGCCACAACAATGCGCCGCTGAATCCCAAAGCCCAGTTTCCCCTTACCATCCGGGATCTCATGAACAAAAAAAAAGAAAGCTTAGAAAAGAGGGAGGGCACCGCCCCGGCGTGGCAGACCGATAAGGATTTTCTCGGTGATCCCCGTGTCAATCCGGTCGTCGCCTGGCCCATGCACCTTTTTGACTGCTGTCCGATCAGCGATGGGGCCAGCTGCATGTTGCTGGTTGCCGAGGAGATGGCCAAAAGCTTTACAGACGATCCGATTTATGTGGCCGGTTTAGGGCAGGGAAGCGGCAGAGGTTTTCATGCCAGTGATGATCTGACATATTTCGAAGCAACGCGGTATGCCGCCCGGGAAGCTTACGGCATGTCGGGCCTCACACCGGAAGACATACAGTTCTCCGAAGTGCACGACTGCTTTTCGATTGCAGAACTCGTGCACATCGAGGATCTGGGTTTCTTTAAACCCGGAGAAGGATACAAGGCAGTTGCAGAAGGCGCGACGCGTTTGGACGGCATAAAGCCCATCAATACATCGGGCGGACTTAAGTGTAAGGGGCATCCGGTGGGTGCCACCGGGATCTCCCAGCTTTATGAGGTCTGGACGCAACTCCGCGGCCGGGCCGGCCCGCGGCAGGTACCGCTCGGTGATTTGCGCATCGGCGGGGCGCATAATTTGGGCGGCACCGGCGGCACCTGTACCTTCACCATTCTGGAAAGAAGATAATGGTTCAAAGGTTCAGGGTTCACGGTTCAGAGGTTAAATAGCAGCCTGCGGCGAGTTCAATCGAGTCGAAGTCAAGTATCAGAGGACGGATGACAGCGGGCAACGGCCCGGAGCAAGCAGCCAGTGGCGGGAAGTCAGTGACCTTGAAGGCTGAATCTCGGAACCTATAAAAAAGGAAATAAAATCATGGAAGAGAAACCATTTAGTGATATCACCTATGAAAAGTACTTGAAAGAAGAAAGACTTATGGGGTCGCGGTGCCAGCAATGTGATGCACAGTATGTGCCCCCCCGCTCTATTTGCGTCAAATGCTACGGTTCGGATATGGAATGGGTGGAAATGAACGGCAAGGGGCACCTGGCTGCCTTTACGTGTATAACCGTTGCCCCGCCTGTCATGATTGCGCAGGGATATGGTCGAAATAATCCCTATATCTCAGGTGTCGTGGAACTGGAAGAGGGGGGACGTGTTGATGCGCGCATCGAAGGCGTGGACCCCGGCAAACCGGAAGATATTAAAGTGGGAATGCCGCTTAAAGTAAAGTATTTGCACACGGAAATGGGAGAAGGAAAGGAAACTTATCTGGCATTTGAGCCATTATAACTCAAGCTTCTCAGCGGGTTTTAATGGTCGTGGATTAACTGGCCGGGAATTAACGCTTACTGGAGGTGAGAATTGGGCAGGCCGTGTCATTTTCTTCCAGGCGATATGAATCTATCCAGTGGTGCTGTGACCCACTATTTGGGATAGGTGTCATAATGGTTAAATTGAGAGGGGCCGTACCATCTATTCCAAATAGTGGGTCACTAGGGCTGGTGGTGGTACTAACCCACATATCGCCTTACAGAAAATAACACGGCCTGCCCAATTCACATCTGATTTTAAGTCTAATAAACCAAGGCTTATGGTGTTTTTGCAAAAGGGAGGTGTGCATGCGTCTGAAGGATAAAGTTAGCCTTATCACCGGCGGCGCGGCCGGTATCGGCCGGACCACTGCGGAGCGCTTTGCAGAAGAAGGCGCCCGGGTGGTGATCTGTGATGTGGATCAGAATACAGGCGAATCGGTCGCCAAAGATATCGGCCATGATGCTCAATTTTATCGGGTTGATGTTGCCGATCAAGCGTCCGTTGTGGAATGGATTAAAAATGTAACCGCTCATTCGGGTCGAATTGATGTGCTCGTCAACAACGCCGGGATTGTGCGCGACGGTTTGCTGGTAAAAATGAAAGCAGGCGAACTGGTAAAACAGATGTCCGAGGATGAATTTGATCTGGTTGTGGCTGTCAATCTCAAAGGTGTCTTTAACTGCACTCAGGCGGTTGCCCCTATCATGATCCGTCAAGGGGGCGGTGTGATCCTGAATGCCACCTCCATTGTCGGAATTGACGGGAATTTAGGCCAGACCAATTACGTCGCAACCAAGGCCGGTGTGATCGGGATGACCAAAGTGTGGGCGCGCGAACTGGGGCGCTACAATATTCGCGTTAATGCGGTTGCACCGGGATTTACCGCCACCGAGATTTTGACTTCGATGCCGGACAATGTATTGGCGGGCATGAAAGCGCGTACGCCGCTAGGACGTCTGGGACAACCTCGCGACATCGCCAACGCCTATCTTTTTCTGGCTTCAGAAGAGGCCAGTTTTATTACCGGAGCGGTCTTGCGGGTGGATGGCGGAATTGTGGTCGGAACCTGACACCCGCGGGGCATCAATCTCTTTTTAAGACCCTCGCTCTTAATTCTCTTTTCAAAATCTTTCCGGTTGGCCCCTGAGGAAGCGAATCGACGAACTCGACCATTCGGGGTGCTTTGTATTTTGCTATACGGGTTTTTACATATTCAATGATTTCTCCGCCTGTGACTCGGGCACCTTCTTTGACCACGATATATGCTTTTGCCAATTCTCCCTTAACCTCGTCCGGCATACCGATAACTGCTGCCAGGGCAACCGATGGATGTGTATAAAGGACTTCTTCAATTTCTACCGGATATATGTTTTGACCGCCCGTGATGATGAGATCCTGTTTGCGGTCCACCACATGGAGGTAGCCGTCTTCGTCGACATACCCCAGATCACCACTGCAAAACCATTCTTCTTTGTAGGTTTCCGAGTTTATTTCCGGTCTGCGCCAGTATCCGTGAACGGAGAAAACATCGCCTTTCATTAGGATTTCGCCGACCTCCCCGGCAGGCAATTCCGCAAAATTATCGTCCGCAATTTTAATCCAAATATTGGCGATGGGAACCCCCACAGACTCTTTTTTACGGATGCCGGCAATCGGATTCAGCGTCGTAAAACCGCAGGCTTCGGTCTGGCCATAACCATCCATAAATACGACGTCAAAAGTTTTTTCCACATCCTCGATTAGTCTGGCGGGACAATGAGCGCCGCCGCAGTTTACGACCCGCATGGCTGCTAAGTCGTGCTTTGCCGGATCATACGCCTGAAGAAGATAGATGTACATGGTCGGTGTTCCGGCAAAATAAGTGGCCTGATGTGCGGTCATGTTTTTAAGGACTTTTTCGGCTTCGAACCGGTCCACCACGATGAGCGTGCCGCCGGCGTAAAAGGCCGACATCATCACCACATTGATCGCAAAATTATTAAACAACGGCAGGGCACATAGCAGTCGATCTTGATGGGTGAACTTATTAAAATCAGACGTTGCTTGAACGCATGTCAGGATCGATCGATGGGTTTGAGTGGCGCCTTTGGGTTGGCCGGTTGTGCCCGATGTATAAATGATGCTGACGATATCGTCAAAATCGGCATCGGTGGGGATATTTTTTTCATCAGATGCCGAAATTATATCTTGGAACCGGATGGTGCCTTCAGGCACATTATTGCCGACAACAATGACCGTTTCTAAGGCCGATAACTCCGAGCGAATATCCTCAAGCAGCGGCAGAAAATCACGATCCAAAATAATCGCTTTCGCCTCTGTGTCGTTGCCGATATAGGTGATTTCATGGGCAACGTACATTACATTTAAAGGCACAACAATCGCACCCGCTTTAATAATAGCGTGATGGGCAATAATGATTTCCGGTCCGTTTTTTAACTGAACCATTACCCGGGCGCCTTTGCCGATACCCACTTTTTTGAGGCCGGTGGCCAGTCTATTGATTTTTTCAATTAATTGGGCATAGGACCAGGTGCACGCTTCAAATATCATAGCGGGTTTTTCAGAATAGGCCTTCACGGTGTTATCGAGCATTTCCCCGATGAGTTGCATGGCACACTCCTTATCATTTTGATTGTTATGTGCTCATCTTTCAAGGATCAATGCGAGAGAAGATTTTTACATCCACCAAGTTCCAAATGTATATTAATTCAGAAAAAAAGTTCAACCAAATAATCAGATTCGGTACGCTTTATTTACAACCCCTTAAGATGTTGCTATGGTGGCAAAGTTTCCGAATTGTTCACTTTAATTTTCTATCTGCGTACATATTATAAAGGACAGACATTATGGAAGACATTCATAAAATTTTTAGCCAGTTTAAAGAAGAATTCCCCGAGATCCATGAAAAACATGAAGCCTTGGGGAAAGCGGTTCATGAAAAGGGCGGGCCGTTGGACGAAAAAAGTCGGTGGCTAATTAAAATTGCCATCTCGGGTGCTTGCAACCATAAACGCGCGCTTGAGACCCATATCCGTAAAGCAAAGACAGTGGGCGTCGGCAAAGCTGAAATCAAGCATGCCTTGCTGTTGCTGATTCCGACCGCCGGTTTTCCGGCTTTTATGAAGGCTTATGCTGTATTTAAGGGCATAAAATAACCCGGCATTCCTGCTAATTAAACTTCAATAAACGAAAATAATATACGCGCTGAATCCCTCATGTCAGTTGTCCGTTGGTCGTCGTCCGTTGCGCATTGAATTTTTGCCGCGGACAACAGACAACACATCACGGACATTTTTTAAAGGTGCACCGAATGCAACCGAAATCAAGACAGGATATTGGAGAACTTATTTCCAAATTTTTTAATTTTATTCGAATTGATATCTGGCGGATTCGACTTGCAGATCTGCCTTTCGGCAAATCCTTTCTGATTAAGCAACTTCGAATTATCCTCCTGGCATTTCGCGGCTATAATGAAGACCGCTGCATACTGCGGGCATCTTCTTTGACGTTTTATACACTGCTTTCCATCGTTCCGGTGGCAGCCATGTTTTTTGGGGTGGCCAAAGGTTTCGGTTTTGAAAAGAGATTGGAAAGCCAACTTTTTGAGAGGTTTCCCGGGCAGGAAGAGGTTTTAAGCCAGGTGATTCGTTTTTCGAGTTCACTGCTTGAACAAACGCGGGGCGGTCTCATTGCCGGTATCGGCATGGTGGTTCTTTTCTGGTCGGTACTAAAGGTCCTCGGGCACATCGAAATGGCCCTGAACGATATCTGGGAAATAAAAGAAAGCCGCAGCTGGGGAAGAAAATTCAGTGATTATCTGTCGATCATGCTGATTTCCCCGATTCTGGTGCTGATGAGCGGAAGTGTGACCGTTTTTATCACCACCCAGGTGACGGAGATCACCCAGAAAGTCGCATTGTTGGGCATTTTCAGTCCGCTGATTTCTTTTTCGTTGAAATTAATGCCATATGTCTTGATCTGGATTCTATTTACGATTCTTTATATCATTATGCCCAATACCAAAGTCACTTTTAAAGCGGGCTTTCTCGGTGGGGTGATTGCCGGAACGCTTTACCAGATTGCCCAGGGGGCGTATATCAGCTTTCAAATCGGGGCCGCAAAATACAACGCCATTTACGGAAGTTTTGCGGCCTTGCCGCTGTTTCTAATGTGGCTCCAGATCAGCTGGTGGATTGTGCTTTTCGGCGCCGAGCTGTCCTTTGCCAATCAGAATGTGGATACCTATGAGTATGAACCGGATTCTCTTAAAGTCAGTGCTGGTTTTAAGAAATTGCTGACCTTACAAATTATCCATCTGTTGATCAAAAGATTCGCAAATGGCGATAAACCGCTAACGGACATACAGATTTCCGGCCAGTTAAAAATGCCGATTCGTCTGGTGCATAGTATCCTATTTGATCTGGTTGCGAGCGATCTGGTGTCCGAAATCCGGACGGAAGCCGATAAAGAATTCGCCTATCAACCCGCCCGCGACATTCACAAGATGAACATTCAATACGTCTTGGAAGCGCTTGATCATAAGGGAACCGAAGACATACCGGTTGCCAAAACCGAAGATCACCAGGCGCTGTTCGATGCGTTAAAGGACTTCAGCGAAGCCATGGCGGAATCGCCGGCCAATAAGCTTTTAAAAGATATTTAGAGGCTACTCTGTTAATTCAAGCCGGCCGGCAAAGAAACAGGCAACAAAATGCTTATTTCGAATTTCCCTGAATTCCGGTTCCCGGTGGCTGCAAATATCTTTGGCGAAGAGGCAGCGGGGGTGAAAGCTGCAGCCCGGCGGGGGGTCAATGGGGCTGGGGACATCTCCTTTTAGAATGATCCTTTCATTACTTTTTAGCGCAGGGTCTGGAATGGGGACCGCCGAAAGCAGCGCCTGGGTATAGGGGTGCAGCGGTGTCTGATAGAGGGCTTTGCCCGGTGCAAACTCCACGATCTTACCCAGGTACATGACGGCCACGCGATCACTCACATTTTCGACCACACTTAAATCATGCGATATGAACAGATAGGTCAACCCGAAATCGTCCTGCAGATCTTTGAGTAAATTAATGACCTGGGCTTGTATTGATACATCCAACGCCGAAACAGCCTCATCGCAGACGATCAGCTTGGGTTGCAGCGCCAGCGCTCTGGCGACCCCGATTCTCTGACGCTGACCACCGGAGAATTGGTGGGGATAGCGGCGCATATGCTCTTTGCGCAAGCCGACCACTGTTAGGAGCTCAAGTACCCTGTCGTCTCTTTTCTTTCTGCTGCGCATCCCATGGACGAGCAGTGGCTCGCCGATAATATGTGCTACGGTTTTGCGGGGATTGAGGGAAGAGAAAGGGTCCTGAAAGATGATCTGCATCTTTTTGCGCAGTGCCTGCATCCTTTTTTTATCATAGCCGAGAATGCTTTCACCTTCGAAATAAATTTCACCGGAAGTGGGCTCTTCCAGACGCAGGATCGCTCTGCCGAAGGTTGTCTTACCGCAGCCGGATTCTCCCACCAGACCCACGGTTTCTCCCTCTTCGATGCTTAAACTGACGCCATCAACGGCTTTAACCGCGGCGATTTCCTTGAGAAAAACGCCGCCTTTGATGGGGAAGTGTTTAACGATATTTGTGGCTTCAAGCAGGATTTTAGCCATATTTCAAACACCTTACGAAATGATTTTCGGCGACTTGATACATCTCGGGTTCTACTTGACGACAGTCTTTAAAAACATCCGGACAGCGGTCGTTATACAGGCAACCTGTGGGTAAATTCAGCAATGAAGGTACAACGCCGGAAATTGTCTTAAGCCGTTTTTCTTTACTTTCTCTGCCCAGCACGGGGATGGATTGGAGCAAACCGATCGTATATGGATTTTTCGGGTTGGCATAAAGCGTTTTCACGTCCGCATATTCCATGACTTTGCCGGCATACATGACCGCCACATTTTGGGCCATCTCGGCAATAACGCCCAAATCATGTGTGATAAACAGGATGGATGCACCGGTCTCCGTTTTGAGTTTGTTCATCAAATCCAAAATTTGGGCCTGAATGGTCACATCCAGGGCGGTGGTGGGCTCATCGGCGATCATCAACTTCGGATTGCAGGCCAGTGCCATGGCGATCATCACGCGCTGTCGCATCCCGCCGCTCATCTGATGCGGATAGTCGGATAGCCGTGTTTCAGCTGCCGGGATGCCGACCAGGTGAAACATTTCGATCACGCGTTCACGGGTGGCAGTCCGTGAAATCCCCTCGTGCAGGCGGATGACTTCGCCGACCTGGTCGCCCACCGGGAAAACGGGGTTGAGCGATGTCATCGGCTCCTGAAAAATCATCGAGATCCAATTTCCCCGAATTTTGCGCATCTGTGGCTCGGAAAACTTGAGCAGGTTTTGACCGTCGAAAAAAATCTCACCGCTTTCTATTTTTCCCGGTGGATCCGGTATCAGGCCGATAATGGAAAGGGCTGTGACGCTTTTGCCGCAGGCCGATTCTCCCACCAACCCCAATGTTTCACCGGAATGAATCTTCAGGCTCACATTATCAACGGCTTTGGCCACATACCCGCGAATATAGAAATAGGTTCGCAGGTTCTTTATTTCGAGAAGGTCTTTGTTCGGCATAAATATTAATCTTAATCTCTTAGCCGCGGGTCTAAAGCATCTCTCAGGCCGTCGCCCAGGAGGTTGAAACCCAGCACGGCGAATAGAATTGCCAATCCGGGAAATGTCATGACCCACGATGCCCTCAGAATCAGCGCCCGGCTGTGGGCGATCATGGCACCCCATTCCGGCGTGGGCGGCTGAGCGCCCAGTCCCAGAAAACTCAAAGCAGCCATATCCAGAATGGCCGACGCAAATCCCAGAGTGGTCTGCACGATCAGTGGGCCGAGGCAGTTGGGTAAAATGGCAATAAAAATAATGCGCAAGTCACCGGCACCGATGGCACGGGCGGCACTGACATAGTCTTTTTCGTATTCTTCCAGCACACTGCCGCGTACAATGCGTGCAAAACGCGGGATATACGTAATGGCAATGGCAATCATGGCGTTTTGCAGACTCGGCCCCAGGTAGGCGACCACCACGATGGCCAACAGGATGTAGGGAAACGCCAGAATAATATCCATGAAGCGCATGATAATGCTGTCGCGGAATCCTTTGTAATAGCCCGAGAAACAGCCCAGCAGGGTGCCGCAGAAAAATGCCAGACCGACGCTGATGAGGGCGACGACCAGAGAAACGCGTGCGCCGTAAATCAGTCGCGTAAGGATATCACGGCCCAGGTCATCGGTGCCCAGGATATGTTTCCAGGTTCCGGTCTGATGCCACACCGGGGGTTTGAGCTGATCGTAAAGAGAAGTTTCAATCGGATTATGAGGGCTCAGGTAAGGTGCCAGAATGGCACTGATGATAAATAATACGATGATGATTAACCCCGCCACAGCTGTTTTGTTGCGCCACAGCTGACTGACCTGGTCAAAAAATGGGTGCCGGTCTTCAGGATTCTTTTTGGGATTTTCGGTTTGCATATTAAATTGTGTTTAGTATTTAGTATTTAGTGTTTGGTGTTTCGTGTTTAGTCATTTGCAGTCAGGCTTTCAAAAACCAAATACTAAACACTAAACACCCAACCTACTTCACACTGATGCGCGGATTGATGACGGCATAAAGCACATCCACACCAAGATTAATCAAAACAAAGATCGTGGCGATGAACAGCGTGCCGCTGCGGATGACCATGTAGTCCCGTTGCATAACGGCGTCATACATCCACTTGCCTACGCCGGGCCAGGCGAAGATGGTTTCCGTCAAAATGGCGCCCCCTAAAAGCACGCCGAACTGAAGGCCGATGGTGGTGACCACCGGGATCAGCGCATTGCGCAAGGCGTGCTTGAAAATGACGATAAACTGCGAAAGCCCCTTGGCCCTGGCAGTCCTGATGTAATCCTGGCGCAGCACTTCCAGCATGGCAGAGCGGGTCATGCGCGCGACGATCGCCGTGGGAATGGTGCTCAGGGTTACGGCCGGCATGATAATGTGCCAGAGCGCATCTCTGAACGCCGCCCAATTGTTGGTGAGCAACGCGTCCAGGATATAGAAGTTGGTAATGGTCTTAAGATCGATACCAACGCTCAATCTGCCCGACATGGGCAGCCATCCCAGATTCAGCGCAAATATGAGCATAAACACCAGCCCCAGCCAGAATATGGGCATACTGACCCCCACCAGGGCGCCGAGCATGCTGATGTAATCAAAGATGGAGTATTGTTTGGTGGCTGAAATAATCCCAAGGATCATCCCGGCAAAACAGCTGATGAACAAAGCGACAATCGAAAGCTCGATGGTGGCCGGAAAGCGCTGTTTGACCTCGATCCAGACTTTCTGGCGCGTCCAGATGGTTTCTCCCAGATCGCCCTGCATCAATTGTTTGAGGAACAGTCCATATTGTTCATATAGCGGTTTATTGAGTCCCAGATGTTCGCGGATTTCCTGCAGTGCTTCTTCGGAGGCGCGCTCTCCCATCAGCAGTTCGGCGGGGTCCCCGGGGGTGAGGTGCAGCATCATAAACACGATGATGGATACGCCCAGCAGGGTGGGGATCAATACAAGTATTCTTCGGATGATGTAAGCCAGCATTACGGGTTTTGATATCTCGCTGTTAACTCAGGATTAATATAATGATCCGTCGATCTGTTTCTGTTCAGAACAAGATTACACATTGTGCGCTAAGCACTAAATTCCTATACTAAAAAAAACAGGGTGTAAACAAAAAAGGGAAAGAGGATTCGCCTCTTTCCCTTTTTATCAGCGTGTGACGCAACACAGTTTTACTTATTCAGCCAGACATTTTTAAACCGTTGTGAATTCGTCGGATGTTGCTTGAAGTCCATCACTTCCTTTCTAACCGGCGTGATGACTGTGGAGTGTGCGATACTGATCACCGGCACTTGATCATAGATAAGCTTCAAGGCATTTTTGTAGATCTCGGCCCGTTTATTTTGATCGACAGTCTGTTTTCCCTCCAGCATCAGCTTGTGGTATTCTTCGTTGTGCCATTGGGTTCTGATCGATGATGATGCCAGACCATCGAAGAGGACCGCCAGGAAGTTGTCCGGGTCTCCGTTGTCGCCGGTCCAGCCCAGCTGAAACAGATCCATATCCTCGGGTTGCTCGCGCTGGCGCTTCAGATAGGTGCCCCATTCGTAGGTTACGACCCGGGCGTTGATGCCGACTTTAGCCAGATCGCCCGACATGGCCACCCCGATTTTCATTCCTTCCGGGTTGTAAGGTCTGGGAACCGGCATGGACCACAGGGTAATTTCCGGCAACCCCTTGCCTTCCGGGAATCCGGCTTTGGCCAGTTCGGCTTTGGCCAGTTCCGGATCGTACTTAAATCCGGGGACTTCTTCGTTGTAACCCCACATGGTGGGCGGAATCGGGTTTTTGGCAACCTGTCCCATACCCTGGTAGAGGTTGTCCACAATGGCCTTGCGGTTGATGGCATGGGCGATGGCCTTGCGCAGATTCAGGTTGCTCTTCCAGGGTTCCTTGGTGTGATTGAAAGACAGGTAGCCGATGTTCATGCCCGGTTGAGAGACCAGTTTGATGTTTGGATCCTTGTCTGCGAGGGCGACATCAGCCGGGTTGGGAAACTGGCAAGCATGGATGCTGCCGGCTTTCAATTCCAGAAAACGCACTGAATTTTCCGGGATGGAACGAAAGACGACTTTGTCCAGATAAGGGCCACCGGCCTTGTCCCAGTAGTCTTTGTTTTTTTCCAGGATAATCTGATCGTCTTTGACCCATTTGACGAATTTGAATGGACCGGTTCCCACCGGATTGCGCAGAAACTCCTTGGGGTTTTTCAAAAAGGCCGTCGGGCTGATAATGTCGGCAAAGTCCATGCCCATATTGGCCAGAAAGGGGGCCTCGACGCGTTTGAGTTTAAAGACAACTGTGTACTCTCCGGTGGCTTCGATGGCGCCGATGGTATCATCCATCTCCATGGATACCCAGTATTCGGG